>Ga0208788_1000302_pt1 | contig 25078 bp, 19 predicted proteins | sample Wag4_2014_7_11_3_FD_187363 | JGI IMG/M metagenome (GOLD analysis project Ga0208788, IMG submission 187363) | Fresh water mixed with fracking chemicals microbial communities from Ohio, USA - Utica-2 Time Series FC 2014_7_11 (SPAdes) (version 2) ...
GTATCCGCCACATGGCGCACATGCTGATCGTGGGCATGGCTGCTGTCGGCAATTTGTTTAATTGCTTGCAACAACTCCCCCACCAAACGATGGGCGTCACCGTTTTCGCTGGCGGCACTGGCGGCGAGTTTTAAGCCTTCTTCCATATCGCTCATGCCGGTTTCCATGCTGCTGACTGCGCCTTGTGCCTGTTGTTGAATGTTGTCGATCATCTGACGAATTTCATGTGTTGCACCCGATGTCCGTTCCGCGAGCTTACGTACCTCATCCGCCACCACCGCAAACCCCCGCCCACTTTCGCCTGCTCGAGCGGCTTCAATCGCTGCATTCAGCGCCAACAGATTGGTTTGGTCGGCAATTTCACTGATAACGGCGACAATTCGGCCAATTTCGGTTGTGCTTTGCGCCAGCTGTTGTAACGTCTGCGCCGAGGTGCCCACGGATTGTTGAATGCCTTGTGAGCGGGAGCGAATCATCTCCACCTGCCCTGCGGCGTGGTGGGTGAGTTGTTCTAACTGTTGCTGCACTTGGGCGGCGTGGGCGCTGGCGGTGTCGATTTGGTTGCGCTGTTGCCCCAAAGAATCCAACATTGCCGCCGTTTCTTCTAAGATATGTAAACCTGTTGAGCGGGTTTCGCTTTGTGCTACTTCGGCTTGGCGGTTGGCGGCGGCAATTTCGTGTGAAGATTGCACAATCCGCCGCACAATACTTTCCAACTGATCAATAAAGCTGTTCAGCCATTGTGTCATGGTGGAAATTTCGTCTGGCTTGTGCGCTTGTTGTGCCAGACGTTGCCGCAGGTCGCCACCGCCTTCGGCAAGGTTGCGAATCATGCGAATACTTTCGCGCAAGCGGCGTGACAGGTGACGGGCACCAAATTGATAGAATAAAAATGCACCAAAAAAATGCAGAAATAAAGTCAATAATGCCCCAACCCAGTGCGGTAAATCCAGTGCATAGCTGGTCGAACTGGCGACACCACCGGCAACCAAACTACACGCTAGATAAAACTTCATCAGCCGATAGGCCACAGGGCGGTTGCGATAGACCTCTTCCAAATCGGCTTCACACATCAAGCCCCAAGTATCAGGCGAACCAGGCAACTGAAAGGTTACACCGCGACCAATCACCGGAATATGGCGATAGTCGGCATAGCCGGGATAGGTGACAAATAGGTTTTCACCTCGGCGGATGGTTTCGCGCACACCTGGATGTAATTGACCGGTGGCAGGATCGTTGAAGATCAGCTCCAATTCGGTGCGTTTTTGAACTTTCACCGTCCCATAAGGGGTGCGGATGCCGTCTTTTAAATTGTCGCCTAAGGTAAATGCTTTATCTTCAAAGCGTGAACGAGACAGTGCTGTGCCTGCTTTAACCGCAGGATCAAACACCGATTTCGCCATAAATAAATAGTTGTCACCCGAGTCGTGAAAAATATGGCCTGCTTCACGTTGAATCAGGTCGCTAATCACATCATTCGGTACTCGGCCACACAAAATCGCTACCGTTTGTTGGTCTTTGATTAACGGCAAATAAAACATCAGCGTCATGTCATCATGAAACTTTGAGCTAGATGGGCCGAGTTTTTCTGTCCAAGGGTCGGCGTATGGACCATGTAACAAGCGTTGTTGCTGGATATGCGCTAATACTTTGGCTGGGGTATCACTGACACCAATACGGGCAGCGTGGCTAGAGGCTAAAACCTTACCCGCCAAATCAAGAATAAACAGTTCGGAAAAATCTTCAGCCAGCTGCAAGCGCCGCGCCAGTGTTTGATGGTCGAGCTGTGGCCACCGCCCTAAACACGGTTGTGCTAAGGCGTTGAGGTGGCTCCATTGTTGTTCTGCCCACTGTTTCAACAAATTGACACGGGTTTGTGCAATCCCAGTAAAGACTTGCTCCAAACCTTCGTAACGGTGGCGGTTGAGCAAACAAGACCAGCGCATGGCAAGCTTGCCGCTTTTACCGAACCAAGGCAGCCAGCGACGTTCGCTGTCACTCAGCGGCATAGAGTGGCTATGAAGTTGCATAAGGCGTATCCCCAAATGGCCTATTGTTATTGTATGAATGCGACAGGCTTTTGTTGTAAATGCGACATTTTAAGCAACTAACATGCCGCAACGCGACATTTTTCTTAATAAAAAAAGGAACAAACAGTGTTTTATGCTGTTTGTTCCCTTTTCTAATTTTTAACGGTGTTTTATTGATATTGATTAGCCGGTGTTGCGTAAGCCAGCGGCAATCCCGTTAATGGTTTGATGAACAGAATATAACGTTGCCTCATCATCCGGTTGTGCCCGCAGACGGCGCAGCAATTCCAACTGCACAAAGTTCAAGGTATCGAGGAAGGGCAAACGACTCTTGAGCGAACGTGCCAAGGTTGGGTTAGCGGTCAGCAACTCGGCGCCATCGGTAATCAAGCGGAAGGCGTTGACGGTGCTTTCCCACTCTTGGCGAATCATGCCGAAGATACGCTCACGCAAGGCGGCATCTTCAACCAACTGGGCATATTCTGCCGCAATGGTCATGTCCGACTTTGCTAACACCATCTCCATATTATCCAACACCACTTGGAAGAACGGAGACCCACGGTACAAGGTGCGTAAGCGTTCAACACCGGCATCACCATGTTGTGCAATAAAACTTTGTACCGCACTGCCCATGCCATACCAACCCGGCAATAACACCCGCGACTGCATCCAGCTAAACACCCACGGAATGGCGCGTAAATCCTTAATACTCTCCAGCGTTTTGCGCGAAGCAGGGCGGCTGCCGATATTCAGTCGTGCAATTTCACGAATCGGTGTGGCTTCAAGGAAATACTGCATAAAGCCTTCGCTCTCCACCAACTGGCGATAAGCGCGGTGCGCCGCCTTCGACAATTCACCAAGCAAACTCTCATCGGTACTGACATGGGTGTGATTGGCTAAGCTGGCTTCGAGGGTGGCGGCTAACAGCGCTTCGAGATTGCGTTGACCAATTTCTGGGTCGGAATACTTAGACGAAATGACCTCGCCTTGTTCGGTAATACGAATTTGACCCGCTACCGTGCCGGGGGGCTGGGCGATGATGGCTTCGTACGATGGGCCGCCGCCACGTCCCACTGACCCCCCACGACCATGGAACAGGCGCATTCTGACACCGGCAGCTTGGAACACATCGACCAAACGGCATTCGGCCTGATAGAGCTCCCATTGGCTGGTGAAATAACCGCCGTCTTTATTGCTGTCCGAGTAACCGAGCATCACTTCTTGCGTGTCATCGCGGCTACGCAACATATTGCGATACCACGGCAAGGCAAATAACTCGCTCATCACCCGAGCGCAGGCATCCAAATCTTCCACTGTTTCAAATAATGGAATGATGTTCATGCGGGCGGTGGCTTGGCCGTTGTTGGGCAATAACAGGCCGGTTTCTTTCAAAATCAACGCCACTTCCAGCAAATCAGAGGCTTGAGCACAGTTAGAGATAATGCAATTGGGCAGCGCTTCTTCGCCATAGCGTTGTTGCAGCGCCTGTGCCATGCGGAAAATGGCCAACTCTTTTTCAGTCAATTCATCGTAGCTGACGAAGGGAGAATATAACGGCCGCGCATGGCTGAGTTCTTGCAGCAATAAGGCCCGACGTCCTGCTTCATCCAATTCCAGATAATTTTCAACACCAGCGTGATGGAATAAATTTGCTACCACATGGGCGAAAATTTCCGCATGTTGCCGCATATCGAGTGGCATTAAGAAGAAACCAAATACCTCCACCGCACGGCGTAGGCGTTTTAACCGACCTTGGGTCAGGACACTGCTGCCATGTTGTTCCAGCGATTCGGCAATCGTCCGCAGATCGTCGCTTAATGCCTGTTGATGTGGGTACGGTTGGCTATCGGGTTGTTGATAGCGGTGTTGATAATTGACGCCAAGGGCGGCGGCGCTGGCCGAGAGACGAGCAAGAACATGGGCTAAAGCGCGGCGATAGGGTTCTTCACGGCGGCTTTCAGCATGGTCGGGGGAGTGTTCAGCCAGCGCTTGCAGGGCTGGACTGACTTGGATATGTCGCAAAGACAGCGACATTTCACGATACAGCCCTTCTAATTCATAGCCATAGTGACGGAACGCCACTTCGGCTTGTCGTGAAAGCGCATGTTGTACCACCTGTGCATCGACAAAAGGATTGCCATCACGGTCGCCACCAATCCAACTGCCAATGCGGAAAAAACTCGGTAGATTGATAGTTTTTCCCCATTCGGCGGCGATGCCTTCTTCCAAACGATGATAGAGCGCGGGCAGCGCGGCAAAAAAGGTCAGTGGATGGTAGGCGACGCCGTTTTCAATTTCATCTCGTACATTGAGCTTAAAGGGGCGGATTTCGCTAGTTTGCCACAGTGTGACCAAAACCCGCTTGATTTTGGCTTCTAAAATTTCTTCTTCTTCCGCCAATAATTCTGGATTGTTCAATTGCACCAGAAATTTGCGGATAGCGCGTTGGGCATCCAACACGCTTTGCCGTTGTACCTCGGTTGGATGTGCGGTTAACACAGGTACAATGCAGGCGTGACGGAATAATTCTTCTAAGGCGTCAAACGACACATTGTCTTGCTTTAAGCGGCGAATGGCGCGTTCGAGGCTGCCTTGCTGTGGCGCTGAGCCAGCCCGCTTATGTGCACGGCGGCGGCGGTTGTGATGCAGGTCTTCGGCCAGATTGGCCAACTGTGCATAAAACCCACAAGCCCGCACCAAAGTGGCAGCAGCTTCTGGAGACATACTGTGGACCAATTCGGCAAACGCTGGTGTGCCGAGGGTTTCCCGCGCACGAGCTGGGATCGTTTGGATTTCACGAAAGACAGTTTCACCTTTTTGTTCACGAATGACCTCGGCTAACAGACGGTCGAGGCGGGCGCGGTCGTGACGCAGGGGGAGGTCCTTGTCGAGTTCTCCGTTCATTTTTTCTCGCTATGTAGTCGGATGGTAAAAGAAAATCAGCAGACATGCCGCCGCCAATTTGCGCGAATCCGAACAAGCAGCACAGGGCCGAATGTTAGAATTACAACAAAATTACCACAAAGGAATACAAAATGAAGCAATTAGTGATCGCAACCCGTGAAAGTGCCCTTGCCTTGTGGCAAGCCGAGCACGTTAAAGCCCGTCTTCAAGCCCTTTATCCTGATCTAGAGATCCAATTATTGGGGATGACCACACAAGGTGATCGTATTCTTGATGTCACCCTGAACAAAATCGGCGGTAAAGGGTTGTTTGTCAAAGAATTGGAGACGGCCTTAGCCGAAGGCCGCGCCGATTTGGCGGTGCATTCACTGAAAGATGTGCCCATGCATTTACCCGAAGGGTTTGCCTTGGCTGCGATTTTGCAACGAGAAGACCCACGCGATGCGTTGGTGTCTAATCACTATGCCTCGTTAGAAGCGTTGCCGGCTGGGGCTGTGGTTGGCACATCGAGTCTGCGTCGAGAAAGCCAACTCCGTGCGCGCTTTCCCCATTTAGTGGTGAAGCCGCTGCGAGGTAATGTGCAAACCCGATTACGCAAATTAGACGAGGGCGAGTTTGACGCCATTGTGTTGGCGGCCGCTGGTTTAAAACGGTTGGGCTTGACCGAGCGAATCCGCCTTGAATTATCACCAGAACAAAGTTTGCCAGCGGTGGGTCAAGGTGCGCTTGGGATTGAGATTCGGGCTGATCGTGAGGATGTCTTAGCGTTGCTGGCGCCGCTAAATGATGCTGAGACTGCCGCATGTGTGACTGCTGAACGGGCGATGAGTCGAGCCTTGGGCGGTAGCTGTCAGGTACCTTTGGGAGGATATGCTGAACTGCAACACGGTATGCTCACCTTGCGTGCTTTCGTGGCTGAGCCGGATGGGCGTGTGGTTTATACCGCACAAGCGCAAGCGCCCGCTGCCGAAGCCGAGCAACTGGGGCAACAACTGGCTGCGCAATTATGCGAACAAGGCGCGGCAGCGATTATTTCGCAACTGGCACAGGCCTGATGTCGGCATTGCAAGGGGTGCGGGTCGCGTTGACTCGCCCGTTACCACAAAGTGCCGCATTAGCCGCACAGTTACGCCAACAAGGCGCTGCGGTGTTGTTCGCGCCGTTGTTAGAGATTGTGCCGATTGCAGCGGTGCTCGCTGAGTTATCCACAGCCGTGCCGGCAGCAGATTGGGTGGTATGGGTCAGTCCGAGCGCGATTGATGTGTCGTGGCCGGCGATGGCGCCGTTTTTGCTGTCCCACACTCGCTTTGCCACGGTGGGGGCGGCCAGTGCCAAACGTTTAGCACGTTACACCCCGCGCCCAGTCTCTTTTCCGACTGCCGCAGATGACAGTGAGGCGTTATTGGCATTGCCAGAATGGCAAGCTGTGGATGGAAAAACGGTGTTGCTCATCAATGGTGAACAAGGGCGACCGGATTTGGCACTAAACCTGATGGCGCGAGGGGCTCAGGTGGTGGTGAAAAGTTGTTATCGGCGCCAAGTATTGGCTGTCGATTGGCCGGCTTGGCAGGCCTTTTCTCCCCAAGCTGTGGTGGTCAGTAGTCGAGAAATTGCACAACACTTGTGGCAACAAGCTGACGCAATCGAGTTGGCAAGGCTACAATCGTTGTTGTTTGTGGTACCCCATCCTCGAATTGGCGAGACGTTACGTCAATTGGGGGCACCGCATGTGATGGTGACGCGAGCGGGTGAACAACACACGCTTTCCGCTTTAGATACATGGTTCAGAGCTATCGATGACCGTTGAAACTTCTTCTGCTACGCCAGCTTCGCCGCTGGCTCCACACTCTCGCCGCTGGTCGGTGGGTGTGCCCTTGGTTGTGTCTGTGCTGGCGTTGAGCATTGCCGGTTGGCAATGGTTTGAGTCACGACAAGTTTTGCACAGTGCACAAACCGAACTGGCGCGTAAGCTGAGTGATCAACTTAACGCCAATCAGGCTTTGAAAGCACAAGCCGAACAAACCCAACAGGCTATTCAGTCTTTGACGGCTCGATTAGGCACGATGGAAACCCGTGTGAACGAGGCCGCTGGACAATTTGCCACGATCCAAAATATGTACCAAGAGCTTAATCACTCGCGGGATGATTGGAAATTGGCCGAAATTGAGCACGCACTGACCATTGCAACACAACAGCTTCAACTGGCCGGCAATATTCCTGCGGCGATTACCGCGTTGTCGTTATTAGACGAGCGGTTAAACCAACAAGAACAACCGCAATTTATTGCCTTGCGTAAGGCGATTAGCCAAGACCTACAAACGCTGCGTGCTTTGCCCCATGTGGATAAAGTCGGTTTAACGGTAAAACTGGATCGCTTGGCGTATGCGGTGGACAGTTTGCCGTTGCAAATTGATATTGAGCGGACACAACCAAGCCACAGCCCGGTGGCGAAGGCTGAGCAAGGCGATGGATTCACGGCTTATCTGTCGCCATTCTTACAACAGTTGTGGAGTGAATTTGCCCGTCTTGTTCGCGTCCGTCATCTCGATCAACCCGATGCTTTGTTATTAACGCCAGAACAAAGCTATTTCTTGCGTGAAAATCTGCGACTACAGCTCTTGGATGCACGGTTAGCTGTATTGCAAGGCGAAGAAAATCATTTCCGTACCACGCTTTCGGCGGTTGAACAGCATGTGCGCCGTCATTTCGACACCCGTTCGGAGAAAGTGGCCACGTGGTTAACCAACTGTGTGGAATTACAACAAAGCCCCGTGGCGGTCGTGGTGCCCGATTTGGCGAATAGTCTCAATGCTGTTCGTGCGGCGCAAGGCTCAATGCAAAACCGCCCTGTGGCACCCGTGACCCCGGCGCAGGAGGGCGCATGAAATTTGTCCTCTGGTTAGTCGGCTTATTTGCCTTGGCAGTTGGGTTGTCGTTATTTGCACAGGTCAATACAGGTTATGCCATTTTGGTGTTGCCGCCCTATCGGGTGGAACTGTCGCTCAATATGGCGGTGGTGATCCTGATTTTGGCGATTGTGGTGGCTTATGGTGTGTTGCGTGGGTTGGCGGTGGCTTTCCGTTTGCCGGAGGAAGTGAAACGCTTCCAACGGCAGAAAAAATTAACTGCTGCGCGCCATGCTTTGCGTGATGCTTCTTTGGCCTATTTGGAAGGGCGTTATCAAAAAGCGGAACGCGAGGCAGTGAAGTCATTGGATGACGAAGAAAGCGCCGAAAGCCGTGCTTTGGCGTTGTTATTGGCTGCTCAAGCGGCACATCGCACCAAAGACTACGCCCGTCGTGATAGCCATTTTGCTGCCTTAGACCAATTACCTTCATCGGTACAACTGGCCCGTCATATGCAGGAAGCCGAACTGTATTTTGATGAAAAACGCCTCAATTCTGCCTTGCAAGCGGTGACCGCTGCGCGTGAAATCTCACCGAGTTTGACCGCCGCGTTAAAACTCGAAATGAAAATCCGACTGTTGCAAAATGCACCTGACTTGGCATTGCCGTTGATCGAAAAACTGCAAAAGTCGGAAGGCATTACGCAAGAACAAGCGCAGCGTTATCGTCGTGCAGCGTGGCTTTTACAGTTAGAGGGATTTCTTGATCTGGCTGAGTTGCAACAGTGGTGGCAAAAATTACCGACTACCGAGCGGATGCACCATGAAATTCTGTTACCGGTGGTGCGCCGGTATGCTCAGTTTGAGGAAGTCGATACGGCAGCAGAATTGCTGGTGGCCGCGTTGGATCAACAGTGGTCAACCGAGCTATTAGAAGAATTGGTCGAAGTGGCGGCAGAACTCAGCGAAACAAGCCGGCTCTCGCTGGTGAAGCGTGCAGAGGCATGGTTAGAAGAACACCGCCGCGACTACCGTTTGCTGTTGCTGTTAGGTTGGTTGGCCTTGGCACAACAGCTCTGGGGCAAAGCCCAGAGCTATTTCGAGGCGAGTTTGTCGGTCGAACCGAGTTTGGCTGCTCATGCCGCGTTGGCACAGATGTTCGAAAGCTTGGACCGACCAGACGATGCCGAGCGACACTATCAAGCCAGCGTTGAATTGGCGTTGGCGATGGGAAACGCCACGCACTAATGCAGTGTGTTGCGGACTTCTCCACTGTATAGGCCCAAACTCATCAAAGCGTGATGCAGACTTTCCAGCGCTGCATCACGGTCGGGCGCCAAATCAGGGGGTAATAGCCAAGCAAAGCCGGTGAGTTCATGGCCTTTGGCATGTTTAAAGCTCAACTGAAAGGCTAAGGCATCTGGTTGGTATTCAATACTGACTTTGATGCCATCCAGCCCCACGCTTTTTTCCAATACCGTGACCGTAAAGAATAACCGCCGTAGGTTGTATTCTTGTGTGCCGGTGGCCAAGCTTTCCCATAGAGGTTCTGGGGCAAATAATGTGGCTTCGCCATATTCAATGGTTTCATCCAACGCATTTTCGACCACTGGCATCGCTGCATCGAGCAATAAATTGCCAGCTGGGCGCTTATCTGGAGTCAAGCTGCCGCGTGCCACGCTAAAGACCACCCACGCTAAGACTAAGCGGGGCGTGGTTTGGCTGCGGTCTTTTTCATAGGCTGCCACCATTTTTTCCAGTTCTTCCGGAATAAAGGCGTCGCCGGCATCTAACGCTGGCGCAACATGAACCAACTGTTGGCAATGGCTTTCACGCAACATTTCAACAGAAAAAACCGTGGGTGAGACATGCAGTAGGCTGGCTCGTCCTAGGCCATAGGTTTCGCGCAACACCCCTTCAAGTTCAGACAACTGTGGAAAATACCAACAGTGCCCGAGGTGTGGCATGGTGTAAATCAGTGGCATGGCCCACAGGTCGTAAGGCTGAAATGTGCCATCTTCGCGTGCAATATCCGGTTGTGCGATTAAATCACGGGCGGTATTGAGCAAGGCTTCACGCAAAATCGGTTGTTCTGTAAGTGCTAATTGTGCCTCGGTTAACACCCGTGCATCGCCGCTGAGTAGGGCTTGGTGGACCCGTGCCATCAGTGTTGGCCGATACATCGCGTCTTGGTTGGCTTGGCGAGCGCTTTCGAGGAGAGACTGAATCTCTTGTGCTAACTCCTCTACTTCGAGTGTGGCCGCTGGGAGGCAACGCAATGGCCGCAGGGGCAACCCTTCGCGATGGGCGTTATAGGCCTCATCCAAACGCCAATAGTGCACCATCGCCTCATCACAGATTTTCTTTAAGGCACCGGCCGTCGGTTCGTCTTGGAAAAAAATAAAGTCGGTCAACGCAATGCCATCACTGCAAGCGTAATAGCTGACGTCCTCATCGGGGTCGTACAGCATGGCGCTTTGTCCCCCGTGGGCATTGCTGGCGCTATTGGCGGGCAGTTCAATGCTTTTGCGCATAATCCGGCACACAAAAGCGGGGGTTTCGGTGTGAATCAGATATTCGTATTCTTCAATCCCATTTTCATCAATGGCATCGCCAAAGATAAAACGATTGGGCAAGAAGGGATCGCCTTTAAGGCGCGAGCGCGGAGACAGTGGTTTCATGTCGCCTATTATACTGCGCTTTGATTTTAAAAACGGTTTCCACCGTTTGGAATACCAGCGGACATCATCTCTCCGTGGCGAATTGGCAATAGGCAGGTGTCGCGCTCACGTCATGTCATAACTCAGGCCGCAGCGCGACAGTGCTGGTTTGATGCACGACATCATTGTGTCGTACATTTATCAATGTGGCTTTGCTGGGACTTCGGTAACAAAACCGATTCGGGTGACGCCATTCTCTTGCGCTTGTGCTAAGACACGAGCGACTGGGCCGTAGTGAGCGGTTTGATCGGCCCGTAAATGAAGTTCAACCAGTGGGTTGCTACGGGCTGCATCGGCAAAGCGCGTGGCCAGCGTTGTTTCCGCGACGGGCTCATCATTCCAAAAGTATTTCCCTTCGGCATCAATGGTAAAGCGAATGGCTTTAACATCCTCTTTATGTTCCGAAGCGGTGGCCTGAGGCAAATCCACTTTAATCGCGTGGCTGAGGACTGGCGCGGTGATAATAAATACTACCAACAGCACTAGCATCACATCCACCAGCGGTGTTGTATTGATTTCTGCCATAGGCGCAGAACTGCCTTTATCAAATCCACCGAAGGCCATTATGCTTTCTCCGCACTGAGCAATTGCGCATGTAAATCATGAGCAAAACCATCTAAATCCTGTGCAATAACCCGATTGGCACGCAAAAATGCGTTGTAGGCAACGACGGCAGGGATGGCGGCGGCCAAACCGGCGGCAGTAGCAACCAAAGCCTCGCCAATTGGGCCTGCTACAGCTGCAATCGAGAGCTGCCCTGCACCGGCAATACCGACTAAGGCGTGGTAAATTCCCCAAACTGTGCCGAACAAACCTACAAACGGCGCTGTAGCACCGACTGTCGCTAACCAAGTCATACCATGCTCTAATCGACCCGTTTCACGGGCAAGACTCATCCGGATATTACGCACCAGAAATTCATCTAACGAGCAATGCTGTCCTAAGGTACGGGTGGCTTGGGCTTGGTGGCGATTGAGGCTATCGAGGCCACTTTGTGCGACCCGCGCTAATGGGGCTTCTTGGCCATGAATCAGTTGTGTTGCACTGTGTAAATCGGTGGCTTGCCAGAAGGCCTCGCTAAACTGGCGGTTTTGCCGTTTTGTCTGAAATAGATGAATACTACGAGTCAGAATAAGCCACCAACTGCTGATCGACATCAGCAATAAAGATAAAAAGACAGCAATCAGAATGCCATCACCTTGGCTGAAAACCAGAGAGAGATCCATCGTTAACCCTGTTGTTTGATATTAAAGTTGAGTGGAACAATGACCGAACCTGCAATAGCAGTCTCGCCGCGTTTGGCAGGGATAAAACGCCACCGTTTCACGGCTTCTAATGCAGCACGGTCTAATCGTGGAAAACCGCTGCTACGATGTAGTGCCACTGTTGTGGGATGACCGCTGGCACTGACTTCGACTTTTAGCTGTACCGTACCTTCTTCGTTCAGATCTAAAGATAAGGCGGGATAGGCTGGTTTAGGGTTTGAAAGATAGGCTGCAGCAAAATTGGGCGCTGTTTCTTTTTCTGGTGCGGCATGAGGGCTGCTTTTGCCTTCTTTGCCCTGTTCTGTCTGTTCGCCTTGTGCTGTGCTTGATGTATCCGGTGTGTTTGCCTGCGCGATGGCATTTGAGGGCACCTGTGGACGTGCAATAGGCTTTTTCGGCGTTGGTAAAGTGGTTTGTTTGACCTCTTTCTTTGGAGCCGGTTTTTCTTTGCGTGGTTCAGGTTTTGCGGGCTCGGGTGCCGGTGGTTGTGGTGTCGGCGCTTGCACTGTCGCATCCACTAACTGCAACAGTTGTGGTTGAGGCGGCGGTGTTTTGTCTACTGCGCTACTGTGTTGCAAGGCAAACAGCACGCCGGCGTGGGCGAGTAACACAAAGCCAAAAGAGAGGGTATGGGATAAACGTGACATCTTACTATGATAACGATAACACTTCTCATTTGTAAACAAGTCTGATCATATCCCTCATCTCGCCACAATTTTCTTTTCTTGTCTTGCGACAGAGTGTCGCAGCTGGGCTGTGTGATATGGTTGCTTGCAATTTCTGCCAATGTCGGCATTTATCCCTCTCGCCAACGTGGTCGTGTGGCGTCTCGTTTTTTAAGGGCATGACATGCAACAATTTGATGGAACGACAATCGTGTCGATTCGCCGGGGCCAACAAGTGGCACTGGGCGGCGATGGCCAAGTGACCTTGGGTAACATCGTCATTAAATCAACCGCGCGCAAAATTCGCCGTTTGTATCACGATAAAGTGCTAGCTGGCTTTGCTGGTGGAACAGCTGATGCCTTCACCTTGTTTGAGCGTTTTGAAGCAAAGTTAGAAAAACATCAGGGCCATCTGGTTCGCGCAGCTGTTGAATTGGCTAAAGATTGGCGTACCGATCGCATGCTGCGTCGTTTAGAAGCCATGCTGATTGTGGCCGATCGTGAAGCAACCTTGATTATTACTGGGAATGGTGATGTGTTAGAACCAGAACAAGGGATTGCCGCTATTGGATCAGGCGGTGCTTTTGCCCAATCTGCTGCACGGGCCTTATTCGAAAACACCGATTTGAGTCCGGCTGACATTGTGAAAAAATCGCTTACGATTGCTGGCGATATTTGTATTTATACCAATCAAAATCATTTGATCGAAACACTGGATTGAGTTGAACCGATTATGAGCCAAATGACGCCACAAGAGATTGTGCACGAACTCGACAAACATATCGTCGGACAACAAGAAGCCAAGAAAGCCGTTGCCATTGCCTTGCGTAACCGCTGGCGGCGACAACAAGTGCCCGAGCCATTACGGCATGAAATCACCCCTAAGAATATTTTGATGATTGGGCCGACTGGGGTGGGTAAGACAGAAATTGCTCGGCGTTTAGCACGCTTGTCGAATGCCCCTTTTATTAAAATCGAAGCCACTAAATTTACCGAAGTTGGTTATGTGGGCCGCGATGTCGATTCGATTATTCGTGATCTGATGGAAATTGCCATCAAACAAGAGCGCGAACAGGCGATGACTCGGCAACGTCATCGGGCTGAAGATGCTGCTGAAGAGCGGATTTTGGATGCGCTATTGCCACCTGCCCGTTCACCAGTGGTGGGTTTTGCTGATGAACCAGCTGAACCTGTCCGCCAAGATAATGAAACACGGCAAAAATTCCGCAAGATGTTGCGTGAAGGGAAGTTGGACGATAAAGACATCGATATCGAACTGCAACAAACCGCACCACATATTGAAATGTTGGCACCTGCTGGGATGGAAGAGTTGACTCAACAAATCCAAGGCATGTTTGCCAATATGAATACTGGCAAGAAAAAAAGTCGCAAGCTGAGAATTGCTGAAGCGCGTAAATTGTTGGTGGAAGAAGAAGCGGCCAAATTGCTCAATGAGGACGACATTAAACAGGCTGCACTGAATAATGTAGAGCAAAACGGGATTGTATTTTTAGACGAGATTGACAAAGTCACCAGCCGTAGCGAAGGTCATGGGGCGGATGTCTCGCGTGCAGGGGTGCAGCGTGATTTACTGCCCTTGGTAGAAGGCACTACCGTGAACACCAAATATGGCATGGTGAAAACCGACCATATTCTATTTATTGCTTCTGGTGCATTCCATTTAGCGAAGCCTTCAGATTTGATTCCTGAGCTACAAGGGCGTTTCCCTATCCGTGTTGAATTGAAATCACTGTCGGTGGCCGATTTTGAACGTATCTTGACAGCGACTGACGCCTGTTTAACACAACAGTATCAGGCACTATTAGCTACCGAAGGCTGTCAGGTGCAATTTAAAGAGGATGGCATTCGTCGATTAGCCGAGATTGCGTTTAGTGTGAATGAGAAAACGGAAAACATCGGCGCGCGGCGACTTTACACCGTGATGGAACGGCTATTAGAAGATTTAAGCTTTAATGCGAAGACTGGAAACGTCGAAATTGATGCAAATTATGTTGATTCACGCTTAGAAAGCTTGTCTCAGCGGGAAGATTTGGCGCGCTACGTCTTGTAACGCCTGTCTTGTTCGAAGAATTGCCACTAAATAGTGGCAATTCTTTTTTCAGAAAATCAATGCTTTATCTACTTTTCTAGATTTTTTTGGTGATTAGGTGTTGACGATGGTTGGTGGAGTGGGTATAGTTCGCTTCCTCGCTGCAACACAGCAGCAGCAAACAGCGTTTAGTTGTTTGATTGATCTTTAACAGAATACAACCGATAGGTGTAAGCGCTTGGACATCAAGCGCTTGCACAACAAAATACGTCAGTATTGAGTTTTGTGAGCGAAATTAAGTTTAAACAGAGATTGAACTGAAGAGTTTGATCCTGGCTCAGATTGAACGCTGGCGGCATGCTTTACACATGCAAGTCGAACGGTAACAGGGTGCTTGCACCGCTGACGAGTGGCGAACGGGTGAGTAATGCGTCGGAACGTGCCGAGTAATGGGGGATAACGCATCGAAAGGTGTGCTAATACCGCATACGCTCTGAGGAGGAAAGCTGGGGATCGAAAGACCTGGCGTTATTCGAGCGGCCGACGTCTGATTAGCTAGTTGGTGAGGTAAAGGCTCACCAAGGCGACGATCAGTAGCGGGTCTGAGAGGATGATCCGCCACACTGGGACTGAGACACGGCCCAGACTCCTACGGGAGGCAGCAGTGGGGAATTTTGGACAATGGGGGCAACCCTGATCCAGCCATGCCGCGTGTCTGAAGAAGGCCTTCGGGTTGTAAAGGACTTTTGTTAGGGAGCAAGTCCTGCAGGTTAAGAGCTAGTAGGGATGAGAGTACCTAAAGAATAAGCACCGGCTAACTACGTGCCAGCAGCCGCGGTAATACGTAGGGTGCAAGCGTTAATCGGAATTACTGGGCGTAAAGGGTGCGCAGGCGGTATTGTAAGCCAGATGTGAAATCCCCGGGCTCAACCTGGGAACTGCGTTTGGAACTGCAATGCTAGAGTGTGTCAGAGGGGGGTGGAATTCCACGTGTAGCAGTGAAATGCGTAGAGATGTGGAGGAACACCGATGGCGAAGGCAGCCCCCTGGGATAACACTGACGCTCAGGCACGAAAGCGTGGGGAGCAAACAGGATTAGATACCCTGGTAGTCCACGCCCTAAACGATGACAACTAGCCGTTGGGAACTTCGGTTCTTGGTGGCGTAGCTAACGCGAGAAGTTGTCCGCCTGGGGAGTACGGTCGCAAGATTAAAACTCAAAGGAATTGACGGGGGCCCGCACAAGCGGTGGATGATGTGGATTAATTCGATGCAACGCGAAAAACCTTACCTGGTCTTGACATGCTAGGAATCTCTGAGAGATCGGAGAGTGCCCGAAAGGGAGCCTAGACACAGGTGCTGCATGGCTGTCGTCAGCTCGTGTCGTGAGATGTTGGGTTAAGTCCCGCAACGAGCGCAACCCTTGCCATTAGTTGCCATCATTAAGTTGGGCACTTTAATGGGACTGCCGGTGACAAACCGGAGGAAGGTGGGGATGACGTCAAGTCCTCATGGCCCTTATGACCAGGGCTTCACACGTCATACAATGGTCGGTACAGAGGGTTGCCAAGCCGCGAGGTGGAGCTAATCTCATAAAACCGATCGTAGTCCGGATCGCAGTCTGCAACTCGACTGCGTGAAGTCGGAATCGCTAGTAATCGCGGATCAGCATGTCGCGGTGAATACGTTCCCGGGCCTTGTACACACCGCCCGTCACACCATGGGAGTGGGGGATACCAGAAGTAGGTAGGATAACCGCAAGGAGTCCGCTTACCACGGTATGTTTCATGACTGGGGTGAAGTCGTAACAAGGTAGCCGTAGGGGAACCTGCGGCTGGATCACCTCCTTTCTAGAGAAAAGATGATCTAAGCGCTTACAGCCTATCGGTTGTGAATCAAAAGTCGTAGTCTGGGTCTGTAGCTCAGTCGGTTAGAGCACCGTCTTGATAAGGCGGGGGTCGTTGGTTCGATTCCAACCAGACCCACCATCGAAAGATGGCATAGGCCGTATGGGGGCATAGCTCAGTTGGGAGAGCACCTGCTTTGCAAGCAGGGGGTCGTCGGTTCGATCCCGTCTGCCTCCACCAAACACTGCGACAGTAGAACGCAAAAGCGAATGAGTAGTGCTCATTGGCATGTGCGTTTTGCACTCGATCTTTAACAAATTAGAAGAAGTAAAGACATCAAACTTAAGTAATAGAGACTCAACCTGCGGGTTGACTCTCGAAACTGGGTTAGATTGCATCGCTGTTAGGCTTGTTTGTAGGCCTAACAGACTCTGTAAGTGTTTCAACTTATAGGATCAAGCGAATAAGTGCATCTGGTGGATGCCTTGGCGATGATAGGCGACGAAGGACGTGTAAGCCTGCGAAAAGCTTCGGGGAGCTGGCAATATAGCTTTGATCCGGAGATGTCCGAATGGGGAAACCCACTCCGCAAGGAGTACTCCGACCTGAACACATAGGGTCGGTAGAGCGAACCGGGAGAACTGAAACATCTAAGTACCCCGAGGAAAAGAAATCAACCGAGATTCCCAAAGTAGTGGCGAGCGAAATGGGAACAGCCTGTGCGTGATACCGAACGAACTAACAGAACATCCTGGAAAGATTGGCCATAGCGGGTGATAGCCCCGTATGTGAAAGTTCATTCGGCTTACTAAGCGCACGACAAGTAGGGCGGGGCACGTGAAACCCTGTCTGAATATGGGGGGACCATCCTCCAAGGCTAAATACTCATCATCGACCGATAGTGAACCAGTACCGTGAGGGAAAGGCGAAAAGAACCCCGGGAGGGGAGTGAAATAGAACCTGAAACCGGATGCATACAAACAGTGGGAGCTCCCTCGTGGAGTGACTGCGTACCTTTTGTATAATGGGTCAGCGACTTACGTTCAGTAGCAAGCTTAACCGAATAGGGGAGGCGTAGCGAAAGCGAGTCCGAATAGGGCATCCAGTTGCTGGGCGTAGACCCGAAACCAAGTGATCTATCCATGGCCAGGATGAAGGTGCCGTAACAGGTACTGGAGGTCCGAACCCACTAATGTTGCAAAATTAGGGGATGAGCTGTGGATAGGGGTGAAAGGCTAAACAAACTTGGAAATAGCTGGTTCTCCCCGAAAACTATTTAGGTAGTGCCTCGAGATTACACTGACGGGGGTAGAGCACTGTTATGGCTAGGGGGTCATCGCGACTTACCAAACCATGGCAAACTCCGAATACCGTCAAGTGCGTCCTCGGGAGACAGACACCGGGTGCTAACGTCCGGTGTCAAGAGGGAAACAACCCAGACCGCCAGCTAAGGTCCCAAATGATATGCTAAGTGGTAAACGAAGTGGGAAGGCCTAGACAGCCAGGATGTTGGCTTAGAAGCAGCCATCATTTAAAGAAAGCGTAATAGCTCACTGGTCGAGTCGTCCTGCGCGGAAGATGTAACGGGGCTCAAGCATATAACCGAAGCTGCGGATGCACACAGTGCATGGTAGGGGAGCGTTCTGTAGGCCTGCGAAGGTGGCTTGGAAAGGCTGCTGGAGGTATCAGAAGTGCGAATGCTGACATGAGTAGCGATAAAGGGAGTGAAAAGCTCCCTCGCCGTAAACCCAAGGTTTCCTACGCAACGTTCATCGGCGTAGGGTGAGTCGGCCCCTAAGGCGAGGCAGAAATGCGTAGTCGATGGGAAACAGGTCAATATTCCTGTACCGATTTTAGATGCGATGGGGGGACGGAGAAGGGTAGGTCAGCTAGCTGTTGGAATAGCTAGTTTAAGCGTGTAGAGAGATGAATTAGGCAAATCCGGTTCATCATATCTCAAGGCGTGACGACGAGTGTCCACGGACACGAAGTGACTCATCCCAGGCTCCCAGGAAAAGCCTCTAAGCTTCAGTCTAAAATCGACCGTACCGCAAACCGACACAGGTGGGTAGGTAGAGAATACCAAGGCGCTTGAGAGAACTCGGGTTAAGGAACTCGGCAAATTGACACCGTAACTTCGGGAGAAGGTGTGCCCCTCCAGGTCAGGTCCCTCGCGGACGCAGCCCAGAGGGGTCGCAGAGAATAGGTGGCTGCGACTGTTTATTAAAAACACAGCACTGTGCCAACACGAAAGTGGACGTATACGGTGTGACGCCTGCCCGGTGCTGGAAGATTAAATGATGGGGTGCAAGCTCTTGATTGAAGTCCCAGTAAACGGCGGCCGTAACTATAACGGTCCTAAGGTAGCGAAATTCCTTGTCGGGTAAGTTCCGACCCGCACGAATGGCGTAACGATGGCCACACTGTCTCGACCCGAGACTCAGCGAAGTTGAAATGTTTGTGAAGATGCAATCTCCCCGCGGCTAGACGGAAAGACCCCGTGAACCTTTACTGTAGCTTTGCATTGGACTTTGACCTCACTTGTGTAGGATAGGTGGGAGGCTATGAAACTAGGACGCCAGTCCTAGCGGAGCCATCCTTGAAATACCACCCTGGTGGCGTTGAGGTTCTAACCTTGGTCCATTACCTGGATCGGGGACCGTGCATGGTAGGCAGTTTGACTGGGGCGGTCTCCTCCCAAATCGTAACGGAGGAGTTCGAAGGTTACCTAGGTACGGTCGGACATCGTACTCTTAGTGCAATGGCAAAAGGTAGCTTAACTGCGAGACTCACACGTCGAGCAGGTGCGAAAGCAGGACATAGTGATCCGGTGGTTCTGTATGGAAGGGCCATCGCTCAACGGATAAAAGGTACTCCGGGGATAACAGGCTGATTCCGCCCAAGAGTTCATATCGACGGCGGAGTTTGGCACCTCGATGTCGGCTCATCACATCCTGGGGCTGTAGCCGGTCCCAAGGGTATGGCTGTTCGCCATTTAAAGTGGTACGTGAGCTGGGTTTAAAACGTCGTGAGACAGTTTGGTCCCTATCTGCCGTGGGCGTTGGAAGTTTGAGGGGACCTGCTCCTAGTACGAGAGGACCGGAGTGGACGAACCTCTGGTGTACCGGTTGTGACGCCAGTCGCATCGCCGGGTAGCTATGTTCGGAAGAGATAACCGCTGAAAGCATCTAAGCGGGAAACTCGCCTCAAGATGAGACTTCCCCGAGGCTACAAGCCTCCTAAAGAGTCGTTGAAGACCACAACGTTGATAGGTCGGGTGTGGAAGCGCAGTAATGCGTTAAGCTAACCGATACTAATTGCTCGTGTGGCTTGATCCTATAAGTTGCGACACTTACTACAATCTAACCCTGTCTTTACTTCTTCAGCCCCTTTTTGCTTGGCGGCCATAGCGAGTTGGTACCACCCCTTCCCTTCCCGAACAGGACCGTGAAACGACTCAGCGCCGATGATAGTGCAGATCCCTGTGTGAAAGTAGGTCTCCGCCAAGCTCCCAACATCAAACCCCCTGCTACCAAGTAGCAGGGGGTTTTGTTTTTAACTCCACACAAAATAATAAATAATCAAGCCCCGAAAATCGGGGCTTTTTGCATGGGCGAAATGTTTTAGTGATTGCGCAGATGAGGAGGTGTTTTGGGTTGTAGCATGGTTTGTGCACAGCTAGAGGCTTTTAACATCGCATTACCAAAGCGCACGCATGAAAATTGGTTGATTTGTCTGGAGGCTTTTGAAAGAGATTCAACAGCAGTTTCACTAAACACAAAAGCCGGTTTAAGAACCTCAGCACCGCTTGGATTAGTTTCTTGCGTTAGGTAGCGCAGGTTACGTTGCCAGTGGCTTAGCCATCTTTCAGAGAGCTGTAATAAATCGTTTTGTGCACAGACATGCGCTTGTAACAAATGATTAGAGGCTTCAATCGTACGTTCAACATTCTCTGAAATAACCGGCGGAGCCATGTCTCGATTGATTGGCTGTCTGCCTTGTAGCAAGGCACGATACCAGTTGAACTGGGCGTCTAAGAGCTGGCGATGATGCCTTGAAAGCATTTCGGTGACTTCTTGTAATGCAAAAGGAAAGTCTTGTTTTTGCATGGGACGCCTCTGTCAGTACAGGGATTGCTGTTGATCATTTTGTGTGTGTCTAGCACTTAAGCTAGTCTATTGCAAATTAGTTCAATGTCAACAGCAACTTGCCCTATTCAGTAAATTAACGTCATATTTTCCACACAGAAACCAATTCGGACAGTAGTGCCTGCAAAATTGGCTCTCCTTCTCTGTCAGCTGGATAGACGAATTGTAAATCTGCTCGTTTCTCAATGTTTGGGATGAGACACAATCGGCCCTGTGCTTCAAGCGGTTTGGCCTCATCTTCGCGCATTAAAGCCAGTCCCACACCCGATTCGACCACGCTACAGATAGTAGGGACATGGTCGATTTCGGCAATTTTCTTAGGCGCGATATTGAGTTCACGCCATAACTCGGTGGTCAATCTGTGCAAGCTGGATAATTGGGAAATGCCAATCCACGGCAGTTTCCCCAACTCCCTCGGCTGTAGACCTTCAATGCGTGATTGCCAAGCAGCAGGCGCAACGATGCGGAAACATAATTCTGTCAGTGTGAGAGTGTTGACATTGACATAAGGGTTGTTGCCAATATAAAAACCAGCATCTAATTCCTTTTTGCGGACCTTATTGAGAATTTGGCCAGTCACGCCATGCTGTAGCTGGATATCAATCAATGGGTATTTCTCGGCTAATGCAGCGACCCAGGGGCCGATATTGGTCATCTCTGGGGTGGTAATGGTCCCAATTAACGCTTTCCCTTTCATCTCTCCCTTTAGCATTCGCGAATGGTTCATCAAGTCGCGTGCCGCCGTTAGGATCGCCTGTGCTTGCGGCAGCAATTCTTGTCCTACTCGCGTCAGGGTTACCCCTCCTGTGCTGCGTTCAAATAGCGGCATCCCAAAGTCCTCTTCGAGCGCCTTAATTTGTGCAGTGACCGCCGGTTGACTTAAGTGGAGTAATTCAGCTGCTTGGGTGAGGTGGCCTTGTTGGGCAACTGTCACGAAAGTTCGTAGTTGGTAGATTTCCAATTTATGCGTCCCCTTGGTTTTTTGATTGTCATTATTCTTGTAACAGAATGTTCCGCACTGTAAGCAAATCCGTCAATCTCTCTCGATTTTTTTTCACAATTTTAACCAAAGTTAATGACGAAAAATAGCGCGTAACTTGATGATTTATAACAAATGTTGCTTTGCATCATTTGTCATGCTGATTTTTTACATCAGTAATTGCGATTAGCCAAGCGCCTTGTTCCTTTCGTAGAGTCTCCGCCGCAGTGGGCCATTTATAAGTCCACGCTTAATAATGAGAAAGTGAGGAAATGTATGAACAATGAGGAAATCGTTGCTCGAGTACAGGCTAATCCGAAGTTTCAAGAATTGGTCCAAAAGAAAACCGGCTTTGGGTGGATGCTCTCCATCGTTATGCTGGCAATCTACTACGGCTTCATTCTGGTATTGGCTTTCAATCCTAGCGGCTTAGGTGCATCTCTGAGCGGTGGTATTACCACAGTGGGCATTCCAGTGGGTTTGGGTGTGATCATTTCAGCCTTTGTATTAACCGGAATTTATGTGCAGCGTGCAAACGGTGAGTTTGACCGCTTAACTCAAGAAGTGGTTGAGGAGGCTAGAAAGTGATGAATCGCCGTATTCCGCAAATTTTAGGCGCCTTGGCGCTGGTGGGTCTCTCTGCCGCCGCTTTTGCTGCCGGCGCAGTTGAAGGTGAAGTGCAGAAAGCCAAGGCAACCAACTGGTCTGCCATCATCATGTTCTTCGCTTTCGTCGGTTTTACGCTCGGTATTACTTACTGGGCAGCCCGTCGGACGCAATCCGCTTCTGACTTCTATACCGCTGGCGGTGGTATTTCTGGTTTCCAAAACGGCTTGGCGATTGCCGGTGACTATATGTCTGCTGCGTCGTTCTTGGGTATTTCGGCGATGGTGTTCGACAAGGGCTACGATGGTTTGATTTATTCCATCGGCTTCTTGGTCGGCTGGCCTGTGATTCTGTTCTTGGTGGCAGAGCGTCTGCGTAACCTAGGTAAGTTCACTTTTGCCGACGTGGCATCCTACCGTTTGGCACAAACCCCCGTCCGTATCTTAGCCGCTACCGGTACCTTGGTTGTGGTGGCCCTGTATCTGATCGCTCAGATGGTAGGTGCAGGTAAGCTGATCCAATTGCTGTTCGGTCTTGATTACGCTGTGGCGGTGATCTTGGTGGGCGTGCTGATGGTGATGTACGTGATGTTCGGCGGTATGTTGGCAACCACTTGGGTGCAAATTATTAAAGCCGTCATCCTGCTGTCTGGTGCTTCCTTTATGGCACTGATGGTGCTGGTTTCGGTTGGTTTCAGCCCAGAAGCGATGTTTGCTAAAGCTGTGGAAAACCATCCAAAAGCCACCGCCATTATGGCACCTGGTGGTCTGGTATCGAACCCAATTGATGCGATTTCCTTGGGCTTGGCGTTGATGTTTGGTACTGCTGGTTTGCCACACATCCTGATGCGTTTCTTCACTGTGGGTAACGCAAAAGAAGCACGTAAGTCGGTGTTCTATGCAACAGGCTTCATCGGTTACTTCTACATCCTGACCTTCATCATCGGTTTCGGCGCCATCTTCTTGGTCGGTACCAACCCTAGCTTCTTGGATGACGCAGGCAAGATTGTTGGTGGTAACAATATGGTTGCTGTTCACTTGGCGAAAGCTGTGGGTGGTGACTTGTTCTTAGGCTTTATCTCTGCAGTTGCTTTCGCCACGATTTTGGCGGTGGTGGCTGGTTTGGCACTGTCTGGTGCTTCTGCTGTGTCGCATGACTTGTACGCTTCGGTGATCAAGAAAGGCAAAGCCAACGAGAAAGATGAGATGCGCGTATCCAAGATGACTACTCTGGTCTTGGGTGTGTTGTCCATCGTCTTGGGTATCGCTTTCGAAAAACAAAACATCGCCTTCATGGTCGGTCTGGCGTTCTCGATTGCAGCTTCGGCTAACTTCCCTGTGTTGTTCCTCTCCATGTTCTGGAAAGGTCTGACCACTCGCGGCGCGGTGATCGGTGGCTTTATCGGTCTGACTTCTGCTGTCGTGTTGATCGTGTTTGGCCCAACTGTGTGGGTGGAAGTGTTAGGTCACGAGAAAGGTTCTGAGCTGTTCCCATACAAGAACCCAGCGTTGTTCTCCATGACTTTGGCCTTCTTCTCGACTTGGTTGTTCTCGGTGACTGACAGCTCCCGTCAGGCACAAGAAGAAAAAGGTCGCTTCGATGCTCAGTTCGTGCGCTCCATGACTGGTATCGGTGCTGCTGGTGCTTCGAAACACTAATTGTTGTTCGGAGTTACCCCTGTCGGTGACGGGGGTAACAAACTCTAAGTATTCATCTGTTTAGGAGATGATCAAGATGTCCACTATCGAATCCGTGTTGAAAGAAACTCGCACTTTCCCACCAACCGAAGAGTTCCGTCAAAAAGCAACTGTGTCGGGCATGGAGGGTTACAACAACCTGTGTGAACAAGCCAATAACGACTACGCAGGTTTCTGGGGTAATTTGGCAAACGAGCTGATCTCTTGGAAAAAACCATTTACCCGTGTGTTGGATGACAGCAATCCACCCTTCTTCAAATGGTTCGATGATGGTGAACTGAACGTTTCCTACAACTGTATCGACCGCCACTTGGCTGACAAAGCCGACAAAGTTGCCATCATTTTTGAAGCAGATGACGGCAAAGTGGAAAACATCACTTACCGTGAGCTGTACGAAAAAGTTTGTCAATTTGCGAATGGTTTGAAATCTCTCGGTGTGCAAAAAGGCGACCGCGTTGTGATTTACCTGCCGATGGTGACCGAGGCTATTGTGGCGATGCAGGCATGTGCGCGTATCGGTGCAATCCACTCTGTTGTATTCGGCGGTTTCTCGGCAGGCGCTTTGCGTGATCGCGTGTTGGATACCGGCGGTAAAGTATTGATCACCGCGAACGAAAGCGTGCGCGGCGGTAAATTTGTGCCACTGAAAGCAACTGTTGACGAAGCATTAAGCTTGGGCGGTTGTGAGACAGTGGAAAAAGTGGTGGTGTTACAACGCACCCCAACTGAAGTACCTTGGACCGAAGGCCGTGATATTGCATGGTCGGCATTGGTAGAAAACCAAGCAACCGATTGCGAACCAGAATGGATGAACGCTGAAGATCCACTGTTCATTCTTTACACTTCCGGTTCGACTGGTAAGCCAAAAGGGATTCAACACAGCACCGGCGGTTACTTGTTGGGTGCCGTGAACAGCTTCCGCTGGATTTTTGACAGCAAGCCAAACGATGTATTCTGGTGCACCGCCGATGTGGGTTGGATTACCGGCCACAGCTATGTTGCCTATGGCCCATTGGCGTTTGGTGCAACCCAAGTGGTGTTTGAAGGTGTGCCAACTTACCCAGATGCCACTCGCTTCTGGCGCATGATTCAAGATCATAAAGTCAGCATTTTCTATACCGCACCAACGGCGATTCGTTCCCTGATTAAACTGGGTTCGGATTTGCCAAAACAATTTGACCTTTCCTCGCTGCGCCTGTTGGGGACGGTGGGTGAGCCGATCAACCCAGAAGCTTGGATGTGGTACTACGAAGTGGTAGGCGGTAGCCGTTGCCCAATCGTGGATACTTGGTGGAAAACCGAAACCGGTAGCCACATGATTG
>Ga0208788_1000305_pt1 | contig 25060 bp, 25 predicted proteins | sample Wag4_2014_7_11_3_FD_187363 | JGI IMG/M metagenome (GOLD analysis project Ga0208788, IMG submission 187363) | Fresh water mixed with fracking chemicals microbial communities from Ohio, USA - Utica-2 Time Series FC 2014_7_11 (SPAdes) (version 2) ...
GTAGCCCGCGTACAGGCCACCAAGCAGTACAAGGTTGCGATTGATGCGCCTATTCGTGAGGCCACCAACACCATTCAAGAGATGGCCAAGATGTACGAGATGGATGCTGACGCCGTCGTTCGGGCCGCAGCAATTAATGATCCCGCGCAACGCAGAGCCGCGGTCAAAGAAATGCTTACAGGTCTCGACCCAATCGATGCAGTTGATGTGCGTCGTCGGGTTGATGAACTCAATTCTTTGTACAACAAACGAGATCTAATTCTAACCAACGCCGAAAAAGCAATGGACGAGATTAGTAAGCGTGAAGCCGCTCAGCAGGTCGAGTTGGCTCGTCAGCAGGAGCTCGCTCAAAAGAAAGCTCAGGAAGAAACCACAACTACTTATAGCGAAATGTGGAATCGTTTTACTCAGGAAGTGCCGATTCTTAAAAAGACTGGCAACGCCGAGTGGGACGCTCGCGTCGATGGGCTTCGTGAACAAGCCATGCTTGTAGAGCAGTCTGACTTGGATACCGAAACCCGGGCAGCCTTGACCTACCAAGCGGTAGCAATGCCTCTTATGGTTCAGTTGTTCCAGGGCTACGTGAAAAAGAGCCAGGGCGAAATCGCCGGCCTTAAGAAGGCTTTAGGTGAGTATCGTACCGCCACGCCAGGAGCTGGTGGGGGCGAATCCAAGACTGGTTCTCCTGAAATCGCTTCCGACGTTAGCTTTTTGGACGCACTCGAAAAAGGTCTGAGGTAAGTAACTCATGCCCGCTTTCTACCCGGAAGGCGACGAGCCGAAACTAGCCGACCCTTCGGGGAGGTCTCTTCATAAGATTAATAATCTTTTAAAGAGTATCGATGCTAAAACTGGCTCTACCACCCTTACTGGTCCGGTTACGGTCAATAATGAGGTTGAAGTCACCAACAGCACAGGCAACCCGATTCCGGTAAGCGGAACCGTTGCATTGGATGCAACAAGCTTGGCAGCCCTAGAGAGCATCAGCGTAACTTTCCCAGCAACTCAGAATGTAAACGTCACTAACGCTGGGTTGACAATCAACGACATGACCAGCGGGAATGCCAAAACAAAGATCGTTGATTCAGTTGGGGCAGACGTTTCCTATATCACTGCCGGCACGGCCGGAACTCCGTCTGCAGGCGTTCTCAGCGTGCAGGGTATTAATGGCGGAGTTTCGCTTCCAATTAGCGGATCCGTAGAGACTGGGTTAGCGCAGCCGTTAACAGATACTCAACTACGAGCACTTGCCGTTCCTATTAGCGGAACAGTTACTGCGAATACTGGGTTAACTCAGCCTTTAACCGACACACAACTTAGGGCTGCTTCTGTCCCAATTTCGCAAGCAACAGCAGCAAATCTTAATGCTACAGTTGTCGGATCTGGCTCATTTACAGCAGCTCAATCTACCGCAGCAAATCTTAACGCCACCGTAGTTGGGTCTGGTTCATTTACCGCAGCCCAACCTACTGCAGCCAACCTCAACGCTACAGTTGTCGGATCTGGCTCATTTACTGCGGCTCAAGCAACCGCCTCTTCACTTAAAGCTCAGGCTCAAATTCTAGATTCTGCTGGTTCACTTCTTACTTATGGATCTACTGGTGTTGCGGGTAGCCCATCTTCCGACGTAATAACAGTTCAAGGGGCTTCCGCTGGAACAGCCGTAAACACAAAGATCTTAAACTCTTCTGGAACAGCCGTTACGTATGCTGAGACTGGAACGTATGGTTCCCCAAGCGTTGACGTCCTTAGCGTTCAAAATCCCCAGGGAGTCACCGCTACAATCACGACCTTCACAAGTACTACTGCTTCGACAAGCCTTGTTGCAGTCGGCTTAACTCGCAAAGCACTCACAGTTTATAATTCTGGGCCAGGCGACCTTTACATTTCTCCGACGGCAACTTGCACGACTACAAATTTCCAACTCAAATTGAGCAGTGGAGATTTCTGGGAATGCCCAGCGAGCCAAGTACTACTGAGTCATACAGGCGTATTTGCCACCTCCGGCACGGCCTACATCACAAACTTGATCTAGGAGCAGGCGATGCCTCTTTCCAGATTTCTTCCAGTTCCTCCTTTAAACTCTACCACGACCTTCAGGAGATTTGCAGTTCCTGGGGTTACCACACAGTTTATCTATTACTACACGCTGTTTGCGCCACCAGCTTCAAACTCTGGTTTAGTTATGCCGAATTGGACAAGCACAGGCATTGGTAGTACTTGGACTGGAAATTGCTACCTAGATGTTTATGCCACAAATTCGACTGGGTATGGCGCAACGATAAAGTTTAGGGGTAACCAAGGTCTCACAACTACTGGTGGTGGAATTATCGCTAATAACGGTCCTTATTGGATAGCTTGGTCTAGCGCAATCACATTAGCTCAAAATGATGTAATTGTTGGAAATGTTACTGGTGCAAGCGGGAAAGTCTATAAAAGCGGAAGTCTTACAGATACTTGGTTATACGACTTGTCTGGAGATCTTTTCTCAACGGCAGATACAAACTTTACTGTAAATGGGACTCCATCTGGTCGAGCAATTACTAACACAGGTTTTGGAACAAGCCCCGCTGCGGGAATCTATTTTACGCCAGCACCAGCCAATCTTGCCGACAAAAATGCTGGGTATTATTCTCCATTTTTATTTAATAAAGGTAGAACAATGGACGGATCTTCGATTGTTCAATTCTGTTTTTCTGGAATTGCTGTCTAATGCTCCTCCTCCCCTCCCACCCCATGGTTGCAAGTAAATGAAAATCTTACCGCTTCCGCTTGGCTTGAAGTTTGTGGGAAAAAGAGCTTTTACTCCAGCTAGCATAGCTGAGCTAGATTTATGGCTTGACGCCGCAGATAGCAACACACTGTTTGATGGAGCAAGCGGGGGTAATTATGTGACTACAAATGGGTCAGCTGTAAAAAGATGGGAAGATAAAAGTGGTGGTGGCCGACACGCTAGTTGCGCTGGCCATACTGACATATTCCCAACCCTAACAACTAATGGAAAAAATGGAAAGAATGTTATAAATTTTGCAACTTCAAAATACTTAACATCAAGTTTTACGGGGGTTAACTACAACGCACAAACATCATTTATTGTGTTTCAATACTTAAGTGCCTCTTTGGCAAACGCAAGAGGATTAACCCAAGCGGTAAACTCAACAAGCAACGATTTTAACGGAAACCACTATATACAAGTCGTGAGAAATGGTTCAAATGATCAATTTGCTTCATGGGCTGGTAACGGATTTGTTAGTTCTGTATCCGCTACACCAAACCAGTATTATATAGCTAGAGCCAGACATTCAGGTTCAAGTCTGACTCTTAAGCTAAATGCATCTGAAGGCTCTTCATTCTCACATACACTAAACTTTAATTTCTCTGCATTTAGAATTGGGTCATTTATTCTTCCGACTCTATTGCCTGCAAATTCATTTATAAACTCTCCAGTTGCAGAAGTAATAATATACAGAAAATCACTAACAGATGCCGAATCGGATTCAGTAACAAACTACCTAAACTCAAAGTGGGCTGTGTACTAAAATGCCCTCTTTACCCCTCTTACGTCCTCTTTCATACGACGCGGACGCCATAACCTACTTCAACAAGGTTGGCACTCCGCTGAGCGACTTGGGCAAGACCCAGGTCAACGCTCTCATTCTAAACATGAAAGAGTTGGGCATTTGGTCTACCTGCGCTCACGGCTGGCTCTATTTGCCCGAACACAGTGGAGTGCCAGTCGGTGCAACAACGGGAGTATTTTACGACTTAAAAGGAGTAATGAATTTAACCATGACTGGGTTTGCTGCAGCTGGGCAGACTCAAACAGTCAACGGTCCGCACATCTGGGAAAACGGAATAGCCACGTTACGATCTCAACTTCTTGGGAATACGCCAACTATTGGGCAATTCGGTAATACCAGCTATGTGAACGGGGAAGACCCTGGTTTTGTTTGGGGCGGGTTGTGGGATGAACCGATTGATTTTTCAACTGGAACTTCTTCTGGAAGCGGTCCGTCAACTGGTTCTGTTCCATTTACTTTTAGTCACGGCTCTGGCTCTTATAGCACTATGATATTTCAAGCCTCTACATCGGGCTCAGGCTCTTTGCATAGCCCTACTAATCAGTACTACACACGGCGTTTTAGGTTTAATGCTCCGACAACTAGAGGAATGCGATTTGGAATAATCTCAAACGGGCCAGCGTACTTTGATTACCCGCTATTTATTGTTTTCGATCCCACCGCATCTTATACGTTTTCAGTATTAGACGCTAACAATCTCACCAATAACACCGTAGGGGGCAATACTGTTGGGTGCTACAACTACAATTCTCACTACAGGCTTGGACAACCAGGCACCGGTACGGTTCCAAGCGTTCGTCAATTTGACGCTTCTATGCAACCTCTAACAAACGAGTCTGGTACCGTTGGCTTTTCTAGACCTCCTTACGCGGTGACTACCTCACAATCGAGCCCCGGATTCTTAATTGATGCGGGGGTAGGAACGCCGTCTAATACTCAAATACGATGTCATGCCTTAAAAGCCAACTCAATCAACCCCAACGAAGGCGCAGGCTCAACCCCTTTCTTTTTCTTTGTTTTTCAAAAAGACACTAACTTCGGGTTTAGACGAGCCGAAAAACTAATTAGTTTTCACCAGACCTTAGATAAACAGATAGCGGGCCATCAAAGAGTCTTTAATAAGTTCGCCCCGTATCCTGATCGCTGCCGCATACGAACAGCTAAGAACAGAACATCCACTGAGACACTTCCACCGAGAGTCTATTTTGGGGTAAACGGTTCTTTATCCACTCATTGTAACGATCCCGCCAATGCCTACGGATCGTTTACGCTCGATATGTGGTGCGAGGACGAAGAGTATAGTCTTTTTCCGTCTTCCATAACTTCCAGCTTAACCTCGGCTCAGTTTCAGAGCTTTCTTCTTTCCCTCCAGTACCGCATCCATAACGGGTTTAGTAAAAACAACATTACTTTCCCAACCTCTCCAAATTCCTTTACGCTGGGCGGCGGGACAATCACGCGAAACCTAGGGACGGGGTACAAGACTTATCGGAAGCTTTGTTCTGCTACTTACGCAACAACTAGTCTGCATTTCACGCCGATCCAGAATGTAACTTCTCAAGCGACCACCAACGTAGCCACGACGGTTACGCTTAATATCACCTCAACCCCATCCCCACTCTACACTGTAGGTAGTATAATTCGAATCGACAACGAACAGATGTTGGTAACAGCGGTTAACGCAACAGTACTCACAGTAACAAGAGGCTACGCAGGCACCACAGCTGCCGCACACAACGCTAGCTCGATCGTGTTTATCTTCGACCCAAGAATCAGAATGTATAATTCTTACCCAACGTTTATTAATAACTTTGAGGTCATGGCTACCGATTTTAACTTAAATCATATCCCGAGCTACGATGCGGATGCCTTAACTTATTTTACAAACACGGGGATTACAGATCTTACGGCACGTCGACAAATAAATGACTTTGTTGTCGGGGTTAAAGCTCTAGGTGCCTGGTCTACTATGGTCTGTTGGCCGATGCGAAGCTCACAAAACGCTGGAACAGGTTCAACCGTGTATAGCCTTGGGGGAGGTGGGACATTTAACGGTACTATGGCCGCGGGTGCTACTTGGGGTGCCGAAGGCATAACCTTTAACGGATCTACAGGTCGAGTCTCAACAGCTCTTACTTCAATTACAAGTGATCACACCTCGATGAGTATCTTCAAACAAACCATAACCACGGGTTTTCAGGTTACCCTAGCTAAAGACGACCAAGGCGCGAACCGACAGTTTAACCACGTTTCGGACGGGAGCTCATATCTGAGTCAGGTCTGGAATACTACCGCTCGAAGTATATTTGTTGGAACACCCGTTGCTGGAGCCTTTAGGTCAATCGTTCTTCGCAATAGTGCGGGTCTTACAAACGCCCAGCCAGGGCAGTGGTATAGCAATCCAACTCAGACAACAACAACCTCTGGGACAATGTCTGCTGGTACAGCAGGTGTTTCAATTGGGTCTGCAAGTAACTCTAATTTCTTCTTTAACGGGGTTATACCTTTTGCTGCTGTTTGGAACTCATACCTAAGTGATACGAACCGTGCAACTGTGTATCGAATCTATCGTGACACCCTGGGGGAGGGGATAGTGCTTCCGAACTAAGATGCCCACTGTCCTCCCATTAAAGATCCGTAAAGCTCCGACGATTTACGAGGTCAACAACACAAAAAAGAGCGGGATGACGGGGAACAGGAAGTTCTCTGCTAATAGGCTTGGAACATTTTATAACCCAAATTTATATGCAGCTCGCAGATGGAATTGCGGGGCTACTGGATTTGAGTTTGTAAAGCCTTCAAGCGGTACGCCAACGTATCGGTATTACTCAAGCCTGAACCAACGCAACTGGAATGAAACGTTCCTTTACGGCACTCCAACGTACGCCGACTCAAGTAATCCTAGGTATTCGTTTTGGCAGTCCGTGTCCCCAAATCTCTATTCATTCCTTAACACTTATCATTCGGGTGGCTTACCGACCAACAAGCTTATCAAGGTATGGGTATCCTGGGACAAATATGTTTCGGTATCTCCTAGAGGTTTTGATTTCTATCCTGAGTACGATCTAGGGCAACAATGGCGGTACGATAGACAAAGAAGCTTTTCGTATCTTACATCCTCCGCTGGTGTTTGCTGTAGGTATGCTATTTTTAGTTAGTTCTTTAACAGATTATCGGCCCGTACTGCTTTAATTCGGTGAAACTCTTGGGAGATTCCCAAGACAATACCGAGCCAAGACATGCACGCTTGCATGTAAGGTGTAGAGACTACTGGAGGCTTAGGACGCCTTAATAACCAGCACGAACAAGCAGGGTGTCTAACGACATCAAGATATAGTCCAATCCACCTGGTAACAGGTCGGTATAAATGCGCGTCTCCTCTGGGCGCGGGTCAAAGCATAATTCAGGTATTGACAGACCGTAGTCAGTAGCGCATACTCTGATCTGCCTTAGAGATCCTATAAAAACGGAAGCGGGTTTTGAGGGCACGACCTATAAAAATGGAAGAGGTCACACGGGCAATAAAAGTCTCGGGATGCCGCCGGGAGATCCAATTTTGAAAACTACGGGAAACCGTGTTGGTTTCTCCTCTTGTTTTTAAACTCTTACTTTTTTTCTCTGAAAGGAGAATACTACTATGGCTACAGAATATACAAATATCGAGCAGCTCCTTGTTAAGGAAGCTGGGCGAATTGGGCCAGAGATCTACCGCAAAACGGTCGACAACAACGTTTGGCTCAAATTAATCAAACAAGATACTTTCCCCGACGAGATGGGCGATCGGGTCAGCGTGCTGACCTACGAGCGTTCTATCCCGCAGGCGGCCCGTAACGGACGGCAGAATGATTTCGATCTTCAGTCGGTCTGGCAAGGTAGCTCGGCGATCCTCGGGTCCAATCCTACCGATCAGACCTACACCAGCTTCAATGCATATACTCAAGCCACCTCAGGTGCAGCTAGTGCGTTGACCGCTTCGACGGATTCTGCTAACAACGCCAGCCTGCCTAAGTTTGCTAACGTTGAGTTTGCTCAAACCCTCCGCACTTACGACCTCCGTCGTGTTGCGCTCGAATCTCCGAACATCTCGCTCGAAGATTTGCGCTTCCCCGTGCGCCGGAAAGAGCAGCTGACCCAGATCATGAACATCCTGACCGAGCAAACCGCTTTGGTCTGGACGACTCGCTACCAGGACGAATACGTCCGGTTGGCGCAGAACAAGATCACTCCTACCGGCACAAGCGCTTCAGACGCAGCGTTGAACTTTGCGACTGTGTCGAGCGATCTTTCTTCCTTTAGCCCCGCGGTTAATGCGACTAGCAAACTGACTCAGGGAATCCTGCGTCGGGTTTACATGCGGTTGCTGCGTGACGGCGCCGGTTCGGCCGCTCAGGGCAAGGAAAACGGAGCCCCTGTGTTCAACTTGATCACCAGCGCTGAGACTAGCGACGACATCATCAAGCTCAACAGCGACATCCGTAGCGACTTCCGTTACTCCACCAAGCCGAATGAGCTTCTCGCTCCTCTCGGTGTGGAACGGTCCTACGGTGGCTTCTACCACATCATTGATCCGTATCCTCCCCGGTACAACCGCGTTGCCCTCACGGCAACTGCGCATGCGGCTGGAGTATACACGGTTGCCAGCAACGGCGGTTTAGAAATTGGCGACGTGGTTACGGTTACGAGTAACGACGAAGCGACTGTTCGCTCGGCTGCAAGCACTGTTACAGCTGTGACTAGCACTTCGGTGACAATCGCTGCCGCTGTTACTGGCGCGAGTGCAACGGACAAGCTCTTCGCCTGGAAGCGCGTGTTTCCGTTCACTCGTACCTCGGCTACCAAAGGCAACAAATACGACATCAACGCAAGCTACCTCTCGGCTGCTTACGAAGATTCCATCATCCTGGTCAACGAAGTGTATCACTCCGTTGTTCCGAAGCCTCTCGGCTCGATGGGACAGATGGGCTTTGATGCTCAAGGCTACCGTGGTGACTTCAAATGGAAGAACATCCCTGATCGGGGCACTAACCCCGACGGTTCAGTTGGCTTCTTCCGCGCGACGTTCGCTAACGGTTCTAAGCCGGTTCGCCCTGAATGGGGTTATGTCATTCGTCACAAACGTGGCGAGGCTGACCTGCTCTGGGTTGCCTAATTGATTCGAACGATTGCCTCAGGGGTTCAATCCCCCTGAGGCAGTCACTTTTTATAAAATGGAATCTATCCTCCTGGTTCTCCCTTCTGGCAAGGGCAAGGTTGAGGCTAAAGCAAAGGCTGAAGACTCAAAGACTGCCAAAGCCGCTGGTGAACCTAAGAGCACAGATAAGGTTTCCGGAATACGTATTCCACTCCCCATTGGGTTTTCAGCTCCCACCCCCGTCAAACCGAGAGCTGAGTTTGATTTTGTAGCTTCAGGCATCATCGACGGGGAAGAGCTCGTTGTAACCAAATTGGAGGGCCTCCCAGTTCCTAATCCAGGAGCTGAAAGTGAAGAAGACAAAGAGAGGGAGAAAATGGCTTTCGTAGATTCCGTTGAGAAAGGTTTTGAACTATGAAAGTAGAATTTCCGATCCCGCAAGGTTTTACACTCCCCGATGGAGTTAAAGAAGGTGAGACGTTTGAATTCATGGCAGGGGGCTATATCAAAGGTGATATGCTCGTGGTTTCTTCCGTCGAAGGTAATCCCGTCGGCGAGACAAAAGAAGAAGCTCCCATGGACGAAATGGCCTCGAATGAAACCCCGCAAGCCCAAGACGGCAACTTCGTCGACTCAATCGAGACCGGGATGTCCTGAGCATTTAATCAAAGACCTCGGCCTGGCTATCGTTGAGCAGGCTGTTTGGGATTTGAAATATGCTCAGAAATACGGCACCCGATCTGCGTACCCAGAGGATTTGATGACCAAGCAACACTTTGCCTGGTTCTTCAACAAGAAGAATGAGCTCTGGCATTTGCTCGGGCTAAACGGAGACGCAATTTGCGACCGGCTACGACCTGTTATTGCGAACCTCAAATGAGCGAAGAACAATCCGAGATCCGGGAGCGCTTGGCTCGAATCGAGACTAAAGTCGATTCCACGCTTGATCTGCTTACCGGCCACGACGGTCGTCTTCACAAGGTAGAAGGTCACATAAACAGGGGATACGGGATTGTCGCTACGCTTACCCTGGGGCTCACGATGTTTGGTCAGTGGTTTTGGGAAAAGGTTCACGGCCGTTAATTATTGACAAATACAAGGAAGTAATTGATACTCGTACATATGCCGACCCTACTAGTGGTTGCGTTGCTTTTTACGGGTTGTTCTACCGTATCTCCCAAGCGTTTGCCTAATTTTGCTACTACAGAAGCCCGCTTGGACGCGGCCTCTGCCGTTGCCAATCCCGAAGCTAAAGTCCATATCGAGGAGGCTAAAAAGCAATTAGAGTCAGCCAAGCAGGCTTGTTTTGTAAATACCGAGGCTCTTGAGGAAGCAGTCAAAGAGCGTAACGAGGCGGTTAAAGACGCCGAGATTTGGAAATCTAAACAGCGTAAAGCTCTTGGTGAGCTATGGATGTGGAGAGGGGCTTTGATTGCCGCAATTCTTTTTGCCGCACGTGGCCCCATCCTTTGGGCAGTTCGCAAGTTTATTGGGATTCCCTGGTGAAACATTGGCTCTTTTCAAACTTCCAGGGGCTTTTGGCTATTGCCACAGCCACTATCATCTTTTTCTTTTTAGGTCCAATCCTCCAGGGCTTTGACACGACAGCCGGCACAGTTGATCTAGGCTCTTTGCACGTCCTGGCTTTTGGGGCAGTTCGTTTTCTTTTCTGCACGTTCATGGCTTGGACAGTGCTTCAATTAGACTGGAAGATACTGGATCAATACGTCGACCGAGGTGTGCTCAGCGATGACTGGAAGGAATCGGGACCCCGTACAAGGCTGATTGTTTTTGCAGCCGTGTTCTCAGTCCTGCTACTGGCAGCCATCCTGTCATGCCGATAAAGTATGTTTTTGCGATTACTCTTGCTCTTGCCCACTCCAATATTTCTTTGGGTGATACGGATGCGAGGCATCGCGTCGTCGAGACCGCAAAAAAAGCCATCGGGACAAAGGAAGCCACAGGCCGAAACGACGGGCCCGTGGTGGACGAGATCCTAGACTCCGTAGGCTTAAAAGGTACTCGAGCGCCTTGGTGCGCGGCTTTCGTTGTTTGGGTAGGGGACAAGACCTTTACTCGCGCTCTTAACCCGTACCCCCGGACAGCCTGGTCGCCTACAATGCTGTACCGTCCTATTTGGGATAGATCCAGAAAAGGCACACCTCTCCAGCCAGCCGACGTTTTTGGTATTTGGTTCAATAGCATGGGTCGGGTAGCACATACCGGGCTTGTAGAGAAAAATGACGGGGAATGGCTTTTAACGATTGAAGGCAACACCAATGGGGGCGGTTCCCGTGACGGAGACGGGGTTTATAGACGTCGTAGGCTGGCAACCAATGTCCTGGGGAGGTCTTGGCTATGAGCCTTCGTATAGGGGCCATTGGCGTTCAAAGAGTGGCCGCAAAGCTCTTGGAGCAGGGGTTTTTGGTTTGCACGCCTGTAATTGACGAGGGGTACGATTTGATAACTGACTGGAGAGGCAAACTTAAAAGAGTCCAGGTTAAGACCACGGCAGGCGCCTCGGACACCAAGACTCGAAACAAGCTTAAATTCCTGGCTGTAAAAGGTCCTGGGTACGGATACGGAGCTCTTCTTAAAACCAATAAAGTAAAGACAATCTACAACAAAACCGACTGCGATATCTTTATTTTCTACCACATTCCGCAGGATGCCGTGTTTGTAATCCCGCGGGCAAAGCTACCCAAGACAAAATCTATCTATTTCGCTGCTAACTCAGCCTGGCGAGATAACTGGGAAGTATTACGGTCCAAAGGTTGAAACGGCTTTTATTTCTGAGAAAATAACCATATGGCCATAGAAGATTCAGGACGCGAGAGAGCAGGGTTCAACGGGTTAGAAAGTGGCATGGATTCCTCTAGGGAGCCAAACCTGATCAGTCCAAAAAGCTACGCCCTTGGCGTTAACGTCACGGCTCGAGGAGGTACAGTAAAGACACGGCCCGGGTTTGTTCAGCTTGATTTGAAGCCAGATCCCGAAGATCCCGACGCACTTGAGGCGTTTCAAGTAGGGTACTTTCAAGGAGCTACGCTATTTACCCAGCCCGCCAATCGAGACGAAGCCTCTGATTTAGCCGATGCCGGCAAGGGTAAGACCTACATTATTGCGGCCGCTGGTGGGTGGCTTTACCGAATTGACCCGCAAACTAAAAAGATAATTCGAATTAACGGAACTCCTGGAACTGCAATTTCAGCTAAGGCTATATCCAGTATTACTTGTTCTGGCACAACCGCCACTCTTACAACAAGTGCTCCGCATCAATTAAACCCAGGAGACAAGATTACCGTTACCGACACACTTCAAGCACACTTGAACGTCTCTGAAGCTACAATTTTAACGACGCCTACTTTAACTTCATTTACCTATACAGCTAATTCATCTTCTTCGGTCGGGTCATCTGTTGGCTCTTATACTATATATAACCCGTCCGTCGGTTACGTGAACTTGCCAAAGTTCATGGACACGACGTATTACACGCTACGCATCGCCGGGGCAGGGAAGGCGACCACGGGAGCAGGACTCACTAATAGCTCAAAGGTTATTGTTGAAGACCCGCTCCCGACTGGCGTTCTGCTTGGTAAAACAGGAACAGACTTTGCTGCCTCCGCAACAACTGTCTCGGGCGGGCTCGACTACGTCACCGTTTCCGACGGTGGAACCGGCTTCAGCAAGAACGCGAAAGCTTACGTTGTTGGAACTACGAACGCTTCGCTCGCGTTAAGATTTTCAAGAGACTCCTCCGCATCCGAAAGACCTTGGCCAGATAGAAACCACCAGACTAACCGTCATTACTTCTGCCAGGCCGAAAAATACCTCATCATTCAAGACGGGGTAAACGCACCTTTTATTTTTGACGGAGAGAACATTCGTCGTGCCCACATAACTTCTAATCCAGCTATTTCAATGGGTATCGGAAGCGGGACAGTTGTTTCTATCTTAGTTACAGACCGAGGCTCTGGGTACACCTCAGCGCCCACGGTTACCATATCTGCTCCCGGTGCCGGGGGCGCAACAACCGCGACGGCCACCGCAATGATTGGGGCCTCAAGTGGGCAGGTTGAGCGTATTACGGTTACGGACGCCGGCACAAACTACACATCAGCTCCAACGGTCACTTTCTCCGGAGGCGGTGGATCTGGAGCTAAAGCTTATGCCATTCTTGAAAATCCGTCAGAAGTTCCAACCGGCTCAATTATGGCTTACGGTCAGGGAAGACTCTTCATAGCTAATCCTAATCGTTTTGAGATTCAGGCACTCGACCTTGTTGGGTCTCATGTAAACGTCAAAGCGGGAACAACGAGCTCTGGGGCTGTCAATTACCCGTTATCAGACCCAAGATCCTCAGTTCTTTTTAATACGGAGAACACCTACCTCAATGAAGGTGGGAGTCTGCTGATGCCGTCGTTTATGGGAAGGATAACGGGCATGCAGTTCGTTCCTACTCAGAACACTACCGCAGGGCAGGGGCAGTTGTTTGTGTTTTGCGAGTTCGGCGCGGCAACTTTTGCTGTGACAGCCCCCAGATCACAATGGGGCACCACGTCTGGTTTCCAAACAGTTCTCTACACCAACATTGGAGCTGTCGGTCCGGATGCTTTTGCCCAGGTTAACGGCGATCTATTCTTCCGGTCCAACGACGGTCTTCGCACGTACAAGAATGCAACCGCAGAGATGGCCTCGTATGGAAACACGGCGATGAGTGCCGAGATGAATTCTGTTCTCGAGCAGGAACCGATTCATCTTTTGCAAGACGTGAGCCTTGCTTACACAGATCGCGGTCGGGTTCTTATGACCGCTTTGCCCCAGGAGTACCAACCAGAAACAATCAACAGTAAATCTAAAAAAGTATACAAAGCTTTGATTAGCTTGGACTTTAACACTTTGACCGGGAGTCTCGGAAAAACAGCAGCTGCCTATGACGGGATATGGACGGGCATAGATATGCTTCAAGTTATTGCGGGTGATTTTGGGCGAAGAAACAAAGCCTTCATTCTTGGGATCAGTTGTAATCTTAACAGTATCTGGGAGATTGATTCTACCGCTCACGAGGATCGCCCAATCGCAGGCAGCGAATTAACTTTTTCAAACAGCCTTTTGTCTGGGACCTATCAGGGTACAAGTCTTGCAGGGACTCGTAAGGCAAAGTTTGACCTTAGCAGGATAGCCGCACTTGGACCGCAGAGTGTAAAACTTACCCTTAGCACTGAAAACGAGTCTGCTGCCACTACATGGACTTCTTCTGGGATGGGACTTCAAGCTGTGTCTCTTACTTACGTCGTGAGTAATTACGATGTCTCAGAAGAAGCATTCCTTTCCGATGCAAGAATCCTTCCATTTGCAAAGAACCTTTATGTCAAACTTTCGACCCAGGCTTCCGGAAAGACTTCTGGTGAAGTAGACCTGGGCCCAATTAATACTACTGGCTTCTTATATGTGTCCGCGGTTGCCTCTGGAGCCTTACCCGCAGAAAACTCTTCTACCTTCTCGGTTGCTTTTACCGGAGCATCTTCTGGGGCAGTACCTATTCGTGCTGAGCTAGAAACATCGGCTTATTCATTCCGCTCAATGTTTGAGTTGAAAAAACTCATACGCGCAGATTTCTGGTTTTCAAATCTTCGAGACCAGACAGATGTTGAGGTGTATTACAAGCCAGACCAATACCCCAGCTGGATATTCTGGGATAACTTTTACATGCTGCCAGAAACATCAGTATCTATCCGGGCGTTAAGTGGTGACGCAATCGCGGAAAAAGGATTATCGTCGACTATGAGCGACAATACATTAGCAACTAAATCGGCCGTATTACACAAAATAGATCTGACAAAATACTCTTCTCGCCTTACTCGTGGCTTAGGGCTTCGTCTCGACTTTGCAACGGGCGAAACTCCTCCAGGCACCGGGTCTGCGCCCTACCACATCGGCGTGTCTTATCTTGTGTCCACACTAACACCGACTGAAGTGGCAGCTCTTGTGAATGGCACGTCTGACTATACAGCTTTTTATAATTCTTTCAGAACAGTAAACGTTAATCTCCCTACCGACAGAGAAGCCTCAAGGTTCATTAACCTATACCGACCTACCGGAAACTACCTCTATGTTAAATTATCCTACCCGAGAACATTGCCGAATTCATTTTATGATGTGACTGTAACGCCATACGGCTTTAATCAAAGTGGCGCTACTCCTGACGCTGTCGACACAACGGGCTTCTTGTCGACTATACCGAATCTTAAACCTCAATTTGCCCCACAGATCCGACTCATGAACCCCCGTGAACAAGCAGACCCTTTGACAAACAGAATGTTTTCACACGGGTATGACTTTCAAGGTCGTATCGTGTGGACTGGTGCAGCCACTCTCCAGAAGATGTTTTTACATTGCCAGACCCTGGTTGAGCAAGTTGGAGGGAATATCTAATGAGTAACGAACTGAACAAAACACAGTGGCAACAGCTTGACGCCGTTGAGCCGTCTTTGTTTCTCCACTACTCCGAGGTATGCGGCTCTGTGTTTTCTGAAGAACTACTTACTGAGCCGGGTACTTTAACTTTGTCGGGAGGTTCTACACTCTTTGGCGAACCCCTTACAGATCAGAGTGATACTCCATTATTGACATAAGCCAGACAGTACGCCAGAATAGGAGATTCCGCTATGCCTAAGATCACAGACCTACAATCATTCTCAGGGACTTTAAGCAGCACGGACGTGCTTCCGGTCGTAAACTCTTCGGTAACCAAGCAAATAGCTATCTCCGAACTTCGAGGGAACATCCTTTCAAGCGGTTCAGTATCTTCTCAGCAGTTAGCTACCTCTTCGGTTATTACCGATAAAATTGCAGGGCGTGCAATCAATGGCGGCAAAATAGCTCTAGGCACAATTCTTCCAGAAAACCTTGAGCCCCGGCCGGGACTTACAGCCGGTTCATACGGGTCGAACAGCGCCGTTCCGACATTCACCGTAAACAGCCAAGGGCTTATTACTGCCGCAGGCTCCACAAGCCTCCGTCAACAGGTGAGTGCGAATGTTTACCAGCCTTTTAACGGGCAAGTAGTAGTTCTTTTTAGAACTACTCATGCGATGACGATCAATACAGCTGTGGCGACTTCTTTTGGCACTGCGGGTACTGCTACCGTAGCACTTTCGCCTGCGCTTGCTGACGGGACTGTTATTCCCGCCAATACAAGCGTCACTGCAACCTTCTCTAATTTCTCAGGTGTCGTTAATAACGTAACTATTTCATTTGGGTACACGAGCTAACGTTATGATGGTTAGCATCGTCGACAGCGCGACATTTAAGCTGAATATAGGCACGGCCAATACCAACTCATATAATCTAAACCTTCGAAACCATTTTGTGGCTTCCTATCCCTATGTTGGGCCTGGCGCGACAGTGGAGATTACCGTACTAGGAAATATCGGAAGCACTTCCACGAGTGAATATGCATTGCAAACCGGCAGTTGGCCTGCCGGGACAAATTTAAAACTCATTCTCCCAGCTACAAGCGGGGGAAGTGGAAATAATCCCGCGAACGGGGTTATTGCAGGAAAAGGTGGAAATGCAATCACTACTGGTTGTTGCGATATTTATGTCGGGGCCAACTCTTTTAATCCGGGGGGTCCGGCTATTCTGTTAAGTTATCCGCTTACTATTCAAAACAACGGCGTTATTGGTTCTGGGGGTACCGGCGGATTGGGAATTACCCAAAACAGAGATAACAACGCTCTTGGTGGTCACGGAGGTGGTGCGGGCATTGACCCAGGAAGCGGCGGTCAAGGTCGGTACAATTACACCAATGGGGGATGGGTGAGTTCTTACCTTGTTGGCGGAACAAGTATCGGCGTAAACGCAGGCAACCTAGGTCAGGGAGCCGGTGGCAGAGCGACTTCATCTGCTGTCGTAACGCAAGGCAACACACTAACAGTAATAGGAAACGCACTCCTAGGAGGCACAAGTTAAATTATGGCTCTATTAGCATCTACACTCCCAGCCGGTACAAAGTACGCAACTCCACAAGAGTTGTTGTCTTTGTTTGCTGAAAACCTTTCCGTCCCAGCTTCGGACGCCAGCGTATTTGTTCTCAGCACAACGGCCCCAAACGATCAGTCCAAGATCTGGCTGGATTCTTCTACAGCCAATCCGACTCTTAAGATTTATAACGGCGGATGGATTTCAATCAGCGCTCAGAACACGTTTACTAGCGGGTTTACTGTTTCGGGCGGAAACGTTCGATTGATCAACCCTGCGCTCTCGATCGACAACACGGGTACGTATGCTGGTCGAGTGGGTGTCGGAACCGAGACACCTACGACAAAGTTGGATGTGGTTGGGGCGATTAAAACCGACACTTCTATTACCACTCCCGCTTTGATTCACCCCACAAGTGGAACTTTAGCAATAACTGGCGGTCTTTCTACGACCGGCGGTATCACCATGTCGAGCGGAAGCCTTAGCATTACGGCCGGAGCTATTACCGCGTCGGGCAACATCACCTCTTCTGGGGGCACTCTTTCCGCTACTGCGATCAGTGTGGGCTCAGGAGCCATCACGGGAGGATCACTCGCCCTTACGGCAGCCTCGATCGATTCGGCTGGATTGTTGACTGCGGCTAACATCACAACGGCTGGAGTTTTAACCGCAGGGAGCATCGTTCTACCCTCGGCAACAACGGCTACAACAAGTGTTTCTGCTGGTGGTGCAGCAGCTCTCCCGGCAACTCCTGTTGGCTATCTTCAAGTAACAATTAACGGAACGATTAGAAAGATTCCTTTCTACCCGAACACCTAATGACATTTGGCGAAATCAAATCTGAAATCGCACGCGTCGTTGATAATGGAGTTCCGTCAACGGATGCTCGCGTTGTTCAGCGTGTAAACCAGGCTCAGCGTCGGCTCCATGCTATTCGCGCATGGTTGGGTACGATCGCTAAGTATAAAGTGGACGTCACAACCGGTGTATTTACTTTGCCACCGCAGTTGGAATCCATTGTTCGCGTAGCCAAGAACAACAACTCAAACCTAGGTTCCGGTAACGTACTTCTTTGTGACAACGCTTATGTCTTTATTCACGATGACGGGGATCTCGTGCCTTTAAACTTCGAACCCATCGGATCTACGGCCAACGTCATTCAATTCAGAATTGACGCCTCCGTAAGCCCCGCGCCCACAAGCGTCGTGGTTACGGGTAAAAAGAAAATGGTCGAGGTGGAGAATGATGGAGACGAACTCATCATTGCCGATCTTGAAGCTCTCAAGTTGATGGTTCTTGCGTTGTGGCGTGAAGAAAACAACCAAATCGACATGGCTACAAGTCTCCAGGCTAAAGCCGTGGAGCATCTGGCCTACAAAACGGACATGTCAGTTGAAGAAGCTCGCCGGCTCGTTTATCAATCCAAACTTTCAACGCATCCTGTTGGCAGTATGGGTTATGTCCGAGCTAAGCTCGGCTTGGATCTTGAGTTTGGTATCAAGCTTGAGGACGCAAAGCTGTTTGACCTGGTCAATAAAGCTCAAGACCTTCTGATCACCAAGAAGCGTCTTTTGCTCTCCTCTTTGCGTTACGGGGTAAAGGATGGCCTAGCTCTCCCGACTTACAGCTACATAGTTTCCGACACAGCTATGCTTCCTGTGCCCAATTACCAGATCGTAAAGCTTGTCGTTCTCGCAATCACAGCCATTTCACTATCATCCAAAAACGCCCAGCTTAGCCTGGATCAAGCGGCCAAGTTTGAGGCTGAAGCCATCAAGATGTTGGAAGAAGAGCTCAATGTGGAGCTGGAATCCAAGCGGCACGGAACTTATACAACGGCTTTATCTACGGCCATCCCGGGGACACTAGGGTATATGAAAGCTCGTTTCGCCCTGGAAGCGCCATTGGGTTTGCGTCTGTCTGACTCAGAGTTGACCCGATTTATCAACCAAAGCGAAGAGCAGTGCATGCGGATGGGTACTTTTGTTGGTACGATCAAAACTTACACCCTGACAATCGACCAGAAGGATGGGCTTGTCTACGTGCCGAACGACGTAGAGGCCATTCTTGGGGCAACCTTTAACGGATCTCCGATCCCTGTGTACGACGAGTTTTATGATTTCAAGGAAAACGGACCTGGCTACCAACAGACCGAGATCGATACCTACAACACCCAGAACCTAACAGCTTCTCCTTGCCTGATCGCAAGAGGAGAGACCCGGATCGATAACGTCCAGTACCGCGCATACTTCATTCGAGGAAACTGGGCCAACAGTTCTTATGTCCGTCTTCTGGTCAAGAAGCGTCCAGTCTACAAGACCTTGGATAGCGATGTGATGAGCATCAAAAACTACCCAGCTATTTTCAATATGGCCTTGGCGGCCTTGACCCTGACAAGCAATGCCGAGCAGTCAGCTATGCACGAGCAAAAGGCGCTACTACTTCTCCGTGATGAGTTGCGGGAATCCAAATCAGGAGAGCACCACTCGATCCGCGTTCAGGCTGAGAACTTCGCCCTCGGCGGCGTTATCCCGATCATATGAGCGAGGTTATCGCCCCGGTAAACGTTATCGGGGACTCCGCGATCGGCGTTGCCTCGACCGTCACAAGCGGGGAGACAGTCACTCCGGTCACAGTAATTGGAAGTTCTGCAATAGGTGGCAGTGCTTCGGTTGATAGCGGCGATATCGCGGTTGTGGCGGGTAATCTTTCGGCCATTGATATTGTTTCCAACAATATCGCCAGCGTTGTAACAGATGCGAACAACATAACTTCAATCAACACTGTCGCGGCGAGCAATACGCAGGTCGTAAACGTTTCGGATAACATGACCAAGGTTCAAACCGTTTATGACAAGCTCGGCGAGCTAAACCGGTACTACACAACTTTCTTGGGGACTAGCGCGACAGACCCAACACTTCGCTTGGATGGATCGGCAGTTCAAACAGGAGACTTGTATTACTCGACCTCAATGCCTGGCATGAAGGTTAAGACGGCTTCGGGCTGGGAAGCAGCTGGGTCAGGTATATCAGGGACCTTCAAGTTTTCAGCTGGGTCAGCCGCAGCTCCATCCATTACAACTTTTGGGGACGAAGACACGGGGGTGTATTTCCCGGCAGCCAACACAACGGCTCTTACAACAAACGGAGTCGAGCGTCTTCGAATTGGACCTACTGGAACAGTCACAATAGGGGGAGAGATTTCAGCTACGGGTGGACTAACTGGAAATGTTACTGGAAATGCTTCAACTGCTACAGCGCTAGCCACGGGAAGAACAATCGGAATGACGGGAGATGTTTCATACACATCAGCTGCGTTTAATGGTTCAGCTAATGTAACTGGAACTGCGACCTTAGCCACTACCGGGGTTACGGCTGGGAGTTACGGGAGCGTTGATTCCGCGACTTCTACTAACCGTATTCCGACAATTACAGTCGATGCTAAAGGCAGAATAACCAATATTGGTACTGGCGTGATTTATAAAGTCCCAGTAGCTGGGGTCGCTGATTACGCTCAAGAATTAGGTACAGGAAGAACAATCGGTATGACGGGCGATGTCTCTTACACATCTGGCTCGTTTAGTGGCGCCGCAAACGTAACGGGTACGGCTACCTTGGCTACAACGGGTGTTACAGCGGGTAGCTATGGAAGCACTTCGGCTATTCCTTCCATTACGGTCGATGCCAAGGGGAGGGTTACCTCGATCTCAAACAATGCGATCACGGTAGCTGCCGGAGCCGTCGGGGGTGGAACCGATAGAATTTTCTGGGAGAATGATAAGGTTGTGACGACGAGCTACACACTAACTTCAAACAAGAACGCTGTGACCGCTGGCCCGATCACCGTAAACACAGGAGTCACAGTAACAATCCCGACCGGCGGGGTTTGGACGGTGGTTTAATATGCCTATTGCCATTAACGGAACAGGAACGATTACCGGAGTCTCCGCGGGCGGTTTGCCCGACGCATGTGTTACTGCAGCGGATCTTGCTTCTGGGGCGGCTCGTACAAACTTTGGGTCAGGAGCAGTTCTTCAAGTTGTGCAGGGAGTTGTTACTACCGCAATATCTTTTTCAACGGTTAATTCATGGTCCGATGTGACAGGATTATCTGCAAGTATCACACCGTCCAGCACATCAAGCAAAATACTGGTTATCGCTAACATAAAAGCACAATCTTCTCAAAATTGTACTAGTAGAATTTTAAGGGGCTCAACAGTTATTGGGGCAAGCACAGAGCCTTCTCCTGGAAGTCGAATAGTTGGGTCAGGTGGTGATTTCTATGGATCAGGAAGTGGTGGCGGTGCGGGCCAGGGACAAACACATTTCTTTTTGGATACACCAAGCTCAACCTCCAGTCTTACGTATAAAGTCCAGTACTACCTCTTTACGGGAGGAGTGCTCTACTTGAATACTACTTATGCGAATGCCAACGCATCATATGCGTTTCTTGGAATTTCAACCCTAACTCTTGTGGAGATTGCAGGATGAGCTTATTAAAATCCAACTCAGTTCAAATCGGCCAGTCAGCAACTGCCACTCAAAATTTCACCCTCTCCGTCCCATCCTCACCCGATGGCACGATTAAACTGGCGAGGGGCAATAGCGGCGAAACTACGGCTGATATTCTGACGGTAGATGCAAGTGGTAATGTTACGACTACTCTCGCTAATGGAATTGTTACGCCCGCCAAACTATCTCAGCCAATGACGCTTATGACTGGTGTCGCGGCAAGCACTTCCTCTGTTGTTTATACTGGCATCCCTAGTTGGGCTAAAAGAATAACAATCATGTTTTACGAAATATCCATCACAGGAGCCAACCACATTCTTGTTCGATTAGGGACTTCGAGCGGTTTCGAGCAAACAGGATATAAGTCGCAACTTTCAATCACCAACTCAGGGAGCGCTACCGGAAATAGTACGATAGGCTTTATAATGCACTGGCCAGAAGCTACTTCTCTTTCTAACGGCACAATGACAATTAGTCATATGGGCAGCAACGTGTGGACATCCTCAGGTACTTACGCGTGGACCGGCAGTACGAACTCTACAATTATGTCTGGTGGGTCAAAAGTTCTTACGACGGGTGTTTTAGATCGAGTTCAAATTCTATCTGCGAATGGATCAGATACATTCGACTCCGGCTCCGTCAACGTGATGTACGAAGGATAATTTATGCCCACCACAATCCACGGAACTAACGGAATCACCTTCAATGACGGGTCAACGCAGAACACTCGTTCCGCGGTTGGCTTCCGCAACCGAATTATCAATGGTGATATGCGTATTGACCAGAGGAGCAGTGGAGCTGCTGGTAGCATTCCATGGAATACCCCCTCTTACACTAGTTGCGATAGGTGGGCCTCTTTAACTGGAGCCGCAACCCCAATGACATGGACGCATCAGAGGGTCGCAACTGGGAATAATGATTTTGCATCGGCTTCAAGAGTGCAAAGAATCGCTGGGGCTACAAACGTGGGTTCTGCGTATGTTACGCAAGTTATCGAATCTACAAATTGTAGGGATCTGGCGGGCCAAACAGCAACGCTGTCCTTCTATGCTAATGCCGGAGCTAACTTTTCTCCTGCTTCAGCGCAGTTAGAAGTTAATATTAGTTTTGGGTCCGGAAATGATCAGGGTTTAGTTAGCGGAACTTTCGGAAGTTGGACGTCGTACTCGGCTATTAACTCATCCGTAAGCCTAACAACTACAAGAACAAGATATTCGACTACTGTTACAGTTCCGGTCGGCACAAACGAAATTCTTATTAGGTTCGGAGTGACGCCAACAGGAACTGCTGGAGCAAATGATTGGTTCCAAATCACAGGAGTCCAACTCGAAGCAGGATCAACCGCAACAGAGTTTGAGCGCAGGCCGATTGGGACGGAGTTGGTGTTGTGTCAAAGGTACTACAACCTGCACGGAGCAACTACAACTGCTGGAAACTTTGTTACTGTTTGTAACGGCTATATGTTTGCTTCAACCCAATGGGAGGGTGTTTACTCGTTCCCGGTAGAGATGCGAGTATCTCCTACCTTTACTTCATCAGCTGCTTCAACATTCGCCTTAAGAAACACAAATGTAGTGCCTACAAGTATTCTTTCGTATAATGCCACCACTAAGTCTGTATTATTATATACAGCTAACACAGCAACTGCATCTTCTGGCTATTCTCAAAGCCTTATGATAAATGCTTCAAGCACTGGATTCCTTGCTTTTTCAGCGGAGCTATAAATGAACCAATATCAAAAAATAACTTTTTCGGGCTTAGTGAATGATTCGGCAATTAAACGACTCAGTGACAGCGCGTGTATCCCTTTTGATCCAGCCAACGCGGACTACCAAGCTTACTTAAGATGGCTTTCGGAAGGCAACGAACCGCTACCAGAGGATCTGCCACCCGTTGCCCCCCAGGAGCCAGCCCCAGAACCTGAAGTTGAGCCAGTTTCCGAGGTAACCCCAGCCCCAGAGCCCGAGGTAGTACCGACCCCAGAGCAGGAAACCCCTGCACCTGAAAATGTTGTTGATCTGTAAACTATTACTGGCAGAATAGTGACAATACACATGACCCCGGCCAATCCTCCCTTTATACAGGAAACCATTGATTTTGTGAAAGTCATGCTTCCTCACTGCCAGGAGCCCGAGAAGTCTGTTCAGTGGCATATGCAGAATATGGCCCTTGTTCTTGATCGGGATGTAAACAAATACAAGGCGGTGCAAGGGGTTACTTTGTTTCGCAGAGTTGATGATCCTGAGCAGGCTCGTGATCGCTGGGCTCATAAGGCCGACGGCAAGCTGCTCTGGGTGGATTGGACAGTCAGTCTTTTGCATGGGGGTTTGGGTCGCATGATTAAACCTGTATTTGAAAACCTCGGACGGCCTACACATGTAGGTTTTTCCAGACATAAACATTTTGATCGTATGTCGATCTACCCAGCGTCTTTCTTTGACCGGCTAGCCAGGATGGGGCTGTAATATGGGCAAAAAAAGTCCTCCAAAACCACCAGAACTTCAGGCTCCGAAGTTCTCTCAGATTGATCTGGAGAAACTTGGTCAGCTATTAAACCTAGATCTAAACGATCTGGGCTCTTACCTCAATGCGTACCCAGATTTCATGCAGCAACAGAGCGTCCTTGGCGACCTCGAAGGCTTCTCAGACGCAGCAAATCAATCGGCCCAGCGCACGCTTGAAGGCGTTGCTCCTGGGGTCATGGATAATCTTAAAACTGCGGCTGACACAGCTTCTGCCCAGATGCGGGGCGACATTCCTCAGGATGTGGAAGATCAATTGTTTGGGAGCGCCGCTTTTAGGGACTTTTCTTCAGGGGCAGGATCTTCCAGTCAAAGGGCTAGAAACCTTACAGCTCGTGACTTTGGAACCACCACGATGAATATGCAAAATGCGGGGCTCCAGAACTATCAAAACGTACTCGGTCTCGCCAATGCCTTGACCCCCGTCAAATCAACGGATCTTTTGTTCAGCCCCGCAGATGTCCTAGCCCGTCAGGATGCGAATACGGCTATTGGGAATCAAGAGGTCGCGTTCAACACGAACCTGACCAACTACACAAGCGTCTACAATAACGACATCGAGAATCAACAGCGGTACTACAACACCGGGATTAAGAACGAGCAGGCTATTGCGGATACAAACACGGCGAACACAAACGCCATGAACAAGTACAACTACGACCTGATGAAGTTCCAACAGCGGGGCAGTAGTGGGCTCGGCAGTCTTATCGGTGGTGGTCTGGGAGCTATCGCAGGTTCTATAGTGCCTGGGATCGGCACCCTGGCGGGTGCAAAGATTGGTGCTGGTTTGGGTGGAGGTGTCGAGGGTGCGGTCAGTGGTCAGGGCTTTGGTGGATTGTCCAGCGGGTTACTCTCTGGGGTGTCGGCATTGGGCGGTATCGGTGGGGGTGCAGCTGGGTCTTCCGGTGGATTGGGCGGGATGGGAAATCTTCTTGGCGGCATTTTTGGTGGGGGCGGTGGAAGTGGTGGTGGGTCTTCATCGTTAGGTGCGACACCTATTCCGAGGGCAAGCGGTCTTGGCGGCGGAGCCGGAAGTTTCAACCCGTTCTCACCAGGTGCGTCTTGGTCTTCCAGAAATACCGTACCCTTATTCGGGAGATAATTTATGGCCTTAGGAGCAGCAAACAAACAGCAGATGCAACCGGCGCAGTATGTTAATGCCGTAAACAATGAGGGCTTGTTTCGTCCCGGAAACTTCAGCTCTCCTAACGTCAACTTCGAGCTTTTCCAGCCTCAACAGACTATGCCGTTGGTTCAGTCGCAAATGCAGCAGACAACTAGAGATAATCTAGCTCGTCAGACTTTGCAGGATGCGGAACCTTGGGCCGTCTT
>Ga0208788_1000307_pt1 | contig 25008 bp, 24 predicted proteins | sample Wag4_2014_7_11_3_FD_187363 | JGI IMG/M metagenome (GOLD analysis project Ga0208788, IMG submission 187363) | Fresh water mixed with fracking chemicals microbial communities from Ohio, USA - Utica-2 Time Series FC 2014_7_11 (SPAdes) (version 2) ...
CAATTCCGTGGGTTAAAACTTTCAGTTATGCAATTGCAGGGTTCTTTATTACTGCATCTATCGTTTCGATGATTTGGAACTATTCGCGCCGCCCACAAGAACCCCAAGAAAAGTCATAACAATTCCACTTACTAAGTAAGCAGAAACACTGACTCCTTTTGTTGGTGAAATCAAATCGATAAAGAGTGCACCGATAAGTTGTCCGCCGGTACTGAAAATCGTAAAAGTTAAAACTCCTAGGTGTTGAACAATTGTTGATGTAAAGGCAATGTAAATAACTCCGATTACTCCACCCATGTATATCCACCACGGACCTGTCGGCAGTGCCACAAATTCAACTTTTCCTATTGCAACTGCAATAAGTAGAACAACTCCGAGTGTGGTTGTTCCCATAATGAAGTTAAGAAGTGATGTTGTGAAACTCTGCTGCGAGTGTTCGTTAATCAACCCATTCATGGCGCGCTGAACACCAACTATGGCTCCTGCTAATCCAGCAAAAAATACTGCAATCAGGGAGAGGTCTTTGGCTTCAATGCGATCAAGAACTGAGATCAACACTGCCAGCACTGTGACGAAAGCTGCTGCGATTCTGCGCGGAGTAATCGCTTTTTTCCCGCCTCCAGTTAAACCTATGCGATCAACAATGAGTGAGGTTGCGCCTTGTCCGGCAATTGAAGCAACTGAATAAATAGCAACGCCGATCAGTGGAACGATTTGTGTTTGTACCGCGACGAATGTTCCGCCAAGAGCGCCTGCAAAGAGAGTCCATGGGGCAATTTCTTTTGCAACTACTGCAGCGCGTAATCTTCTTACGCCGCTTTTTATTGTTGGATTAAAGAGAGAGATAATTGCAATAAGTATTAAGCCAGAGCCAAAAGAGATGAATGCAGCTTGTAAGCCGTTGTTTAGGCGAAGAGAGAGCTCACCATTTGTTCGTGCTTGTAGGGAGATAAGAATCCCCGATAGAGCAGCTAGTAAATCCAGGCGCATTACGAATGCGTACCGTTGAACTCCCGCTTATCTGCAATCCAATCCATCAGTGCAAAGAGGACTCCTGATGCGACGAATGTTAAGTGGATAGCGATTCGCCAAATTGTGCCTTCGCCAACTTCGGCTTCGCCAGATAATTCAATAAAGTCTTTGAGGAGTTCGATTACAGAGATTGCAACGAGTGAACCAATTAACTTGATTTTAAGACCGCTGAAATCAATCGTTCCCATCCAGTGTGGACGATCAGTTGAATCAGCTGCTGCATCGATGCGCGAAACGAAGTTTTCGTATCCTGCAAAAATAACCATAAGAATTAAGTTTGCTAAGAGTGTGAGATCTAGCAGTGCTAATAAATCTAAAGTGAATGTGCTCGCATCTGATTCACCAATATGTTGAGCGAGATGAATGAATTCGATAACAAATCGGTAGGCAAGCAATACAAGCGTTCCGACGAGGCCAATATAAAGAGGCGCCAATAACCAGCGTGCACGGAAGAGGACGACTTCGATTGTATGTACGACTTTATTCATAGGCGTGATTTTAACTCAATTGTCTAAGGCAGTCGTGGCATGAAGCCACTCTTCTTCCTTCGTGTTCTTATCCAGCCGTAATTCTTCGAGTTTTGAAGTGATTTCCATGAGTCGCTCAGCATTAAATGCTGCAGAGCTCTGTTCTTCTAGGAGCGCACTGATCTGTTCATCTATCTTGACCAATTGTTTTTCTAACCGCGCAACATCTTTTTTGAGTTGTCGTTGTTCGGCGGCGTTCGATGTTGCCTTATTTGTCGACGTTGATTTATTGCTTGATAAAGCATCAAGGCGTTGCTCTAAGTACTGATCTACACCTCGTGGTAAATCGCGTAAGGCTCCGTCTCCAAGTAATCCAACGAATCGATCACAGACTCGTTCGAGGAAGTATCTATCGTGTGAAACAACTATCAATGTTCCGCCGTAGCTATCTAGTAAATCTTCTAGCTCGGTCAGCGTCTCAATATCAAAATCATTTGTTGGTTCGTCCAGTAATAAAACATTTGGGCTATCCATTAACAATCTTGTTAGTTGTAGGCGTCGTTTTTCACCACCAGATAAGTCTCCAACTGGCGTCCACTGTGAATCTCGATCAAAACCAAGTCGTTCGCAGAGTTGTGATGCCGATAATGCTTTTCCATTGCCTAGTTCTACGTGATTAGCGATTTTTTCAACCGCTTCAAGTACGCGCCATGTCGGATCTAATTCGTGCAAGTGCTGCGTAAGAAATGCTGCTTTAACCGTTACTCCTGTTACAAATTTGCCAGCATTTGGTTGGATTTCGCCAACTAACATTCGCATCAGAGTTGTTTTGCCGGCGCCGTTAATGCCAACGATGCCGATTCGATCTCCGGGGCCGATGTTCCAATACAAATCATCGAGCAATAACTTCTCACCAGCGCGAAGTTGTACATGGTGTGATTCATAAACAGTGTTGCCTAAGCGATTGCGTGCAAACTTTAGTAACTCGCCTTGATCGCGCGGCGCCGGTTCGGCGGAGATTAATTCATTTGCTGCATCTACTCGAAACTTTGGTTTGGTTGTTCGAGCAGGAGCACCGCGGCGCAGCCACGCTAACTCTTTGCGAATTAAGTTATTGCGGCGCGCATCCATTGCACTTGCCTGACGAGCGCGTTCTGCTTTTGCTAATACGAATGCTGAATATCCACCGTCGTACTCTTCGACTTTTCCTTCAACGACTTCCCATGTGCGTTCTGTGACAGCATCTAGAAACCAACGATCGTGAGTGATGACGGCAAGCGCTAAAGATTTGCGTGCGAGTAAATGATTAGCAAGCCATGCAACGCCTTCGACATCCAAGTGATTTGTAGGTTCGTCGAGCAAAATTAAATCAAGATCATCGATTAGCAGACGTGCAAGACCGACTCGTCTGCGTTCTCCACCAGAGAGAGTTGCAAATTTTCTTTCGAATAGATGATCATCAAAGCCTCCAAATAAACCGATGAAAACTTCGCGAATTCCTGAATCACTCGCCCATTCGTGTGTTGGTTTATTTCCAAGTACAACATCTCTTACCGTTGCATCAGCTGGGGCGTTATCTACTTGTGAGAGTAAACCGATGTTGGTGTCATTTGATTTTGTTACTCGCCCAGCATCTGGAGTTTCAATTCCAGACATAATTTTCATCAGCGTGCTTTTTCCGCTGCCATTTCTGCCAACAATTCCGATGCGATCGCCTTCGGATATGCCTAGTGAAACTCGTTCTAAGAGCGCACGAATATCGAAAGCCTTTGAGACTTCCTCTAAATTAAGAAGATTGCGCGCCATGGAGACAGAGCGTACCTTTCAACCATGAATGTCACTGACCGCCAATATGCCCTGGATTTAGATAAAAACGATCCGCTCGCACAATTCAAATCAAAGTTTGTGATTTCTGACCCTGCAATGTGTTATCTCGATGGAAACTCACTTGGTCGTCTTCCACATGCAACAGTTGCTGCAGTCAATGATTTCTTGACCCAAGAATGGGGACAAGAAGTTGTTACAGGCTGGAGCCACTGGGTTGATGAAGCACAACCAGTTGGAGATCTCATCGGTGAATCAACGCTAGGTGCGGCAAAGGGACAAGTACTGGCATGTGACACAACATCAGTTAACTTCTATCAACTATGTGTGGCGGCGATCAAAGCACGTCCGGGACGAAAAACAATTATTACTGACACTGCTAATTTTCCTACAGATCGTTACATCCTCGAAGGAATTGCTAAACAATTCGGAATGAATCTAGTTCTTATTGATAATGAATCTGCCGGACCAATTAAGCACGAAAGAATCACAGCTGAAATCCTTGCGCCGTATCTCAATGATGATGTTGCACTCGTAACTCTTGAAGTTATTCAATACCGATCAGGTGCGCGCACAGATATTAAATCGATCACTGATTTAGTGCGATCTCATGGTGGTTTAGTTCTCTGGGATGCCAGCCACGCGATTGGCGCAATTGAAATGAACTTTGATGCCAACGGTGTTGATCTTGCTGTTGGCTGTACTTATAAATACGGAAACTCTGGACCTGGCGCTCCTGCGTGGTTATACGTCGCAACAAAGATGCAAAAAGAGTTGCAGGTTCCAATTCAAGGATGGTTCTCGCAAGGCGATCAATTTGGAATGGGCCCAGTCTTTGAAAAGGCTGAAGGTATTCGTGGTTTTCAAATTGCAAGCCCTTCATTAATTGGTTTGCGGTGCATTAAAACTTCCTTTGAATTAATCAAAGAAGCGGGTATCGATAAAATTGCACACAAAGCAGCTGTTGGTACTCAGATGATGATTGATTTATTCGATGCGTGGCTTGCACCCCTTGGAATGCAATTAAACACATCGCGCGATCCAAACGAGCGCGGTGGACACATTTCTTTAGTACATCCTGATGCTGCCCGAATCTGTGTTGCACTCCGTGAGTTTGCAAATGTGATTCCAGATTATCGGACACCTAATTCGATTCGCTTAGCTATTTCACCGCTTCCAACGTCATACATTGAAGTCTGGGATGGCTTTGAACGAATTCGCGATTTAGTTTCTACTCGCCAATACGAGAAGGTTAAAGAAGGCGGATCACGAGTCACATGAGCGAATCAAAGGACTTCGATTCAGCACTTACATACACCTCATATCTTGCGGTTGATGAGTTGTTAAAGCTGCAGCGCCCTTTATCTGATGGACCCGAACATGATGAGATGCTCTTCATTGTTATTCACCAGACTTATGAGTTGTGGTTTAAACAATTAATTCATGAGTTTAAAGAAGCACAGCGTGCTCTAGAAAATGGCGATACTCATTACGCATTGGCCATCTTGGGGCGCATCCGCACAATTATGAAAGTCTGTGTGGCACAGATCGATATTTTAGAAACTATGACTCCGCTTCAATTCAACTCTTTCCGTGGTTATTTATCTTCATCCAGCGGTTTTCAATCAGCACAATTTAGAAAAGTAGAAGCAATACTCGGCAGGCGCGATAACAAAATGGCTGGACATTTGCCACCAGATATACAGAGTGAGATTGCAGAGATTACGTCTGGAAATTCCATCTGGGATTCCGCACTTGTCTATTTAAATAGCGCTGGCCACACAATGCCTGCCGCTGTTATGAGCCGCGATAAATCAGAGCAATACGTTGCCAATAAAGAAGTACAAGATGTTTTACTTGCTGTGCATCAAGGCGATCCCGAGCGCGCAATGATTTGTGAGCGTTTGGTTGATATTGACGAAGGTATTCAAGAGTGGCGCTATCGCCATGTAAAGATGGTCGAACGCACCATCGGACGCAAAGTAGGTACTGGTGGTTCAAGTGGCGCTGATTATTTGAAGTCCACGCTCTTTAATCCAGTCTTTGCAGACTTGTGGGAGATTCGTTCTCGCTTTTAGTTTTCGCGCTTTCTAATTGCAATCAGCGGTGGGTTGTATGCGGTGTGCGCTATCTCTTGGCGACGTTTCTTATACGTATCTGATGCACCAGTAATCATGTGTTCAAATCTCACATCACTTTTAATCAGATCGCGTAACTCTGTTGCAGAACTTGCCTGACTAAAAATTGGGGCAACTGTTGCCATTTTTTCAGGTTCGGGATGTGGTCTAAATTTACGATAGATAAGTGCAAGTCGGCGCAAGCCGATGTTGGCGACATGGCGCATTCCGCGGTTGATGTGATTCTGAAGCGTCAATCGCTTGTACGTCAACGAACCAGGTTTAATAGCGGCTTGATCTGCGATGAGCTTTAAGAAAATCTGTGCGATCTCGGCGCCACCTGATACTTCTGGAAGCTCTTTGCACTTTTCGGATAGCGCTGCTCGAACTTGTGGATCTTGTAACTTCTTAACAGTTCTCTTGATGTCTTCAAGATTGGCTTGATCGGCGCGTAATGCAAAACCAAAGTCGTGACACCACTGTGCTCGTGCTTCTTGGTCATCTGTTCCGCGAATGTTGGAGACAAAAACAGTTGGAATCTGAGCCGGTAATAACTCGTGCGCACCGTTATAACCAGTTGCACAGACACCCGCATCAAATGCATGCAGAACTTGTGCAAGTGGAAAGTATCGAACGACTTTAAGATCTAGACCATCTGGCACCAATGATTTGCCATTTTTATCAATTGGATTTTTAGTTAAGACCACTTGCAAATCTTTCCAGCCAATAAGACCAGTTAGCGCTGCGGTCATTTTTTCATTGACATCGCTGTCGCCTGTGCCAAGTTGTACTAATACAGCAGGACGATCTGGATCTAAACCTAGGATTTTTCGTGATTCACTCCGTGAAAGCGCCGTATCTTTTTGATACAAAGAAACAGGCGCAGTCAGCTGCGCATCTTTTCTTTTTGATGTTGGACCGTGATCGTATGCCCGTGCAATTTCACCGGGTTCTACGATGTAATCCATCATTGCCGATTGCAATCCAAGTACATAGCGTTGTGGTTTTTTCTGCCATAAACCACGGCGCACCCACACAAGAGATGTCTGCGGCGACTTAACTTTGGCAGCGATAACACCTGGATAAGGAACCACGCCATCAAATGAGATTAGTTTTGCGTCTGTTTCTTCGATCAGTGCCACGAGTCGATCACGTAGATATTGATCCCACAAATCTCGTGTCATCCATTCGCGATCTCGACCAGGAATGTATTCGGTGCGAATTCCCATGTAGTCAGAGATTTCAGCGACCCCGCCGGCCATCGATACAAGAATCGGATTGGCATATGGTTTGAGCGCCAACGCAATTGCACTTGCTCGAACAAGGTGGCCCATTCCAACACCATTGCTTGTCGCAAGAATGATTGTTGGCTTGTTCACGTCCGCACTTTACTTCAAATGAGAAGCATCGGGCAGAAGTGGCGGGCAGATTCCACCGGGAGCAATCAGTGGTTCGAAATGCCACCATTCGTTTTCATAGACACGACAGAGCCCAAAAGTGGCTCCATTGGCTTCTAACCAAGATGCTCCTGACTTATCGTGATTCAGATTTACATCCAGAGCGAGCCCCCATGGGTGTCTGGATAAATCTCCAGGCAGAACCCATTTGATTGCCTCGTCTGCGGTTTCGTATTTTTTAATTGCATTTTGATATAAATAATTCTGAGTTTCAACCGTTCTATAACCAGAATCAATACTCATATCCACTCCTTCCTCTTTTGCAGCTGCTTGTGCACTTAGAAAACGTGCAAGAAGTTGTGGATGTATTTCATTTGGTCGTTGCATTCCTTCAACAAGTTCGTATTCACCGAGTGATTCGTCTTCGCCAATTACGCAACCGATAAAGTCAGGTCGAACAATTAACTTTTCACTCGCTTTGTTAAAGCAATGAACTGGTGTGAACTTTATTTCTTGAACTGTTTTGTTTTCTTTTTGCATAATTGTGTCCGCCGCTAGTCCAAAAAGGGACGCCACGCCCATTAACAAAACGGTCACAAAAAACATAGAAAAACTGTAACACGCGGGAAAAGTCCATTTTTTTACGCATGAAAACATCTGTTGATTTAAAAAATAAAGCAGGTAAACTCACTCTTTATAAAGCTGCTGAAAAGGAGCCCGTTTCGCTCATTTCTAGAAATCCTAGATCCAAAGCGTAACTAGTTTGATAAATGAAAACACATGCGAATCATGCGCAAACGTTTAGAAATGTCCCTGCAACATCCAAACCACTATCTGAATCTAAAGTTGGTGCACTACTAGACCAAGAATGGGCCCGCTTCAAAGAGGGAACATCCGGTTCAGAAAAAGAAAATAAATTAGCTGCTCAGTCTCTTCCTATGGGCGTTCCATCTAGTTTCCAATATTGGGATCCTTATCCAATCTCCATCAAGTCCGCTCAAGGCGCCTGGATGGTTGATATGGATGGTCGCGATGTGCTCGATATGTCTATGGGCTTTGGAGCGATGCTTGCAGGTCACCTCAACCCAGTCGTTGTCAACGAAATCAAAGAGTCCCTCGAAGTAGGAATGCTCTTTGTTACTCCTTCACCGATCTCTCGTGATGCTGCAGAACGCATCTGTAAGCGCTTTGCCATCGAGCGAGTTCGCTTCACCAACTCAGGAACCGAATCGACCATGTACGCCATCCGCACTGCCCGTGCCTTCACTGGCAAAAATGGTGTCGTCAAAGTCGAAGGTGGTTACCACGGAAGCTATGACCCACTGACTGTCTCAGTGAAGCCAAAGCTTGAGGTTGTCGGCGATGCTGAGAACCCAAATGTGATTATCGATCCAGCAACTGTTGTTGGAGATGTCTTTGTTGTTCCTTATAACGATGCAGAAGCACTCGAGCGCACATTTGCACAGCACAAAGATAAAATTGCGTGCTTTGTTGTTGAACCAGTTCTAGAAAATATTGCGATTGTTTTGCCAGATGCTGGATACCTCGAAAAGGTGCGTGCACTCTGCGATCAATATGAAATCGTTCTAATTTTTGACGAAGTTAAAACAGGACTTACTGCAGGACCACAAGGTGCTGCGCAACGCCTAGGTGTTCAGCCAGATCTAATTACTCTGGCTAAATCCATTGGCGGCGGCGTTCCTGTTGCTGCATTCGGCGGAAAGAAAAAGTATATGGACGCCGTAACTGATGGGCGCATGGCGCACTTCGGTACTTTTAACGGAAACCCACTTGCTATGGCTGGTATTCGTGCAATTGATAAAATTTGTACCCCAGAAACTTTGGGCGTTGCAGAAGGATTCAATATGCAAGCACTCAATCGCATCTCTGAAATTATTTCAGAGTACGAATTACCTGCACATACAGTTGGTTTTGGTGTTAAGGGTTGTATCTCTTGGTCAACAACTCCAGTTCGTAATTATCGTGATTACAAAGCTACTGATTTCAAAGTTGCAGAGCTTTCATGGCTCTGGTCAATTAACCGTGGCATCATGACGCCTCCAGGACTTGATGAGCAGTGGCTTATCTCCTTGGCACATGGTCAAAAAGAAATCGATTTACTTGTGGAAGATTTCCGTAGCCTTGCGGCTGCAATCCGCAGTTAATTTGTAACCTCAAGCACTCACCTAGTTCTTAGCCAATTATTAACTTGATTGGCTTAAGATTCTAAGGTGAGTGTTTTTGATTCTGATGCCGTATCACGTCGGGCTGGCTACGTTCTTCATGTAATGACTGCCTTCGGCGCAGTCGCCGGAATGGTTGCACTTCAAGCCGTAATCGATGGACGTTATCGCGATGCGCTCTTGTGGTTACTAGCTGCTCAAATTCTCGATGGTCTAGATGGTCCGATCGCGCGCAAACTTGATGTTGAGTTTTACGCGGACCGAATTGACGGACGCATTCTTGATTTAGTTGTTGATTACATTACCTGCGTTCTTGTTCCGCTTGCCCTGTTGGTGCGCCTGGAGCTTTTGCCGATGCACTTTGAAACACTCATTGTTGGCGCAGTTTTCCTCTTCTCAGCACTCTGGTTTGCGCGCACAGATTTAGAAACTGATGATCATTGGTTTAATGGTTTTCCTGCAGCATGGAACTTAGTTGTTCCAACGTTTTTAATTATGGGCTCAACTCGTACAGAAGTTTTAATTGTCACGATTGCTTTGTGCATTAGCCAGCTCACTAATTTAAAGTTTCCACACATCGTCAAGGTCGAGCCAATGCGTTGGGTTACGTTGCCATTTGCAGTTTTATACCTTGGAAACCTTGCCTGGCTTTCATGGGATTACACACCGACAGAGCAGAGTCACGCTAATTTATTTCAAGCAATTATTTTGATTGGTTTCCCGCTGTACATCATGCTTATTTCTATTTGGCGTACGTGGTTTGCCCACACACATATTCCGCTACTTGGTTGGATTCAGTACGACTAATTAAACCGTCCACGACGAGTGCAGTGGTCGGCCTTCGGCATAACCAGCGGAAGATTGAATGCCGACTACTGCTTTGTCAGCAAACTCATCAAGAGTTTTTGCTCCAGCATATGTACACGATGATCGAAGTCCCGCAATGATTTCATCCAATAAATCTTCTACGCCTGGGCGTTGTGGATTTAAGTACATACGAGATGTTGAAATACCTTCTTCAAAGAGCGCTTTACGTGCGCGATCAAATGCGTCCTCTTGAGTAGTACGCGCTGCTACTGCGCGAGCAGACGCCATTCCAAATGACTCTTTAAATAAGCGACCGGATGAATCTGTCTGAACATCTCCCGGTGATTCGTGAGTACCTGCAAACCAAGAGCCGATCATCACATTAGATGCACCAGCAGCCAGTGCCAGTGCAACATCGCGAGGATGGCGAACGCCCCCATCTGCCCAAACATGCTTTCCTTTTTTCTTTGCAGCTGCTGCGCATTCGAGCACTGCAGAGAATTGTGGGCGACCAACACCTGTTTGCATGCGAGTTGTACACATTGCACCTGGTCCAACACCAACTTTGATGATGTCAGCGCCAGCTTCGATTAAATCCTCAACACCAGATGCTGTAACAACATTTCCTGCAACTAATGGAACATTTGGCTTAAGCGCCTTAATTGCTTTAAGCGCTTCAAACATCTTCTTTTGATGACCATGTGCTGTATCAATTACTAGTACATCCGCACCTGAATCAAGCAGTGCTCGCGCTTTTCCGGCGACATCTCCATTGATTCCGATTGCTGCTGCAATACGCAAGTGATTCTGTGAATCAACTGCTGGGCTATACAAAGTGCTACGAAGTGCGCCAACACGAGTAAGAATTCCGGCAAGTTCGCCCTTGTTATTTACAACAGGTGCAAGTTTGCGTCGGTTATCGTGTAAGAAATCAAATGCTTGGCGAGCATCTGCATCATCTTTAAGTGTCAATAAATCTTTGCTCATCACTGTATGAAGTTGAGTAAAGCGATCTACGCCAGCACAATCTTCTTCAGTAACAATTCCTAGTGGTTTGTTATTTTCAACGATTACGACTGCGCCATGTGCACGCTTAGATAACAAGCTAACCGCATCTGCAACTGTTTGTTGTGGCGACAGAGTCAAAGGTGTATCAAAAAATGTGTGGCGGGATTTAACCCATTTAATAACGCTATCGACAACATCGAGTGGAATATCTTGCGGAATAACAGCGAGTCCACCGCGACGTGCAATAGTTTCTGCCATACGTCGACCAGATACTGCAGTCATATTTGCTACAACTAATGGAATCGTTGTTCCGGAACCATCGTGTGAAGTCAGATCAACTTCCATACGAGAAGAAAGTTCGGATTTGCTTGGCACCATGAAAACATCGTCATAGGTGAGGTCGTGGCTGGGATTATTTATGAATCGCACGTTGGCCAACTCTATAGCCTGTTACGCTTTTAAGCATGTCACTGGAGAACCCGAAGCGTGGGCTATCGCGGCGCAATTTATTCAAACTCGGGGGCGGCGTTGTTGCGGCAACCATTTTGGGTTCTGCTACTTATAGGTATCTCCACCAAGGTGCGAGCGTTCAATTAGATCGACTTGGCATAACTCTTCCTAAAGCTTTAAATCCATTGCCTGCACCGCCTGCGGATCCGGCACTAGAAATTGAAAAGCTATCTAAGTTGTTTACACCGAATAAAGATTTTTTCATTATTGATAACGCAATCGTTGTTCCGCAAATTAATCCATCAGATTGGAAGCTAACCGTTGATGGAATGGTTAAGAATCCAATCACAATCTCGTATGACGATTTATTGGCGAGGCCGATGATTGAAGTAGATGACACGATTGCATGCGTTTCCAACTGGGTTGGCGGACCATACGTTGGAAATGCTCGTTGGCTTGGTGTTCGACTAGATGACTTAATCAATGAAGCGCAACCAGCCGGCAATGCTGACCAAATTTTGAGTCACTCAGTTGATAAATTCACTGCAGGCTTTCCAACAGCTGTACTTGATGGACGCGATGCAATTATTGCTGTGGGAATGAATGGTGAAGTTTTGCCGATAAAGAATGGTTTCCCGGCGCGTTTAATTGTTCCTGGTTTATACGGTTATGTATCTGCAACAAAGTGGTTATCGCGTTTAGAGCTCACGCGCTTTGATCTTAAAGAGGGTTATTGGATCAAAAAGGGTTGGGCAAAGTTCGCACCAATTAAAATGCAATCTCGGATTGATACTCCTTACGTTCAAGAGAGTTTTCCGGCAGGAAAGCGTGCAATCGCTGGTGTTGCGTGGGCACATAACATTGGTGTCGCAAAAGTAGAAGTAAAAATAAATGACTCTTCATGGCAAGAAGCAAATCTTGGACCTGATTTAGCAAATACAACGTGGCGTCAATGGTGGATCGAGTGGAGTCCAAAACCTGGAACTCACACGCTTTCGGTGCGTGCAATAAATAAAAACGGTGAAATTCAAACAGAGAAGAAAAAAGATGTATTACCTGATGGTGCAGAGGGGTGGCACACAATCACTGTCTTTGCCGAGTAGTATCGGCATATGACAACGGAGTCAGCTTTAGGTACTGCGCGTTCCCAATTACGACGCGCTGTAGAACTTTTACAACTCTCTGAAAACGACTGGCAAACACTTTCGACACCACGACGCATTCTTGAAGTCGCAGTCCCACTTCGCCGAGATAACGGCAATGTTGAAATGTACAAAGGTTTCCGCGTTCAATACTCAACAACTCGTGGTCCATCAAAGGGCGGTGTTCGCTTTCACCCAGATATAGATATGGATGAGACCGTTGCACTTGCAATGCTCATGACATGGAAGTGCGCGCTTACTAATTTGCCTTACGGCGGGGCAAAAGGCGGCATTGCAGTTGATGCACACACATTGTCATTGTCAGAAAATGAACGACTCACACGTCGCTATACATCTGAAATTTTGCCAATCATCGGACCAGAGCGCGATATTCCTGCACCTGATGTCGGAACAGATGAACGCAATATGGCGTGGATGATGGATACGTACTCTGTTAACGCAGGATTTTCGGTCCCTGGTGTAGTTACTGGAAAACCAATTGTTCTTGGTGGCTCACTCGGTCGCACATCTGCAACTGGAGATGGCGTTGCAATCTCAACAATTGAAGCGCTTCGCGTTAAAGGAATTGATCCAAAGAATGCAACTGTGGCTATTCAAGGATTCGGAAAAGTTGGTTATTGGGCAGCGATTGCTCTAGAAAACTTTGGTCTAAAAATAGTTGCAGTCAGCGATGTGCAAGGCGGCGTTAAAGGCTTTAAGAACGTGAAAGAAATCTGGGATCACTACCAAGCCAATGGCAATCTCAATGCACCAGGCACAGACAAACTGACACAAGATGAGTTGTTGCACCTAGATGTTGATGTGTTAATCCCAGCAGCACTTGCCGATGCCATCACTGAAAAAACAGCGCCAGGCATTAAGGCCAAGATCATCGTAGAAGGCGCAAATGCACCAACAACACCTGGTGGAGACGCAATCATTAATGACAAAGGCATTCTTGTTGTTCCAGATATCTTGGCTAACTCTGGCGGTGTAATCGTTTCGTACTTCGAATGGGTACAAGATAAGCAGAATTACTTCTGGACCGCAGATGAAGTTAAATCAAACCTCAATGACATCATGATGCGCTCATTTAAAGAAGTTGAAGAAATGGCGAAATCTAAGAAAGTTTCATGGCGCGAAGCCGCACACATGATTGGTGTCGCTCGCGTTGCAGAAGCACATAGGTTGCGCGGTCTCTATCCATAAAAAATGAGGGGCAGAGTAATCTCCACCCCTCATTTTCTTTTTAGGATTTAGAAGTTGTAGACCTTTTTCCAATCAGAGACTTTCAATGTGTACCACTGACCGCCTTCGATTGAAGCTGCAAGATTTGCAACTGCAGTCGCTTCTGTGATGTCCATGCGAGCTTTAGCAGCTGGTGCGTGAACTTGTGCGTTGAACATAAAGTATGTCGCCTTATCTGAACTTCCCTTCTTAAGGAAGTTAGTCACATCAATAATTCCGCTGGACTCTTCATCGTTTGTGATGAATTCTGCTCCACCTTTTTTGAAGTATTGATCTTTGAATTTAGCAACTACGCCAAGAGCGCCATCAGAAATTCGGTAAGCGACAATGCGAGCAATCGCATCATTTCCGCCTGGATCTTCCTGAATTAAGATATTTCCCTTGAGATCAATCGTGATGTTATCTGGCTTGCTCATGAAGATATCTTCTGAACCATCTAACAACATTTCAAGAGTTCCACCCTTAAGTGGGTTTGCAACATCATCAAAGCGAAGACGCCATAGCGCTCCACCGTCACGAGATGCACCAGGAAATTCTGGGTTACCTGTGTTTGCTTTTGGATCTTTGTTTGATTCAGTTGTGACAAAGTAATAGTCATTTGGATTCTTAGGATCAAAGTGACCATCTTCTACGCGTGAAAGACGAAGGCCTTTTTCTAGTGCTTTATCGTTCTGTTCTTTACCACTGAGCAAGTAGTTGATTTCAGTAAACTCAACTGGAATCGGGCTGTTCTTTCCAAACATTGTACGGACCTGATTGTCATCACCTGGGAAACCACTTAGAACGTAGTTCTTACCATTTGTGAAACCAGCCTTTTGGTAGAAAGTGCCTGACTTCTGCTTCTTTCCTACGTACATAAACAACTGGCTGGCAACTGCTGCGCCATCTTCGTTACTCATAACTGCGGTGACATCGTTATTAGTTGGCACTGGAATGAAGTTTTCCCATGCTGCTAATCCAAATCCAGGAATCTGTGCAACATCGCCATCCATTGTTGAAACGAATCCACGAGATTCATCGCCGCCTTCTTCACCAGTTAGGTAGAGAGCGTCTTTAAATCCAGCGCCAGTCTTCTTGTTGAAGAAAGTTCCTGCTGGCGCAAGTGTTGCTGAGCAAAAACGATTAAAGATGTTGGTGTGATTTGGTGAACCATATGAATCCTTCAGTGACGCGCCCAATGGAGCTGTTGGTGCGCTACCCCATGTGCGATTTGTGTAGTCATACCAAGACACTTTTGAGAATAAATCTTCAGCAGCTACTGGCTTAAGAGTCTTTGGATCCAAAGTTATCTTGCTAACAAATGAACCAAGTGCTGCTCCGCCTGCTGTTGAGCGAGCTGCTGCAACTGAATTTGTTGCGCTTAATTCATGGTTTGTAATCAGGGAAAGTTTCTTGCCTTCTTTAATTAGTCCCATGCCATCTGGGATTCCTACAATTTGATATCCATCAACTACATCGCCAACTGTTCCAACAACATTAAGTGAAACGCCTGGAGCAGCTGCTTCTACGTAAACAGGATAACTTGCTGCAGATGCAGGATAAATTCCCACAGCAATCTGCGACATTGCTATCGCTGCAATTACTAAGCCCTTTTTCATTTTTCCCCATTTCGGATCTTCAGTCGTAGTTAACGACGACGAATATTTACATCCAAGAATTAATGAATGCTTACGGTGTTGAAAACTAAAGACGAACAGAAGCCTTTTTCATTTGCGTTCATTTGGAATTTACTCAAGATGCACAAGGTTTCTACCTACGCGAGATTTACTACGTTCACCACGCCCTGTTCGCGTGTTTCATCTGAGGGGATGAGACAAAAGCTGGAAGGTGAGCATCGATTTCCAGTTTTTGTCCTCTCAGTTAGGTGTGCCGAGTTCAAACAACCCTTATTCTTTGGCTATTAATGAATTTAAAAATAAGGAGCACTCGTGGCAATTGTTAGCATCAATATTGAATTAGTAGCAGAAATTCCATTGACGATTAATGAATCTTCTCGTCAAGAGGGTCAGTCATACGTTGATCTGATTACAGAAGCAGCAACAGCCTTCATGGAAAACAACGACCTCAACCAACTTGATTTCCAGGTAAAGGTTGTTGGCGACGTTATCGCTGCTGAATAAATGACAATCACGATTAGACCGATTGCCTTAAGTGATAAAGAGCGTTGGCTAGATCTTTTCAAGCAATACATCATCTTCTACAAGTCCACCTTGAGTGATGAACAATTTGAACTTAATTGGCAACGCCTGCACTCTGATTTCAATATCAACGGTTTAGTCGCAGAACTAGATGGTCAAGTTGTTGGCCTTGCTCACTACATCTTTAGACCATCTACATGGGCTGAAAAAGATTTCTGTTACCTAGAAGATTTGTTTGTAGACCCTGCTGTTCGCAGTAAAGGTGTTGGCCGTGCGCTCATTGATGAACTGCACAAGATTGCTATTGAAAGAGGCTCCAAACGTCTCTATTGGACGACAGCGCCAGATAATGAAACAGCCCGCAAGCTATATGACAAAGTAGCAATTACAGACCGTGTTCAGTACAAAATTATTATTTAGTACTTCTCTCATATCCCCAGACATCAGATTCATCTAAATCTGGTGCTTTAAACCCTCTAAATTCCAATGCTGTAACAGCTTGGCATTTGTGTTCAATTACGTGATGCACTGCTTGCGACAAAATTGTTGCTGCTTGCCAATGAGAAATCACGCCATTTCTATTCACTTCAACAACTCGATCTGGTTCATTAACTAATTCAATTAACTCAGAGTCGAATTTTTCCAATTTTCTTGCCAAATCTTTCAACTCTTTCATATTCGTTGGCTTCGTCATTTCTGTGACTTCGCGACCGCTTATGCGAAATACCAATCGATCAGCAGAAACAATTGTGTGAAAGAGGATCTCCGCGACATTCCACTCTTTGTGGGTTACATACGCCTCGAGTGCCTCATCCGGTAACTCAGCTATCTGAGAAATGATCTGCTGGTTAGCCCAACCCATATGGCGCAACATAGTTTCTAGAGTGATCGTCATAGGCGCCACTCTACTTTATTGCTCTGCTATCCAGTTCTTTGTACCGCAAGTGACTCAGTTAGGCTCAAACACTCAGACAGATGCTCAAGAAACAACAACAGTCATTTGATATTCATCTTGCTCGGTCGTGACAGACAATTGGTACGTACCCTTCTTTGTGAAACGAACTCCTTGTAAAACTGTCGAAGTCTGCTTGCTTGGTCGAGCATTTACTAAATCTGCTGAAGCGCCCTTCGGAAATTTAATTGTGTACTGAATTTTCTTTGCAGGCGGAGCTACTAAAAATAGAGATTTTCCAGTTTTAACCTTAAGTGTTTTCTTATTCTCTTGCTTGACATATATAGGGGAAATTTGGGTTGATGGCTTTACTGTTTCAAGTGAGTTTTCAAAAACAAAGACGTCAACATCTTTGCTTTTCATATTTTTGGCTTTTAAGTAAACAAGTGAATTTATATTGATTGTTTTAGGGTTAAAAATTTTTGATGAGAGTATTTTCTTCGGAGCAAGCCAAACATTAGTAAGTATCGCAAGGTTGAGTGCAAGGCCTGCGATAGCTGGAATTACGCTAAGGATCTCGGTGAGTTCTCGTTGTTTTTGTGCTGCTGCGGCTGCTGCATTACGTGCAGCTTCAGCGGCTGCGGCCGCAATACGTGCAGCCTCCGCCGCGGCTGCGGCCGCGATTGCAGGGTTCGGATTAACTGTTAAGGAAAAAGTTGCATTGGAAGTACTTGTCGCATTTGTAGCCGTAATTGTGTACGTCACCGCAGAAGCTTGTGCGGTAGGTGTTCCCGAAATCAAACCCGTCGTAGTGCTAAAACTTAGGCCGTTGCTAATTGCTGGAGAAATGGAATAACTAGCGATTGCCCCACCGGTGGAGTTAATGGTGTATCCGGCTATAGCGCTAGCTGCGTTTGCGGTTTCAGATGTTGATGAAAGAGTGAAATCTGGGGCAGCAAGTAGGTTGATCTGACCCAGGGTTGTAAGAGGATTGCAATTTACAGCAGGGTTATCTTTTCTTATTTTGAAAGTTATACTCTGAAGATTATTTGAATTTGCGAAACTAACAACAGAGCTTTTACTAATCGTTCGTGAGGTAGCAGATGGTGAAACGTAAGGGTAAGGGGTCCAAATATAGCCATCACCATTGTTATACCAACTTTGATAACCAGCATCTGATGTAGCAAAAATAATCAAATAGGCAATATCTGATGTGTCGGGTAATGCATCCCACGCAAGCAACCAATTCCCATCACCGTTATCGGTGATCGAGCCACCTGTTATCGGTGAACAATTAGTGGCGAACGCGGTAGGCGTAAACGTAGGTGTGGCTGACAATACGATAGAACTTAAAGTAACAAACACGGTTAAGAAGAGTAAAGTTTTTTTCTGTATGTTGAAGAATTGTTTGCGCATTCTAATCCCCGTCTTGTAAACCCAAGACATAAGAGAATCCTGAATGTAGCGAAGATGGAATAATAAATGAAGCGACTAAGATTTGTCTATGGAAAATAATAAACAATGTGTGAATTGTGCGCCTGAACGGATTTTAGCCCCTAAACTTCTGGCCCATAGAGTGAAAGGAAGGGAAAGACTGTGAATATGCGTATTCGTTTTTTATCATCCGCAATAACTCTTTCAATCCTCTTTACTGTAAATCCCGCCTTGGCTGCAGCAAATCCAAAACCTCTACCCGGTGTGACGGCAGCTGAATTAACTACGAATCTTGAAAACCGTCGTTGGAGTTGCTCCAAACCTCAAAAAGCTAAAGACACAACAACTATTAATTGTTCTAGTAAAGATAAAACCGCAAATGTGGCCATCTTGGGCACAACCGCAAAAAACATAACTTCGATTACGGTTAATTCAACCACCAGAATAAGTTACGGCTGGCCAAGGTTTATTGCGACTTTACCGATTGATGGTGTGGATCCCGTTGCAGCACAAAAATGGGTAACAACAGCACTTAGCGCCAAGACGTCTACATCCAAGATATTTGGTGACGTTAAGTTCAGCGTCGTTCTAGGAAGCGGTATCGCTCGAACACTCACCATTGCACATAAGAGCACATAAGAGCCTTGGTACGTTTACCTAATCAAATCTGAAGTGCGCCCGAAGGGATTCGAACCCCTAACCTTCTGATCCGTACTGTGAAAAGAAACTGGAGCTTTGCTACCCAGTTCTTTTCTCCCAAAGACTCGCTTAGGTTCAATTACTCGGACGAACGCGCTATACCGTTGACCTTCGGGGTGAGTATTGCAGATAATTTAATGAATGAAATTAACTAAAATTCCGAATGACTAAGATTATGGTTACGGTCGATAACCTTAATCTGCTCATTCGAACGCACGAATTGGTCGTACAACATTAATCTCATTCTTTGAGTTCCCATAGACTCCACCATCCGCACCAGAAGTGAGATCAAACCAAACAATTAAAGCACCGTCGGCACCTGACTCAGTTGAGGACCAAAAATCATCATATAAAGGCCCAGCACCAAGAGCCTCTGCAGCTGCAAAACCGCCAATCGTGCTTTGTCTCAGATATAACTGAGTCAGTTCATCTCTGGATGGTAAATACCAATCGGTCAGATTATTTGGACCTCTATATGAACGAGATACTGTTGCGGCACGGTTAGGAGTATCTCCACCACCACTTTGACCAACAATTGCGAGGGTGTTCTTATAACCTGTTCCAAGAGCTGTGCCTTGCGCAGTTACTCCAATCTCAGTCGCTGTATTTCCCGAGAAGGTATAAACGGCGTCTACCCAAGCATTTATTCCTGAAATTGGTGCAGCTTCTAGATATTTACAAGTGGAAGCGAGTGTTGGCCCACAAGCAAACGGTGTGTTGGTAATATAAAAAATCTTTCCTCCACCCGGGCCAGTGCTTCCAATTGAATAACTTGCCACTGTAACCGTTAGAGAGAACGTAGCCGTTGCAGAACCGGATGTATTTGTACCAGTAATTGTGTAAGTAGTAGCTGAGGCTACCGTATTTGGTGTACCAGTTAGCGCACCGGTTGAAGTATCAAAGCTCATTCCAGGAGGGGTTGCGTTAATTGCAAAACTTGCAATAGTTCCGCCGGTTGAATTTATTGTAAAGCCGGTTGCTGGATGATTTTTAGTTACTGTTTCAGATGCTGATGAAAGAGTAAAGGCGGGGGCAAGGACTGTAACCGTTAGTGTAAATGTCTGTGTTGCAGATCCTGATGCATTAGTTGCGGTAATTGTGTAGGCGGTAGCACCAGCTACGGTATTTGGCGTACCAGTTAGCGCACCGGTTGAGGTATTAAAGTTCATTCCAGGAGGGGTTGCGTTAATTGCAAAACTTGCAATAGTTCCGCCGGTTGAAGAGACGGAAAAGCCAGTAGCAGCAGTATTGACCGTTCTAGTCTCAGAGGAAGATGAAAGAGTAAAGGCAGGGGCTGCAATAGAAGCGGCCATTGGCGTAGGTGATGGCGTTGGTATTGGTTTTGGATTTCCCCAATCTGCTGGCAGATTAGATAACACTTCTATTAAATTACTTAGTGAGGAGTACTCCACTGCCTCTGAGCTGATTATTTTTCCTTTATTTGTCTTAGCTGAGATTAAGAAGTTATAAGCTATATTAGGGTTTAAGTTTTTTATCTCAGTAGTAATTAAGCCGTTAGCTTTAGTTTTGATAATTTTTTTAATATTTTTAGGCACTGTAGAAGCCATATTTTGAGTTTTACTATTTTGTGGTGCAACTTCTTTTTGGTCGACGACTACGTTAATCACATAATATGAGAGAGACTTTTTTGGAATACTTGAGTTAAATAGGATCTCGACTGATGAATCTGATACCTCACTAATTGAAATAATTTCAAGTTGGCTAGATGCTGCATTAGCTGCAACCGCTGGCAAAAGCATTGCAAATAAAGAGGTCAACACAATGGTTACCCGAGTAAATCGCATTTGGGTAATTTACTGGGTGTTGCTTTCAATCCAAAATCAGAACATCGGCGTTTTTACGAAACTATTGGTGCGCCCGAAGGGATTCGAACCCCTAACCTTCTGATCCGTAGTGTGAAAAGAAGCTGGAGCTTTGCTACCCAGTTCTTTTCTACTCCAAGTGACTCGCTTACGCTCAATCACTCGGACAGATGCTCTATCCGTAGGTCCTAGTTTTGGTTAACAATATTAGAACTCGCTGGAAATATCTAGATTAAAATACATTAATATTTATTTGACCAACTTTAGCTTCTAGGTTTGGCTTCTCATTCAGTTTATCTGCTGCCTTAATCATTAGGAGTTGATGGGTATTAGCGGTATCAAATTTAAGAGCAGGAAGGATTGCCTTTCCATCCTTATCAAATTCAACTAGGCCTAAATACAAGTACTCACCGTCTAACCCTTGAGTCCAGATCTCTACCGATTCTTTGTAGTAGGAGGAGATAGATAATTGAAGTCCATCCTCTTTACTTAGAAGAATATTGGAGTTTTGATACTCAGATACTTCAAATAATTGGATTACCGCAGGTAATTTACTTTGATTCTGCTCAAGTGCTTGAAAGTCAAGGTCGGGATGAGATGAGAAATTACTCTTAAAGCCAAAATGGGCAAGAGCTTTATCTAGGCTCTTTGCAGCTTGGGTGTAATAGGAGCGCAAACTGAAAGAGGGGGTCTCTTCGGTATCCTCCTCAACAACATCGTAACTATCTATTAGGGATATTAAGTAAGGCCTTCCACCATTGATTAAAGCATCGACTTCGAAAGCTGGAACGAAATCGTCCCCTAACGAAGTGTTTACAATACTTAAAATTTCAGGTTCCGGTCCTTCATAACCATAGCCGTTTACCGCACCAGTTCCATATGAGTTGCTAAAAGTGCCTTGGTCAATTGATCCAACCAAGCCGCCAGCATTACTAGTTCCATCTACATCACCAGTTGCATATGAGTTACTTATGGATGAGTTACTTGGGTCACCGTCGTAACCTAACGCTCCAACCAAGCCACCAACATCATTAGTTCCGCCTACCGTACCAGCTGCATATGAGTTACTTATGTTGCCCACTGTACCTCCAACCAACCCACCCACCAAGTAAATTCCTACTACCTCACCAGTTGCATATGAGTTACTTATGTCGCCGAGTGAAGCTCCAACCAACCCACCCACCAATTCAATTCCTACTACCTCACCAGTTGCATATGAGTTACTTATGTCGCCGAGTGAAATTCCAACCAAACCACCGGTATACACAGCATCTGAGTTGGTTATATCGCCAGTTACACCACCAGTTGCATATGAGTTACTTATGTCGCCGAGTGAAATTCCAACCAAACCACCAACCCCTAGATCTCCATCTACCGTACCAGTTACATCTGAGTTGGTTATCGTGCCGTATGAAGTACCCACCAACCCACCAACCCCAACAAACTCGCCATTAGTATCAATAAATAATCCCATTACATTTGCAGAAGATGAAACATTATCAATAGTGCTACCAAGATTCAAAGTATGTGCTAAGGCACCGTTACCCGATACACCCGCAGCTGAGGCTAAAATTAAATTCTCTATACCAGCTGTAATTGTTTCATCGAAATCTTCAGTCAGCAAATCGTCTGCAACTCCGATAACATCAAATAATGGAAGGGTTAAACCTGAGATTGTAAAACCGTCGCCATCAAGTGTTCCAGTAAAGGTTCCAAAGATTGTGCTTCCGGACTGAGGTGGACCACCACCATTAGCAATTGAGATATAAATGCTCTCTATGAGTTTGTAATTACCACCTATAGACCCATCTTCTCCAGAAATGTCAGCATCAATAGTTGAATAGAAATTGCCTTGATATAACTCTATAGCACCATTTGCACTGGCTAATGAAGCTTGTAAAAATACTGAGAAGATTAATGCTAGAACAAAACCTTTAAGTAAACTTGACGCTCTAAGTATTAAACGCTTCACAATACACTCCACACTTTTAGAAAAAGATTTAACTATTTGATAAATGATTTTTAGGCCTTTAGAACTAGGCCCTCAATCTGCGAAGTGGGAGCGTTTTAACTATGCAATACGAGAGTCTAGGCGTAGCAAGGGAAATAAGCCTGGTGAATAGATTAAGTATCGCCTGAATTGTGCGCCCGAAGGGATTCGAACCCCTAACCTTCTGATCCGTAGTCAGATGCTCTATCCGTTGAGCTACGGGCGCTTAATGCGTGTGAATCCTACCCCATAGGCAGGCGCTATTGCTTTCACGGGCGCCGCAGTAAACTCGGGCGCATACTTGTATTTAACTTAATTTAAAGAGGGTAATCATGATTGTTACTGCGATATTTAAAGCACGACCAGGAAAAGAAACAGAACTTCGCAACGAACTACATGGTGGCGCGAGCGCTTCATGGAATGAACCAGGGGTGCGTGGATATCACGTGCATGAGTTAATTGATCAACCAGGAACATTCATGAATATTGAAGTGTATAAAGATGAGGCTGCTTTTCAATCACACTTAGAAACTGCGCACGTGAAATCTTTCTTAGGAAAGCTTGATGATTTGTTGGCAGAGCCTTTAACTGTCTATCAAGGTAAGGCGTTGTTTGGAGGAGAGAATTCGAAGGCTGCTCTGTAGCCCTTAAGATTCTCTTGATTATGCGTCGTTTACTATCGGTTGAGCGCCATCAGAAAATTCTCGAAAGAGTTGCTTCTGAAAACGCCGTAGATTTTGCAAGCCTTGCCGACGAGCTGGGTGTCTCTTCTATGACGGTGCGGCGCGATCTTCGTATTCTTGAAGAGGCTGGATATTTAAAGACAACTCGTGGTGGCGCATCTGCTCAGTTAATGAATACGCAAGATATTTTGCTGCATCCGCGTGCAATGGATCAAACGTTGGCTAAGACTCAAATCGGCCAATTTGCTGCATCTTTAATTGAAAAGGGCGAGGTCATTTTCTTGGGTACCGGATCCACAACTGCGGTCTTTGCGCAGTTCTTGCCAAGCAATCTAGATCTCACGGTTATTACCCCGTCGCTGCCACATGCATCTTTGCTAGCATCTCGCGGAATTGAGGTCGTAAGTACTGGTGGTGTAATCAGTACAGATGACTTGGCACAGACCGGAACAATTGCGCAGGAAACAATTAACCGTTTCGTTGCGACTCGAACAATTATTGGTTCTGGTGGAGTTTCAAAGAGCGGTGGTTTAACAGAGTTTGACCAAGTCATTGCTGATATCAATCGCTCGATGGTCGAGCGGTGCGAAGAAGTTATTGTCTTGGTCGATCCTTCTAAGGGCGGAGTGACCGCTAATTACCGAGTTGCTGGAATTGATATCGTCGATGAGTTTGTGACCTCTAGCGACGGGCGTGAGTCCCTTAAGCGCCAGCTCGGGGCTGGGGCGAGCATATTGACCCCGAACGGATAACATTTCATTACATTTTTTGTGTTAGATTTTGTACCTACAGAGAGGGCGAAATCCAGCCATGAGCATCGAATTATCTTCAATCTTTAAAGCCACTAAGCCAATTATCGGAATGGTGCACTTACCCGCATCTCCTGGACAGCCACAATTTAAGAGTAAGCCCGACCTCAAGGCGATGATCGCGGCGGTTTCAGCAGATGTGAAGGCGCTGCAAGATGGCGGAATCGATGGACTTCTTTTTTGTAATGAGAGCGATCTTCCATATACAACTCGTGTGAGCTCCGAAGTTGGCGCGTGGACAACATTTATGATCGGCGCAGTTCATGATCAATTGAAAATTCCTTACGGCGTAAATCTTTTGTGGGATCCAATTGCATCCATCGAAGCAGCATCGGCATCCGGTGCATCTTTTGTCCGCGAAGTTATGTGTGGTTCTTTTGCAAGTGACATGGGGCCATTAGCTCCAGATCCTGCTTTGGTTGCACAGACTCGCACGCGTTTAAAGGCTGAGCACATCGCGCTCTTTACAAACATCGTTCCTGAATTTGCATCTGCCCTTGAAGGTCGCACCGTTGCACAACGCGCAAAGGCTGCTGAGTACTTTGGTTTCGATGCAATTCTTATTTCTGGCCCTGTGGCTGGAGTTCCATTTAGCAATGAAGATTTGCTGGCTGCAAAAGAGACTGCCAAGAAGATTCCAGTATTTGCAAACACCGGAGTTAATCCAACAACAATTGCAGATACATTAAAGATTGCTGATGGAGTAGTCGCTGGTAGCAGCATGAAAGTTGATGGAAAGACTTTTAATCCTGTGGATCCAAAGCGAGTAATCGAACTCGTTACTGCTGCAAATAAATCTCGTTAGGAGATACATCATGAATAAGCGTTTAGATGGCATGTTTAATCCAAAATCAGGCAAGTGCAT
>Ga0208788_1000308_pt1 | contig 24936 bp, 21 predicted proteins | sample Wag4_2014_7_11_3_FD_187363 | JGI IMG/M metagenome (GOLD analysis project Ga0208788, IMG submission 187363) | Fresh water mixed with fracking chemicals microbial communities from Ohio, USA - Utica-2 Time Series FC 2014_7_11 (SPAdes) (version 2) ...
CAAAAATCCCGTAGCGAGCGCACTTTTCGCAAAACTGGTGGAGCGAACACTCTTCAGGTATTGCAAGCGAATGAGCGTAAAAAACATAGGCAAAATCAGGTTTAAATTCTGAAACGTAAACTTCAAAATTATGGCCATCTTTACCAATCAAAAAAAGTTAAAAGTAGCAAATGAAACAGGACCTGAATTTTTTTGAGGCAGTAAGCCAGCGCAGATCTGTGCGCGTATTTGACCAAACCGACAATTTTGATGGCACCATCGTTCAAAAATGCTTGGAGGCGGCCATCCTTTCGCCCAACAGCTCCAACCTGCAGCTCTACCAGTTTGTGCGCGTGCCGGAATACTCTCCCCTCAAAGATCGCCTGGCACAGCTCTGCATGGGACAGAAAGCAGCCACTACCGCTCGGGAGTTGGTCGTGGTCCTCACCAGACGAGATCGTTGGAAGGCCCATGCCAAAGCCAATTTTGAGTTTATCACGGCATCCTCATCTGGAGAAGGTGACAAAAAAGTGAAGCTGGCACTCCGGTATTACCGAAAATTGGTACCCATGCTCTATAATAAATTTCCGGGCTGGTCTTTTGCTAAAAAGTTAATTGCCATCACGCAAGGCCTAAGCAAACCAATGGTTCGGGAGGTAAGTGAAACCGCCGTAAGGATCTCCGTACACAAGAGTGCTTCCTTGGCGAGCATGACCTTTATGTTGGGCATGAAAGCGGCCGGCTACGACACCTGCCCGATGGAGGGCTTTGACTCCAAGCGGGTCAAAAAGCTCCTCAACCTACCTGCTGGAACTGAAATTTCAATGATCATCGGTTGCGGCAAAGGAATGCCCGAAGGAATTTATGGAGAACGCTTCCGCGTACCCAGCTCAGAATTGATCGTGGTGAAGTAATCTTTTGAGGTCTTTTTCAGACCTCGAAGGATTTAATTCCAGAATACACCTTTACCTTTTTTCAAACCTCGAAGGATTTAATTACAATCCAAAACCAATAGCGCACCTCCGGAGCGCGCCCTGTACTTTTAGCTTGTATTTCTATTAACATTTTGCTCCTCTGGAGCAGAAAAGGAGAAACTAAGACATTTCTCCTTTACCCCGGAGGTGCCTGCCCCGCAGAATTACGGGGGTAATATGTTAATAGAAAACAGGAAGTGTATTTTTAGGCAAGCTCCCGAGGAGCGACATAGAAGATTTAAATAACTATCGCTCTGCGTGAAACTATTTTTCTCACGCTGATCAAAGAGGAAAAATATGCTGATTCAAATCAATAGATCTGCGGGATTTTTCTGTGCTCCGCCGCGGCGGATCGTGAAACTCTTATAGCATTTGATCCCAAAAACCTTCGAGGTCTTAGAGACCTCAAAGGTTTCTCGTCCATCCTTTGAGGTTTTTTTCAAACCTCGAAGGATTTAAATAGCGCACCTCCGGAGCGCACCTTACCTTGTGCTTACAATTCTATTACTATTTAGCTCCTCCGGAGCAGGTTTCCGACTAACCGACAAATCGGAAAATGGTTAATTACCCCAGAGGTGCCTGCCCCGCAGAATTACGGGGGTAATATGTTAATAGAAAACGGTAAGTTGATTTTTTGGCAAGCTCCAGAGGAGCGACATCGAAGATTTAAATTGAAAAAACCTTCGAGGTCTTTCCCATCCTTTGAGGTTTTTTTCAAACCTCGAAGGATTTAAATACAATCCAAAACCTTCGAGGTCTTGGAGACCTCAAAGGTTACCTCAAAGGTTGATCTTATCCGCTTCGCCAAATAGCTTGATGGCCTGCTGGTAGACCTCATTGATGTCGTTGATGACCTTGTAGAAGGCGCTATCGTCGTAGAGCTGTCGGCCTAGGTGCGCCTTGATCAAGATGCGTAGGTACTCCTTGGACTTCGCAAAATCCTTCGCGTCAAACTCCACCTTATTTTTCTTTCCAAAGTCCGCCAAGTCCATCAACATCGCATCGCTAACCTTGAATGTCTTGTAGTAATCTTCTACGGAGACCTTGGAAAATTTGCTCTTGTTTTTGCTTACATAGTCCAGCAAGTACTCCCGTGATGCATCCGTTGAAAAGAGCTTGTTGACATAGGCACTATTCATCGTGGTATCGAGGGGCACAAAGTAGTCCGGCATGATGCCTCCACCGCCATAGACAGTACGCCCCTTTTTGGTTTTGTACTTGAGGCTATCGTTAAACTGTATGCTGTCGGCAGAGAAAAACTCGCCCTTCTCGTAGCGGTTGTTGAGGTCTGTTTCATACGCCTCATAGTCACTGTCATACGGCTTTTGAATGGATCGTCCTGAAGGGGTAAAGTAGCGCGCAATCGTCAAGCGCAGCTCGGCACCATCGGATAGGTCTATCGGCATCTGCACCAAACCTTTCCCGAACGATCTTCTGCCGACAATCAGTCCACGGTCATTGTCTTGAATCGCACCGGCCATAATCTCCGAAGCAGAAGCAGAGCCTTCGTTGATTAAAATAATCACCGAACCCTCCTCAAACATGCCCGGCTTGGAGGCATAGGCCTTGCTGTTGTACTGACTCACCTTGCCTACCTGTGACACAATTAGGTCTCGTCCGCCAAGGAGCTCATCGACCATGTAAATCGCTGCACCCATGTAGCCGCCAGGATTGCCTTGCAGGTCAACAATCAACTTTTTCATGCCCAAGGCCTGAAGATCACTCACCGATTTTCGAAACTCATCGTAGGTAGTCGCCGCAAATCGGGTCACCTTGATGTAGCCTATTTCCTTGTCCACCATATAGGTAGCATTGATGCTGTATTGTGGGATTTTGGCCCGTGTGATCGAATACTTGATCAAGCTAGGCGCATTCTTTCGCTTGATCTCCACCGCCACCTTGGAGCCACTTGGACCTCTGAGGTAGTCAAATACATCCCGGTTGGTAATGCCAATGCCTGCCACCGTCTTGCCATCTACAGAAATAATCTGATCCCCCGATTGGATACCTAAAGCCTCGGAAGGACCTCCGGTAAGCGGAGCTACCACATAGATGGTATCGCGAATGATGCCAAACTCCACCCCAATTCCATCAAATTCACCCTCCAACTGAGACTGAACCAGCGAGGCATCTTTGGCTGGAATGTAGCTGGAGTGAGGATCGAGTTTCTCCAACATCTTAGTGATACCAAACTCCACGAGCTCGTTGGTATCCACACTGTCCACGTAGTCGCGGTTGATGTAGGTCATGATCTCCTGCAACTTGTAGAGCGCAGCTCTCAGGTCGTTTTGACTACCCTTGGGCTCCGCAAAGGTGGCGCCAATCCAAATACCGCCTGCAATAGAAAGTGCAAGAAGCAAAGGAAGACGGATTTGTCTCATGGTGTTTTTTTGTTGGCTCACAGCAAAAGGGGTTTACTTTTCTATTTAAACTATCTAGGTCAAAAAATGTATTTTGCTTGGTGCAATTTTAGGTAAAATTAACGTCCTTGACCGCTAACCAAGCTCATAAAGATGCTATTTTTTTATAATTTTTCCATTTGTTCTCGGTTATGAAAGGAAACACCAGTTGAAGTTTAAGAAAGAGGGCTGTGAACCGTGGACTGTGAACCGTCGACGATTATCCGCAGTGATAACCGCTCTTTTTGAACAACTAGAAAGAATGCGGATAATCCTATATTTATTTCCCTTTTTTAGTTCAAAAAAAATTATTTTTGTGCTATGCAGGCAAAGAAGTCATTCGAAAAAACATCGGTTGGGGAATTGGTCTCCGAAAACTATGTTTTCGCTGCTGTCCTGCACTACTTTGGCATCAGCTTTTACCAGTACCCCAGCGATTCGCTAGAAAAAGTTTGCCACAAGCACAAGGTCAATCCTCGGCAGCTGATTGCACAACTCGAAAGTTGGGCCCTCCAAAAAGATCCTTCACTCGAGGAACTGTACCTCAACCCCATTGAACTGCTGGTTGCCTACCTGAAGAAAAAGCACTACTACTTTGTACGACAGGAGCTTCCTTTTTTATCCAACTTGATTTCAGGTATCTCTCCAGAGCCAGGCTACGAACTGCTCCTTGGAGACCTTCGCATCCTATTCCCACTATTTGTGGAAGATTTTATCCACCACATCCACGAGGAGGAAAGTCGGTTGTTCAATCGGATTGACCTGCTCCAAAGCATTGAGGCAGGGGAGTTTAGTACGCGAGATGCGCTGACCATCCTGGAACAAGATCCCATCCACTACCTCGCTGAGCACCACGAGATTCACGACGATGAGATGGAAGGCATTCGTAAACTGACCCACAACTACGCCTTGGCTGCAGACGCACCCTTAACCATGAAAGTGCTCTACCACGAGCTACAAAATTTTGAAAAAGAGCTATCCATCCACGCTCGCATTGAGGATGAACTCCTTTTCCCCAAGGCAGTGGAACTGGAGAAGGAGGCCTTACGAAAAATTCGTAAACAAATTCAAACCAACTGATGCCCAGAGTACTAGCAATAGACCTGGGAACCAAACGCACCGGCTTGGCAGTTACTGATCCCCTAAAGATCACGTGCAATCCCCTGGAAACTATTGAGACCTCAAAGTTGATGCCCTACCTTCAAGCCTATTGCGCCAAAGAAGAAGTAGAAGTATTGGTTCTCGGACACCCTACCCGCCTCAATGGCCAAGCCAATGAAATGACCCCCTTGGTGCTTGCCTTGAAAGAGAAACTTGAACTGGCCTTTCCTGCACAGAAAGTAGTCCTCATCGACGAGCGCTACACCTCCAAAATGGCCATGCAAACCCTAATCGCTATGGGCAGCAAGAAAAAAGACCGCAGAGAAAAGGCGGGGAACTTGGACAAGGTATCCGCCGCCATTATCTTACAATCCTATTTAGAAAGACAATGATTTACCCTATCGTCGCTTACGGCAACCCGGTATTGAAAAAAGAAGCAGAAGAGCTGCCTGAAGGAAGTGACTTGACGCAACTCATCCAAGACATGTATGCCACCATGGATCATGCGCATGGAGTAGGTCTTGCAGCTCCACAAATCAATCAGGGCGTACGCTTATTTGTCATCGATAGCTCACTGATGTTGGATGAGGATGACGAAGAAAAAGGAATTCGCCGCGTATTCATCAACCCCATCCTACTGGACGAGTACGGGGACAACTTTGGCTTTGAGGAAGGTTGCCTCAGCATCCCGGATGTGCGGGCAGAAATTATTCGCCCAGAAAAATTGACACTAGAATACTACGACGAGAACTGGAACCTGAAAGAAGAGGAATTTAGTGGCATGACCGCCCGCGTGATCCAGCACGAGTACGATCACCTAGAAGGCATTCTCTTTGTAGACTACCTCAAAGGCCTCAAAAAACGGATGATCCAATCCAAACTGATTGACGTCAGCAAAGGCAAGGTATCCACCGACTACCGGATGATCTATCCCCTCAAATGATGGAGCAACGACAAGATCTCCGCGTTGCGCTCGTGCAAACCGACCTGCATTGGCAGGACAAGACGGCAAACCTGGCACTTTTGGAGGAGAAAATCTGGTCCCTTAAAAATGCCTGTGACCTGATTGTGCTGCCTGAGATGTTTTCCACTGGTTTTTCCATGGAGTCAGCCCTACTTGCTGAGCCGATGAACCTGCAGGTGCACAAGTGGATGAAGCAATTAGCTTCACAAACCGGGGCTGTGATCACCGGCAGTGCCATCATTTCCGAAGGGGGAAACTTCTACAATCGACTGCTCTGGGTAGCCCCAACTGGCAGCACCCAAACCTACGACAAGCGCCACCTCTTCCGCATGGCCCAGGAAGATGCAAGTTTTGCCGCAGGCGAAAATCTTCCCGTGTTCGAACTGAAGGGCTGGAAGATCTGCCCGCAAATCTGCTACGACCTCCGCTTCCCGGTTTGGTCTCGCAATCAATGGAAGGAGGACGAGGCTGCCTACGACCTACTTTTTTACGTGGCCTCCTGGCCTGCAGCACGAGTTTCTGCCTGGGACGCCTTGCTTCCTGCTCGTGCCATTGAAAACCTTTCCTATTCCATCGGGGTAAACCGAGTGGGCATCGATGGAAACCAGATCCCTTACAACGGGCATTCTGCAGTCTACGATTTCAAGGGAGAAAGATTGGTCGACCTTGGTGAAAAAGACCAGATTCAGGTGATCACCCTATCCCGTAGTGCGCTCGAAGAGTACCGAAGCAAATTTCCCGCTTGGAAAGATGCCGATCCATTTATTCTAAATTCCTAACGATCACAGCAGACAGGATTTCCACAAACGGAACAAAATCCTGCTTGATTTTCGTATTTTTGTCCATCCAAGGCTCTTTTTGGGGAATGTTGTTGCAAAGCGCGCATTCAAAAAAAGAGTCTATAAACCTATTGAACTCATTTTTAGCTAAACACTAAGCCCATGTCCAAGACGCCAAAAATTCTCTACACCCTCACCGATGAGGCCCCTGCACTTGCCACTTATTCCTTGTTGCCGATCGTGCAAGCTTTTACCAAGACGGCAGGCATCCAAGTAGAAACACGAGATATCTCACTTTCTGGACGCATTCTTGCCAATTTTCCAGAATACCTCAGCGAATCACAACGCATCAACGACGACCTAGCAGAGTTGGGCCACCTGGCGACCACTCCGGAGGCCAACATTGTGAAGCTACCCAATATTTCAGCATCTGTTCCTCAGCTCAAAGCTGCTATCAAGGAATTGCAAAGTCAAGGATATGCCTTGCCTGACTATCCGGAGGAGCCTAAAACAGATGAAGAAAAGACCGCAAAGTCCAAATACGATAAGATCAAAGGTTCGGCAGTGAACCCTGTCCTTCGGGAAGGCAACTCAGACCGTCGTGCCCCATTGGCAGTTAAAAACTATGCACGCAAGCATCCCCACTCCATGGGTGCTTGGACTGCGGACTCCGCTTCCCATGTCGACAGCATGGCAGCTGGAGATTTTTACGGCTCTGAGCAATCACACACGATGGCTAGTGCTAGCCAGTTGACCATCACACTTCATGGTGCATCGGGCACTACTGAGGTCCTAAAGAGCGAATTGAACGTATTGGAAGGAGAGGTCATCGATGCGGCTACCTTGAGTATGTCCCAGTACCGCGACTTTTTGAAAAAAGCGAAAGAAGATGCCAAAGCAAAGGGTGTTTTGTTTTCCCTACACCTCAAGGCAACCATGATGAAGGTTTCCGATCCTATCCTGTTTGGGCATGCTGTCAAAGTCTTTTTTGAGCCTGTATTTACGAAGCATGGAGCGACCTTGGAGGCTATAGGTGTGGATGTGAACAATGGATTTGGCGACCTTTTGGCCAACCTTAATAAACTTCCTGCTGACAAAAAAGCGGAGATCCTTCAAGACATCGATGCCTGCTATGCAGCAAGCCCTGCAGTAGCCATGGTGAATTCGGACAAAGGAATCACCAACCTGCACGTGCCAAGTGATGTAATCATCGATGCGTCCATGCCAGCCATGATCCGTACTTCGGGCAAGATGTGGAACAAGGAAGGAAAACTTCAAGACACCAAAGCGATCATCCCTGACCGTTGCTATGCAGGGGTATACCAGGCGGTGTTTGATTTTTGCAAGAAAAATGGCGCATTCAATCCAGCCACCATGGGTTCTGTTCCCAATGTGGGTTTGATGGCTCAGAAAGCAGAAGAATACGGTTCCCACGACAAAACTTTCGAAATCCCTTTTGCCGGCACGGTAGAAGTAACTGATGCGGAAGGAACTGTCCTATTCTCGCACAAGGTAGAGCAAGGGGACCTCTGGAGAATGTGTCAAACCAAAGATGCACCGATTCAGGACTGGGTGAAGTTGGCCGTAAGTCGGGCAAGATTGTCGCAGACCCCCGCAGTCTTCTGGCTAGACAAGGCCCGTGCACACGATGCGCAGCTGATTCAGAAGGTCAACAAATACCTTCCAGAGTACGACACCAAAGGTTTGGAGATTCATATTCTATCGCCTGTTGAAGCAACCCTATTCTCTTGTGAGCGCATTGTAGCGGGCAAGGATACCATCTCGGTAACAGGCAACGTGCTTCGTGACTACTTGACCGACCTCTTCCCTATTTTGGAAGTGGGTACTTCAGCCAAGATGCTTTCCATCGTTCCCTTGATGAATGGAGGAGGCTTATTTGAAACCGGAGCCGGTGGATCTGCTCCAAAGCACGTGGAGCAGTTTACCGAAGAGGGTCACCTGCGCTGGGATTCCTTGGGCGAGTTTTTGGCCTTGGCCGTCTCCTTGGAGCACTTGGGACAAACCTTTGATAACCCTACTGCCATTCTCTTGGGCGAGACACTTGATCAAGCGACAGGCAGATGGTTGGAAGAAGACAAGTCCCCTGCCCGAGTAGTTGGCAAATTGGACAACCGTGGTGGACACTTCTACTTGGCCCTGTACTGGGCTCAAGCGCTGGCTTCGCAAACCAAGGATACCGCATTGGCTGCCAAGTTTACTGCCCTAGCAAAGGCCCTTTTGGATCAAGAATCCAAGATCGTAGACGAATACAACAGTTCTCAAGGAAAAGCCATTGATTTGGGTGGCTATTACCGACCAGATGAAGCCAAGTGTGCACAGGCCATGCAGCCAAGTGCTACCTTTAAGCAGCTTCTGGCTTCCTTGTCCTAAAATTAAAACCGGGTGAACATCCCGGTTTTTTTGTTTCCGATTTAGGAATCACCGAACCCAGGCGCCTGCTATTCTTGGGTTTACAGGAAAGGAAGGATTCCCTCTTTTCTTTTTTTGATTTCGAAATCGATTGAAATGCAGAATTCCGCGTTTTGGTGGGAAAAGCCAAGGGTTTAGTTTGGGGAGACCCGATTTTTGTAATAAATTCGCTTGCGTTTCAGCTTGTTTTAGCGATAAACGATTGGAACCACCCGAAGTAGAAAAAAATTAGTAATCCTATAAAATCACTTACAGATGAGCAAGATTAAAATTGGAATCAATGGATTCGGCAGAATCGGTCGCCTCGCTTTCCGTGTGGCACAAGAAAGAGCTGATGTACAAGTAGTAGCGATCAACGATTTGATCGATGTAGACTACATGGCCTACATGTTGAAGTACGACTCTACGCACGGCACATTCAAAGGAACTGTGGAAGTAAAAGACGGAAACTTGGTTGTGAATGGCAATTCCATTCGCGTAACTGCAGAGAAAAACCCAGCGAGCTTAAACTGGGGTGCTGTAGGTGCAGATTACGTCATCGAATCTACCGGTATTTTCTTGACCAAAGAATCTGCTCAAGGCCACATCGATGCAGGTGCCAAGAAAGTAATCATGTCCGCTCCTTCCAAGGACGACACCCCTATGTTTGTAATGGGTGTCAACGAGCATACCTATACCTCAGACATGACCTTCGTTTCCAATGCGTCTTGTACCACCAACTGCCTTGCTCCTATTGCCAAGGTATTGAATGACAACTGGGGCATTGAGGAAGGCTTGATGACTACTGTGCACGCGACTACCGCTACGCAGAAGACCGTAGATAGCCCTTCAGCCAAAGATTGGAGAGGTGGCCGTGGTGCTGGTCAAAACATCATCCCATCTTCCACAGGAGCTGCAAAGGCAGTAGGTAAGGTAATCCCTGAATTGAATGGCAAACTTACCGGTATGGCCTTCCGCGTGCCTACTCCAGACGTATCTGTGGTGGACTTGACCGTACGCTTGAAAAACCCTGCTACCTACGCAGAGATCTGCGCCAAGATGAAGGAAGCTTCTGAGACCACGATGAAAGGCGTCTTGGGCTACACCGAAGATGCGGTGGTGTCCAATGACTTTATCGGTGATCCTCGCACCTCCATCTTTGATGCTGAGGCAGGCATTCAGCTATCCAACACCTTTGTAAAGGTGGTGTCTTGGTACGACAACGAATGGGGCTACTCCAACAAAGTAATTGACTTGGTCACTTACATCGCCAAGAAATAAAGCAAAAGCCCCGTATCTCTACGGGGCTTTTTTTATTTGAAATACGATGGAAATACGATGGAAATACCCGCCGCGGCGGGCAGCTTCGTGAAATACAATGGAAACAGCCCGAGCCTGCCTCCCTTCGTTGCCTCCCTTCGGTAGGCGAAGCGAAGTATATTTCAACAGTATTTCTCTTCCCAGAATTAGTGCTATTTACCTATGGATTTTAAACAAAAAAACACTGCCGATTTGATTTGACAGTGTATTGTGATCCCGCTGGGATTCGAACCCAGGACCCATACATTAAAAGTGTATTGCTCTACCAGCTGAGCTACGGAATCGGCAATTAAAATAAAAAGCGGAAGGTCTTTCCGCTTTTTTTCGTGATCCTGTCAGGACTCGAACCTGAAACCTACTGCTTAGAAGGCAGTTGCTCTGTCCAGTTGAGCTACAGGACCTGGTGACTACTTCTAGTCAAATAAAGTCGGGGTGGCAGGATTCGAACCTACGACCTCCACATCCCAAATGTGGCGCGATACCGGGCTACGCTACACCCCGAAACTTTCTTTAACTCCTTGTGAGTTAATTTTGTGATCCCGCTGGGATTCGAACCCAGGACCCATACATTAAAAGTGTATTGCTCTACCAGCTGAGCTACGGAATCGGTAATTTAGTATGTCAAACTCTTAAGATTCGGTATTTAAACTGTATTGCTTCCCGAAATACTTCGGGACAGGCTTACCAGCTGAGCTACGGAATCGGTTACTTAATTTCGGTTAAATGAACTTGCTTTTTGTAAGTTCAATGCCGTAATTGGACTGCAAATTTATGACTCTGAATTCTAAATGCCAAGAATCAATTCCATCTTTCTCATAAAAGTTTCCATATTTTTCGTTTTCCTGTCGCAAAGCATTCATTGTCAAGCGGATGTGCCTAGGCTAATGATCGCAGATTCCTTGTTTAACCAGAGAAGTTACAAGGAAGCAATGGAGATTTACGAGGTAAACTTCGAATCTGGAATCTATTCTACCTCCATGTTACTCAAAATGGCCTTCATTGCTGAAGGAATTGGAGACAGCGAACGAGCAACCTTGTACTTGAGTAAGTACTATGACTTGAGTCCGAATCCCCAGACGATCTCTAAAATAAAAACACTCACAGGCCAGGCCGAATTGGCGGGTTATGAAGTGAGTGATGGCATGCGCTTTGTCCTATTTCTGGTAGAATACAAAGAGATCATCGTCGGAGGGCTCACCTTATTTCTTATCATGTCCTTAATTGGACTTTGGTCCCCAAGAAAAAAATTGAACGAGGGCAGATTTTATGGCCCCTCCATACTACTGATAGGGTTGATTTTTGCCACCAATAATTTTCTAAATGGCCCATCCACAGGGTTGGTTACCTCAAGTCCTACCCTCATTCGCTCCAAACCTTCTGCAGGTGGAGATTTCATCGAGTTAGTGGAGCCAGGGCATCGCGTCACCATCAAATCCTCAAAAGATATCTGGTACGAAATCGAATGGAAGGAACAGATTGCCTACATCAAAAAAGAGGACGTGACAAGATTGTAATTATAAAGTGTACTAAGTACTAGGTACTAGGTACAAAGTAGGGATTCGCATAAAGAACTTAATCCTGCGTAATTAACGCAGACAGAGGTCTATAATCTTTTTAATGTCGAATGTCCAACGCTGAGTGGTGAATATCGAAATAAGGATTCGCATTAGGAATTGAATTCTAACAGCCCTAGGCCTGGTTACCGCAGGTAGGCTTCTCAATAAAAAAACATAGACACATAGAAAAACCCTATGTGCCTATGTGGCTAAAAAAAACCTAGATAAAGTCTAATTTTCTTGGTTCTTGCCTCTCGGCTCTTGCTTCTCTTACAACTTCTTGATCATCAAGTTCCGGTAATGCACCACATCTCCGTGGTCCTGCAAGGCAATTTTTCCTTTCTTGAATTTGCCAAATCCAGGCATGCTCTTGAATTTACTTTTTGCAATCAGCGCTTCCCACTCCGGGGTAAACAACTGGGTAGAAACGATATTCACCCCATTCAAAAAGAAATCCAGTTTGCCCTTGTTGATTCGGATCTCCGCTTGGTTCCACTCTCCTGCGGGCTTCACCGTCTCCTTGCTACTCACAATCAAATCGTATAGATCGCCCGCTCTGTGGCTGATGATTTTGGCATCTGGGTGACCGGCATTGTCAAGCACCTGCATCTCAGGTCCAGTCTGCCAAGGATACGGATATTCTTTGGCTTCATGCACTAGAAAAATCACTCCACTATTTCCGTTTGGAGCAATCTTCCACTCGTACTTGAAATGAAAATTCTCGTACTCCTCTGCAGTGACGATATCTCCAGCGTCACCTTTTTGCCAAGTTGCCTTATTGGCCGCATCCAGATACATTTCACCGTTTTCAATCTTCCAGGCCTTGCCTACTTCGCCTCCTCCATACTTGGACCAACCTGCAAAGGTCTTTCCATCAAAGAGAGGAGTCCAGTCGGCTGCTTCATTTTCTTGAGCAGGCTTAACAGGCTTTTCTTCTTTACCAGCCTGAACGAATGCCATTCCGATGGCAGCACTAGCGAGTAGCGCTATGATTTTAAATTTCATGACTTATTTTTTCAGTAGTAAAATATAGCGCACCATGTCGGTTGCATCCTCTTCAGTCAAATTTGGATGCGCAGCCATTGGAATTTCACCCCACACACCCACACCACCAGCAATTACTTTCTGGGCAAGCATGGTCACATTTGCCTCTGTATTTTCGTATTTGGCAGCAACATCAGCATAAGCCGGACCGATTAGTTTGCGGTCTACCTGGTGGCAACCTGTACAATCAGATCCCTTCACTTTTTCCAATCCCTTGATGTACACAGGATCATCTTTGTATTTGTCTTCTAGAGAAACCTCCACTGGGGCGGCTTCGGCAGTAGCAGTTTCAGTGCTCGTTTCTGCTGTTTTTTCACTACCTCCACACGAAAAGGTAAGGCCTGCTACTAGTACTACTGCACTTGTTGTTAATAAATTCAGTTTCATTGGTTTGATTTGATTATCGATTTAAATTCCTAATACTCTTCTATTAAATGCCTCATCCGCACCTGTGCCGGCAAAGTCATCGAAAGCCTTTTCAGTAACTTTAATGATATGGGCATCGATGAATGGCGCTCCTTCTGCAGCACCCTGCTCCGGATGCTTGATGGCACACTCCCATTCCAACACGGCCCATCCGCTGTAATTGTACTGCGAAAGTTTGCTAAATATTCCTGCAAAATCAACCTGGCCATCGCCTAAAGATCTAAATCTGCCTGCACGCTCCACCCATCCTTGGAATCCGCCATAAACGCCCTGCTTTCCAGTAGGGTTAAATTCCGCATCCTTCACATGGAACATTTTGATGCGCTCGTGGTAAAAATCAATGAACTGTAGGTAATCCAAGCACTGCAATACAAAATGGCTTGGATCGTACAGAATGTTGGCACGCTTGTGACCTCCAACTTTGTCTAGGAACATTTCGAAGGTAATGCCATCGTGCAAATCCTCGCCCGGGTGCAGTTCGTAACACACATCCACTCCTACTTCATCGAAAGCATTCAAGATCGGCATCCATCGGTTGGCCAGCTCGGTAAAGCCTGTTTCCACCAATCCTGCAGGGCGCTGTGGCCAAGGATAGACGGTGTGCCACATCAAGGCTCCAGAAAACGTAGCGTGTGCATTCAGCCCCAAATTGGCCGAAGCCTTGGCTGCATACTTCAGTTGCTGCGTAGCCCAAGCAGATTTCCCTTTCAGATCTCCCTTGAGATTTGCTGGCGCAAAGCCATCAAATAGCTCGTTGTACGCTGGATGTACGGCCACCAACTGTCCTTGCAAGTGCGTAGACAATTCGGAGATCTCCATGCCAGCATCAGCCACAATTCCTTTGATCTCGTCCGCATAGGTTTTGCTCTCGGCAGCCTTTTGCAAGTCAATCATACGTCCATCCCAAGAAGGAATCTGTACGGCTTTGTATCCCAAATCTGCCATGTACTGGCAGATGTTCTTTAAATTGTTAAAAGGGGCAGCATCTCCTGCAAATTGTGCGAGAAAAATACCTGGGCCTTTGATTGTTTTCATTGGTTTTTGGGTTTGAGTTTAAATTTATTTCTCTACGATAAATGGGGTCCACTTTTGCTCCGACTCAGTGCTGCGCAAGACATGGTCGATGAAAGCCATGCCACGGATGCCATCCTCGATGCCTGGGTAATCCTCCCACTCCCATTTCGGAGTAGTTCCTTCCCGATCCGCATAGATGCAGCGGGCAAAATTGCGATACAAATTGGCAAATGCCTCCACATATCCTTCCGGATGTCCTGCAGGGGTGCGGGTATTTTCTTGCGCCAAGGAACCTAAGTAGCCTGTACCTGCTCGGTAGATTTGAGCTGGCACATTTGGGAAGCGAACGGTCAATGAATTATTCAACTCCTGCTCCCATTCCAAGCCACCTTTTTCCCCATACACTCTGATTTTTAGGTTGTTTTCACAGCCCGTATCGGTTTGTGAAGCCATCAAAACTCCAGATGCTCCATTCTCTAAGCGCAGCAACACCACACCATCGTCATCGATAGGGCGACCTTCAATCTTAATGTAGAGGTCTGCGCATATCTGTGACACCTTTTGCCCAGTCACATATTCTACCATGTTGAAGGCATGCGTGCCAATATCTCCCATGCATCCGGCCAATCCGTTTCTTTTCGGATCGGTTCTCCATTCTGCCTGCTTGTTGTTCTCTGTTTCAAGAAGCTTGTAAAGCCATCCCTGTGGATATTCCACATATACTTTTCGAACCTTTCCAATCATCCCTTCCTGAACCATCTGCCGCGCTTGCTTAATCATCGGATAGCCCGTGTAGGTATGGGTCAACAAAAAGCGTTGCTTGGACTGGCTTACAATGCGGTACAAGGCTTGAGCTTCTGCATAGTTGAGAGTCAAAGGCTTGTCCAAAGCCACATGAAATCCATGTTCCAATGCCTTTGCTGTAGGGTCAAAGTGCATGTTGTTAGGCGTCACAATGGCCACCACATCCATACGCTCTCCTTCGGGCAACTGGGATTCTTTGGCAAACATCTCGTCGTAGCTCCCATAAACACGGGAAGGATCGAGTCGAAGTTCTTTACCCTTTTGGGTGGATTTGGCGGGGTCGGAACTGAAGGCGCCACACACCAATTCAAACATTCCGTCCATCAAGGCACCGTTCAAGTGAATCGCTCCAATAAATGAGCCGGGTCCACCTCCAACGAGGCCAAGTTTCAATTTTTTTGTAGTCGACATGGGTACTAAATTAAATTGGATCTAGTGTTAAAATTTAAACCAGGTTTTACTTGAAATTTCGTGCTTTCCTTCCTGAAAACAGCGGTTTTATGACCAGCAGTCTGACTGTTCTATGAACGGCTCAAACAAAACTTTTTGGTCTCTTTCTTTAGATTCTCAAAGAAGATGGGTAAACTACTGCAAAAACATCAAAATTTTAAATTTTCCTTCCAAAAAAACAGCACAAACCTAACCCCTCGCAGCTTATGCCCCTTTTTGTTAAGATTAGACTTTCGCTGATGATGTTCCTCGAGTTTTTTGTATGGGGTTCTTGGTATGTGACCATGGGTACCTTTCTAGGTTCCAACATCCAAGCAAAAGACCAAGACATTTCTCTGGCATTTACTACCCAGTCCTTGGGCGCCATCCTTGCCCCCTTTTTGGTAGGCCTTATCGCAGATCGCTATTTTCAAGCACAAAAAATCTTAGGCGCCATCCACCTTATCGGAGCCTTCCTACTCTATCAACTTCACCAGGCAGTAGATTTTGCCTCTTTTTTCCCCATCCTCTTGGGGTACATGATTCTATTCATGCCTACCCTCGCGCTGGTCAATTCCATCTCCTTCAATCAAATGCAGCAGCCTGAAAAAGAATTTTCAGGGGTTCGGATTTGGGGAACATTAGGCTGGGTAGCCGCTGGGTTTTTAATTTCCGCCCTGGCCTGGGATAGCCAAGAGGGATTGGCAGCTGGGCTACTCCAAAACACCTGGAAGTTGGCAGCTGGCGCATCGCTACTGCTTGGCATTTACAGCTTTACCCTACCTAGTACTCCCCCACAAGCCAAATCAGGTGGTGCCTTCCAATGGAAAGAAGCCTTTGGGCTGGATACCCTACGTCTGCTTGCGCATAGAAACTATGCAATCTTCTTTCTTTCTTCCATCCTCATCTGCATCCCTCTAGCCTTTTATTACCAAAATGCCAGCCCTTTCTTGACGGAGCTGGGCGTGGAAAACTCCACCGGAAAAATGGCATTGGGGCAGGTATCTGAAGTTTTATTTCTGCTGGCTCTCCCCTTTTTCTTCACTCGATTTGGCTTAAAAAATACACTTGCCGTGGCCATGCTGGCCTGGCTCATCCGCTACCTATTCTTTGCCTTCGGAGATAGTGAAGGTGGAACTTGGATGCTGCTTGCAGGCATCATCCTTCATGGGATTTGTTACGACTTCTTTTTTGTCAGTGGACAAATTTATACCGATGCCCATGCGGGGAAAAAATACAAGTCTGCCGCACAAGGATTAATCACGCTCGCCACCTATGGAATAGGGATGGGTCTTGGATTTTGGGTTGCAGGACAAATTTCAAATTTCTACCTCATTCAAGAGGGAGTACACGATTGGAAATCAATTTGGTTGATTCCCGCTGGGATTTCCGGCTTGGTTTTCCTATTTTTCATAGCTGTTTTCAAACCAGAAAAAATAAAAAGCCCAAACTAACCCCAACACAACATGACTTTCAATTCAGGAAGACGCGATTCATTCAAAAAAATGATCCTTGGCGGAGCAGCCATGGGGACCCTTGCTTCATTTGACTTTAAGGAAAAGGAAGCGCCCGCACTCAAAGGCAACATCAATCACGGCGTTTGTGCCTGGTCCATGCGCCCACTTAGTTTGGAAGAGCTCTGTGCCCAAATCAAATCCGTAGGGGTGGGTGCCATTGACTTGATCAGTCCGGCCAACTGGGAACTCCTCAAAAAGTACGACATCCACTGCTCCATGTGCAACGGTGCCGAACTAGGGATCGTGGACGGCTTCAATGACCCCAAATTTCATGCGCAGCTGGAAAAAAATTATTTAGAACTGATCCCACTCGTGAAAAAGGCAGGCTACAAGAACATCATCGCCTTTTCAGGAAATCGACGCGGCATGGACGATGAAACGGGCATGAAAAACTGCGAGATCGGAATTAAAAAAATCCTTAGCCAAGCAGAAAAGCATGGAGTAATCCTCACCATGGAATTGCTGAATAGCCGGGTAGATCATAAGGATTACATGTGCGATAAATCCGCTTGGGGAATCGAATTGTGCAAGCGTATCGGAAGCGAAAATTTCAAGCTCCTCTTTGACATCTACCACATGCAAATTGACGAGGGAGATATCATCCGTACCATCCGAAACAACCATCAATACTTTGGGCATTACCACACGGCTGGAAACCCAGGAAGAAATGACTTGGACGAAAGCCAAGAAATAAATTACCCGCCCATCATGCAAGCTATTGTAGATTCGGGTTTCAAAGGCTATGTTTCCCATGAATTTCTACCTAAGGGACAAGATAAAATTGCTGCATTGGGTCACGCCGTGCAGGTTTGCGATGTATAACGAAAAAAAATAAAAATAGAATATGGCAAATGAAGCGTATGACGCAATTGTAGTTGGGTCAGGAATTAGTGGCGGTTGGGCTGCGAAAGAGCTTACTGAGAAGGGCCTTCGGGTACTCCTTCTTGAAAGAGGTCCCAATGTCGAGCACGTAAAAGATTACAAATCGGCTACCCTAGCGCCTTGGGAAGTGCCTCACAGAGGCCGTAGAACACAGGAGCTACTTGGCAAGCATCCTGTCCTACAGCGGGATTATGTGCTCAACGAGCTCAACCTGGATTGGTGGGCGCACGAAAGCGATTCCCCGTATGTAGAAGAAAAACCATTCAACTGGTTTAGAGGCTATCAAGTTGGAGGTCGCTCCTTGCTTTGGGGTAGACAATCCTACCGCTGGTCGGAAATGGACTTTGAAGCCAATGCCAAAGACGGCATCGCGGTGGACTGGCCTATTCGCTACAAGGACATAGCACCCTGGTACAGCTATGTAGAGAAATTCATTGGGGTATCCGGATCCAAGGAAGGCCTAGACGTATTGCCTGATGGTGAATTTCAGCCACCGATGCCGATGAACTGTGTAGAAGAAGCAGGCACAGCCAAAATCAAAGACCATTACAAAGGCGCAAGAACCTGGATCATCGGCAGACCTGCCAACACCACGCTGCCACTACCTGGACGCCCTGGATGCCAATACCGCAACAAGTGCTCGCTTGGCTGTCCGTTTGGAGGCTATTTCTCCACCCAGGCTTCTACCCTGCCTGCAGCCATGGCTACCGGCAAACTTACCCTTCGCCCTTGGTCCATCGTACGAAAGCTGATCTACGACAAAGACAGCCAAAAAGCTACTGGCGTAGAAGTGGTAGATGGTCAGACCAACGAAACCATTGAGTTTTCTGCAAAAATCATTTTCCTCTGCGCCTCTACCATTGCTTCAACGGCCATTCTGATGCGTAGCGCTACAGATATCTGGCCAGGTGGATTGGGTTCTAGCTCTGGAGAATTGGGACACAACATTATGGATCACCATTTCCGCTTGGGTGCCAACGGTACCTACGAGGGTTTTGACGACAAGTATTATTTTGGAAAGCGCCCTACCGGATTGTACATCCCACGCTTCCGAAATGTGAATGGCGATAAGCGGGATTACATCCGAGGCTTTGGTTACCAAGGAGGTGCCAGCCGCAGTGGATGGAGTAGAGATGTGGCCGAATTAGGACTAGGTGGCCCAATGAAAGAGGCACTTACCGAACCAGGACCTTGGTCCATGGGAATCACTGCCTTTGGAGAGATTCTTCCCTACCACGATAACATGATCAAACTCAGCGATACCGTAAAAGACAAGTGGGGAATGGAAGCCCTTGTGATGAGTGCGGAAATCAAAGAAAACGAGAAGAAAATGCGTGTGGATATGATGAATGATGCTGCAGAAATGCTCGAAGTAGCAGGATTCAAAAATGTGAAGACCTTTGACAATGGCTACATTTTTGGAAATGGAATCCACGAAATGGGAACAGCACGTATGGGTAGAGATCCAAAAACCTCTGTCTTGAATGGCAACAACCAAGTTTGGGACGCCAAAAACGTATTTGTGACCGACGGAGCCTGCATGACCTCCGCAGCAGCGCAAAATCCTTCGCTTACTTACATGGCCTTGACCGCGAGAGCAGCTGCTTTTGCCGTTGAAGAATTGAAAAAGCAAAACCTCTAATCCGACAAGAACATGACCTTAATGAATAGAAGAGATGCCCTAAAAAGCGTGATGCTCCTGATGGGAGGAACCGTGATTGGTTCAACGGCACTTCTGACCGGATGTGCACCCGAATCACAGCTGAAAGATTTGAACTTTAGCCCAGAAGATCTATCGTTCCTCGATGAAATCGGCGAGACCATTATCCCTACGACCGACACCCCGGGCGCGAAGGCTACCAAAATTGGGGAGTTTATGCAGATGATGGTGAAGGATTGCTACGATGCAGATCAACAGACCACCTTTATCACTGGCCTAAATACCATCCGCACCGATTTCAAAACGGAAACAAGCAAGGACTTTATGGATGCTACTGCAGAAGAAAGACTTGCTTTTCTCAATGGCCTTCACCAAAAATATGTGGCTAGCGGGGAAGAAAAACAACCTGAAATCATCCACATGCTACGCGACCTTACCGTACTTGGCTACTTCAGCTCGGAGATCGGTGCTACGCAAGCATTACGCTTTGTGGAATCACCAGGGCGATTTGATCCCTGCGTGGATCATAAAAAAGGAGACAAGGCCTGGGCCTAATCCACCAACCCAAACGGTACTGCCTGCCTTGAATAAGGGCAGGCAGTTTTTTTTCACTGCTAATTTTTAATCTGCGTAATCTTCAATTACAGGCTTCTTGAAAATATAGACATAAATCACGAGCACCAAAATGAGAAGCAAGGCAAGCTCAAACTGCGCCCAGATTTGCGACCGATTGATTAAGGTTTTTGCCTTTGACACCAACTTATCCCCTTCTTCAAGCTGAATGTTACTCAACTTGTCCAAATCCTGTTGTGCGCGAGCAATTTTTTGATCATACACCTTGACTTGTTCCACATTGACCCCAGAGGAATCATTGTACAGGAGTTGGTAACTTTTAATGCTCAGATCTTTCTCAATAATACGTTTGAAGTCAGTGAGCAAGGTGGCCTCCTCTGCAGTTAGTTCAGTAGCCTCGAATGAGCTAATTAACTTCATAATTGCTTGCTCCTCTGCTGATATTACGGCTATCACCTTGGAATAATCGTAATTGAGGGTACAGTGGTCGACCAACCGTTGAATCTTGAATAATTTTTCTGAGATCTGAAAAATATAGCTTTCCACCAGCAGGCGATCCTCATACACCGTGGATAGAGTACCGCTCACCGCACGAAAGGACTGGCGTTCCAAGAGGTTTTTTCCATACAGTAGCAGCAAAAGCACCCCAATGATTAGAAAGGCGCTTATCCTTCTTTTTTTCAATAAATCCATAGTAGTAAGTAATTCTAACTGAGTCTCGTCGGTTAAGTAAACGACAATCGTAGAAATTCCCTAAGAATTCGGTCAATTTTCGAAAAGAGGTTAGGGCTGTTGAGTTGGGTTTTGCTTGTAGACACGAACATAATCTACTTCCATTCGCTGAGGCCAAATGCTTGCATCTACTCCTTCTTTGCCTCCCCAATTTCCTCCAACAGCAAGGTTAAGAATTAGGTAAAAAGGCTGATCAAAAGGCCATTCTTGGTACCCATTGCCCGAGTTTTTAAAAGTGAAATAATGCTGCCCATCGATGTAAAAGTCCATTTGCCCCTCCTTCCAGTCTACTGCATAGGTATGAAACTCAGTCGCAAAATTGGATACCATCAGCTGTCCCGCTTTTTGGGTACCTATCATGTGATTGAAGGCCTCGGTATGTACCGTTCCATGTACTTTCCCCGGATCAAAACCCACATGCTCCATGATGTCGATCTCCCCATTCTTTGGCCATCCTCCAAATCGATTTTCTTCCGGAAGCATCCAGATCGCTGGCCAAGTCCCTCTTCCTTGCGGAAGTTTGGCGCGAATCTCAAGGAATCCGTACTGCCAAGATCCTTTGCCTTTGGATACCAACTTGGCAGAGCTATAGCCCTTCGGCAAACTCACATCTGCATGGGCCTCTAGTACCAATACTCCACCTTGCACACGGGCATTCTTGAGATCATTCGCTTTGTAAAATTGAAGCTCATTGTTGCCCCAGCCATGATCCCCAATTTCAAAACCCCACTTCAATGCAGAAGGAAGTCCATCTTGATCAAACTCATCCGACCAAAGGAGGTTGGAGTCCACTTTGGAACCTTGTGAAAAACTAGAAAAGGACAAAAGAAGGCCAATTAGGGAAAAGAAAATAGCTTTCATAGTAGGTAGAAAAACTTTTTAAACTGGGATTAGGTTGACAAAAACGAGAAATTCCCTCTTTAGAATCGAGGATAACTCCTATTTTAGCAACTAATATACTTCCAAAACTATGGCATACTACGTTCGCCTCGGACAAATTCCTCCAAAAAGACATACTCAGTTTCGCCAACCGGATGGCAGCCTATACAAGGAGGAGTTGGTAAGCTCCAAAGGGTTCTCAGGAATCTACTCCAACCTCTACCATATCTACAATCCCAATGAAGTCAAATCCATCGGGAAGCCCACACCGTACAGCTGGACTGCAGCCGATGCCCACGGGCTAAATCAAACACACCTCAAGACCTCCGAAGTAGGAATTACAGGGGAAGACTACCTCAGCGCACGCCGCATGCTCCTGATCAATAACGATGTGATGATGGGCATCTGCACTCCCAAGCAACGGAAGATGGATTATTTTTTCAAAAATGCAGATGGAGATGAGTTGATCTACATCCACGATGGAGAAGGGGTGATGTATTCCCAATTTGGAAAGTTGGTAGTAAAAAAAGGAGACTACATCGTCATCCCGAGAACGACCATTTACCGATTTGAATTTGCCGAAGATGGACCCCTAAGACTGCTCGTGATGGAATCTCAAGGACCCATAGAAACGGTGAAACGCTACCGGAATGAAGTGGGGCAACTCCTAGAGCATTCCCCTTACTGCGAGCGAGACATCCGCCCACCACACGAGATTCACATCGAAGAACAAAAGGGAGATTACCTGATTCAAATCAAAAAGCAGGGCATGCTGCATCCCTACCACTATGCACACAGTCCCTTGGACATTGTGGGATGGGATGGCTACCTCTACCCCTATGCCTTGTCTATTCATGACTTTGAACCAATTACGGGCAGAATCCACCAGCCACCGCCAGTGCACCAGACCTTTCAAGCAGCAGGCTTTGTGGTTTGCTCCTTTGTGCCGCGCTTGTTTGACTACCATCCTTTGTCTATTCCCGCACCCTACAATCACAGCAACATCGATTCAGATGAAGTATTGTATTATGCAGAAGGAGAGTTTATGAGTAGAAAAGGCATCGACAGAGGATCCTTTACGCTACACATGGGTGGTTTGCCGCATGGACCACATCCAGGTACTGTAGAAAAGTCAATTGGTGCCAAAGAAACCCATGAATATGCAGTGATGCTAGACACCTTTAGATCCTTGCAAATCACCACAGATGCCTTGGAGTTTGTAGACAAAAACTACCCCATGAGTTGGACTACCTAAACATAAAAAAACCGGAGTTAAGTCCGGTTTTTTTTATGTCATCGCACCAAACTTACAAGCCTAAAAATTTCAATTCCTCTTCCAAGGAAATTTCCTTGTGCTTGTATTCTTGTCGATCCAATAAACTTTTTTCGGTAGAGAGTCGATTCAAACTAACCGAGTGTACATAATAGTCCTCATCCCATTCGGGGCAATTTGCAAATCTTTCCTGCACTAATTTCTTATTGATCAGCTGCTGCACAAATTTCGCCAATTGGTCGACAGAAAGATTGCCTGGAAGCTTGATCAACAGGTGAATGTGGTTGGGAAGTACGCTGAGATGAGTTTGCTTCTCATAAAAATCCAAGGGCAGTTCTTCCAGAACATGCTTGATTGCCCCCACCATTTCCGAGGTAATTACAGGAGCATGATCCTTAGTCCATAAAACCAAGTGCGTCCAGATATTTGAGTGTGAATGGGGCATTTTGAGAAACGTATTGCTTAAAAATAGAAACAAAAAAATTACGAGTCAAGTAAATTCCTGATTTTCAATAGGTAATAAAAATATTGTTGAGTCAAAAAAAGCATAAAAAAGGGCTCCCCTAGTCAAGGAGGCCTTTTTAAAAAAATTGGAACGGGAATTTGACTGAAAATTAATTTCCGATGACTGCTTGAATCGGCTGACCGGTAGTTCCATTCGGCATCCGGATTTGCAGCAAGGCTGCTAAAGTTGGTGCGATATCGGTAACCGTAGCATAGCTTGAGCTTTTGCCCGCCTTGATACCCCAACCATAAAAGGCGATCGGTACATGTGTATCGTAGGAGTAGCCCGAGCCATGTGTGGTACCTCTTTTGCCTCCAACCAACCAGGCTGGCTCCAATACAAGCAATACATCTCCGGAAGCTTTGTGGTTGTAGCCCATTTGCAAGAGATGTGCTCTCGATTGGGTAAATTCCTGCTTCCTGAGATCTGAAGCGGTAAAGGCTTCTTTGACCCCTACAATGCCAAGAACAAAATTGGCTAAATCTCGCTGCATTTGCGCTGCATCCATTTTTTTCTCACGGATCAACTCATGGTTCAGGAAGATCTGCTCATTAGAGAAACTCAAGATCCAATCCCCTTCCCCATAGTGGGTGGTAGCAAATCCTTTCAACTGCCCAAGGGCCATCCCAGAATTGAAGTTGCCCGCTGGAATTCGCTCACTCATCATGTATTGAGGCACATCCGCTACCGCATGATCTGCGGAGATAAATACTAGGTATTCACCCTTTCCGAGCTTTTGATCAAGGTACGAAAAGAATTGAGCAAACTCCCGATCCAAGCGCAAGTAATTGTCCTCCACTTCGATGGAAGAAGGGCCGAAACGGTGTCCAATGTAATCCGGGCTGGAAAAGCTGATTGCTAGAAAATCAGTAACCTCTCCTTGTCCCAATTTCTCCCCTTCCAAGGCTGCGTACGCGAAATCCAAGGTGAGGCTATTGCCAAAAGGAGTGGAAGGGACCAATGCATAGCCCCCATTGGCTGCTTTCAAGGCGGCTAAATCATAAGGAAACGTAGGACTGTCCTTTCCTACAAAGGGAGACTCAAAGTCATTTTGATCCGGAAGGCTATTCACATAAGTCTCCACTGGAAAAAGGGTTTTCCAAGTTTGGCTTAAGTAATAATCTGGGCGCTTCTTGGCATTGAAATTTACCACCCAGCTCGGCAGAGTTTGCTTGTAATAGGTGGAAGTCATCCAATCCCCATTCGCATCGTCATACCAATACGCATCTCCCGTATGTCCCGCAGGGAAACTTGCGCCACGGTCCTTAATTGCAATGCCTACTACCTTGGAGCGCTTGCCGGTGGACAGGCGCAACTCGTCGGTAATGGTCGTGGTCAACATATTTCGAGGGCTAATTTTTCCATTATCAGGTGTTCCGCCCACATTCGAAACCAAAGAGTCCTCCGCACAATAGATCATTTTCTTCAAGGATGGCACGTACCAATTGTTACCAATCACCCCATGCGTAGCAGGAGTAGCGCCGGTGTAGACGGAAGCGTGACCAGGTCCGGTGTAGGTTGGAATGTAGTTGTAATGCCCATTGGTCATCATGAAACCTTGCTGGGTGAACCGCTTAAATCCTCCTTCTCCGAAGCGGTCTGCAAAGCGATAAAAATATTCCTGGCGCATCTGGTCCACAATGATGCCCACCACCAGCTTTGGCTTTTTTGGAGCTTGCTGCGCAAGTGCAGCGGTACCAAGAGAAAAAGCCAGAAG
>Ga0208788_1000309_pt1 | contig 24870 bp, 20 predicted proteins | sample Wag4_2014_7_11_3_FD_187363 | JGI IMG/M metagenome (GOLD analysis project Ga0208788, IMG submission 187363) | Fresh water mixed with fracking chemicals microbial communities from Ohio, USA - Utica-2 Time Series FC 2014_7_11 (SPAdes) (version 2) ...
CTCGATGGTGGCGCCATCCAAGGTCCCCATCGTCAGCGCGCCGTTGAGAGCGAATTTCATGTTGCCGGTGCCCGAGGCCTCGGTGCCGGCAGTCGAAATCTGTTCAGATAAGTCGGTCGCCGGGATAATGGTCTCTGCCAACGAGACACTATAGTTCGGCAGAAAAATCACCTTCAGTCGTCCAGCGATAGCAGAGTCTTGATTGATCACTGCCGCCACATCGTTGATCAGATGAATGATTTTCTTCGCCACTCGGTAAGAGGAGGCGGCCTTACCGGCGAAAATAACGGTGCGGGGCACCCAGTCGGCAGACGGATTCGCAAGAATATCGTGGTAACGCGCTACGACCTGCAACACGTTCAGAAGCTGTCGCTTGTATTCATGAATGCGCTTGATCTGCACATCAAACAAGCTGCTGGGATCGGTTTCGATTCCTGTCGTGCGCAGTATGAGTTGGCTGAGCCGCTGCTTGTTCTCATGCTTGATGGCCCGAAACTCTTCGATAAAGCCGGCATCCTGCGCGTGACTCTGGAGTTGTAAGAGCCGATCAGGCTCGTGTCGCCACTGCGCGCCAATTTTCAAATCGATCAGACGAGCAAGCTTCGGATTGGCTTGTGAAAGCCAGCGCCGCAAAGTCACGCCATTCGTGACATTAGTAAATCGCTCTGGCCAAAGATCGGCGAAATCCTTGAATACGTGATCCACCATCAGCTTCGAGTGCAACTCGGAAACGCCGTTCACGGTGTGACTGCCCATGATGGCTAGATGTGCCATACGGAACCGGTTTTCACTCGAATCGTCTTCGCGAGTCTCGATAAGACTCATTCTGGATAAGCGATCGGCATCGTTCGGGTAACGTTGGTCGATCTCACTGAGCAAGTCGTTATTCAGTTGCTCGATGATGGCGACGTGACGAGGTAGCACGCGCTGCAAAAGTTCAGCGCTCCAAGTTTCTAGCGCCTCGGGCATCAGGGTGTGGTTGGTATAAGAGAAAATCTGGCGAGTGAGTTGCCATGCGCTCGTCCAATCCATCGAATATAGATCCACGAGTACACGCATCAGCTCAGCTACGCCAAGAGCAGGGTGCGTATCGTTCAAATGAATGGCGACATGCTCAGCGAGATTTTCAAGGGTTGAATGCTCTTCGAGATGTCTGCGGACGATGTCGATAATCGAAGCGCAGACGAAGAAGTACTCTTGCCGAAGTCGCAGCTCTCGACCCGATGCGGTGCTGTCATTCGGATACAGCACCCATGAGAGCGCATCGTCCTGTCCCTTGGTTGCAGCGGCTGCATCGAATTCGCCGGCGTTGAATTGGGCCATGTCGAGTGCGGGTATCGAGCGAGCCTGCCAAAGGCGCAGCACTCCGACTCGACCCGTGCCGTGACCAGGAATGAACCAATCGTGCGCGCGGGCGACGACGCGATGCTCGGCATTCCAGATCGGTGCGCCATGCTCGTCGTGATCTACACGACCGCCAAAGGGGATCTCGACATCTCGATCGATTCTGGGAAGTTCCCAAGGCGAACCATCTCGTGACCACTCATCTGGCTGTTCACGTTGTGCACCGTTCTCGATCCGCTGCTGGAACATGCCGAACTGGTAGCGGATCCCGTAGCCGAAGGCAGGGATATCCAGCGTCGCCATCGAGTCAAGGAAACAGGCAGCCAGTCGTCCAAGGCCGCCGTTACCGAGTCCAGCATCCAATTCTTCTTCTTGTAACTGCTCGAGATGACGGCCACGCGCGGCCAGGGCAGCACGTAACGGCGCCTCCAGATCCAAGGCTTCGGCTGCATTGGTCAGCGAGCGACCCATCAAAAATTCCATCGAGAGGTAATGCACGCGACGCGCTTTGCGAGCGCGATCTTGCAACTGGCTGCGTAGCGCGCGCGCCGAGAGGTCCTCGCGCAGCAAACCTGCGGTGGCGGCCATCCATTGCGCATCTGTGGCCTCGGCAGGCGAGACGTTGAATTCACCGATCAGACGTTCGTCGATGGCGCGGGTCAGAGGTGTCACGTGGTTGCGGGTTTTGGCTTCGGGTCAGCGTTCACCCGCTAATGATACCGGGTCGGGTGCAAGTAAATTTTATGACCCGGCCGTTTCACCGAGATACCGCAGGAGTTGCTCGAACGCGTCGTGATTCGCTCGATAGACTCGGTCGCGTCCGCTGCGTTGCTCGCTGATCAGTCCCGCTTGGCGTAATTGGCGAAGATGAAAAGAGAGCGTATTCGCGGGCAGCTGCAGGGTGGTCGCCATCTGGGAGGGGCGCGCGCCGGCTGGACCTGCCTCTCGCAGGAGCTGCAGAACGGCGAGGCGGCTGGGCTGGGATAGGGCGGCGAAGCTGTCGGCCGCCTGTTTTAATTCCATAGTTCCAATTATATAGAAATGTAGATCGTCTTGTGCGATCGATAGTGCTTCGGCGGGGGGCTACAAATTTGGATTGTGGCGACGACTTAAGAAACGCGGGTAATAGCGTTTGCTAGTATCCGATTGTTCCGTTTTGGAGATTCCACGTGTTCGCGATCATCGGTCTCGTCGTTTTGTTCGGTTGTGTGTTCGGGGGCTACATCTTGGCCGGCGGCAAGATGGCTCCCATCTTGAAAGCGCTTCCGTTCGAAATGCTGATCATCGGCGGCGCTGGCGTCGGCGCGATGGTGATCTCGAATAGCCTTGATGTGCTCAAAGGTGTCGGCGCCGGTGTCGGCAAAGTCTTTGGTGGTCCGAAGTTTCACAAGCAGGAATACATGGACACGATCTTTCTGGTCGTGAAGCTATTTAAAGTTTTCAAAGCCGAAGGTGCGGTCGCACTGGAGTCGCACATCGAAAACCCAGAGGCGAGTTCCATCTTTGGCGAGTATCCGAAACTGCTCAAAGATCATTCGCTGATCAACATGATCGCCGACACGATCCGCTTGCTCGTCACATCGAACCAACCGCCAAAACCCGAGGCTGTCGAGGATGTGCTAAATCTCGCCATCAAGACGCATCATCACAACGAGATGAAACCGGCAGAAGCGCTGGCTGCGCTGTCGGGTGCGTTGCCTGCGCTCGGTATCGTGGCTTGCGTGCTCGGTGTCGTGAAGACGATGGCCGCGATCGATCAGCCACCGCCTGTGCTGGGTGCACTCGTCGGCGCCGCGCTCGTCGGAACCTTTCTCGGCGTGTTCTTGGCCTACGGTATCGTGGAGCCGATGGCGACGCGTCTGAAGCAAGTCATCGACGAAGATGGTGAGATTTATCACGTCGCTAAGCACGCGTTGATCGGGCATCTGCAGGGTTACCCCGTGCCGTTGATCATCGAGAGCGCGCGGGCGGCGATCAGTCACCACTCGCAGCCGTCCTTCGCGGAAGTTTTCGATGGCCTCCGAGGCAAGTAACGCGACAGCGGCTACTGACACGCCGCCGGCCGACGACACCGCTACACCGGAAGCCGCTCAGCAGCCGGCCGAGGCCGCAGCGCCAGAGCAGACCGCGGAAGAGGCTGCGGCACAACTGCCGCCCATCATCATCAAGAAGGTGATGGCCGACGGTCACGCGGGTGGCCACGGTGGCGCTTGGAAGATCGCGCTCGCCGACATGATGACCGCCATGATGGCGTTCTTCTTGTTGATGTGGATTTTGGGTGCGACCGACGCCGATCAGCGTAAGAGTATCGCCGACTATTTCAAGCCGACCTCGGTGGTGACCATGTCCGATAAGTCGGGTGGATCCACGGGTTTCTTTGGCGGTATGTCGGTCATCGATCCGAAGGCGTTGCCAGCTCAAATGACACAAACCGGCTTGATGCAGGTGCAGGCGCCCGGCCGCGAGGAAGAGGAAAGCACGCATCCTGACGAAGCCATGCCAGAAGGCTTGAGTGAAGAAGAGCGCAAGAAGATCGCGGCCGAACAGGACGAGAAGCAGTTCGAGGCTCTGCAGAAAAAGCTCGAACAGCGTATCGAGAGCGATCCGAAGACGGCGGATCTCATGACGGTCGTGAGCTTTGTCAAAGAAAAAGAGGGTCTGCGAATCGAGATTCTCGATGACGCCGGTTTTTCGATGTTCACTTCCGGCACGAATTCCATGGATCCCAAGGCCCGGGCATTGATGCAGAAGGTGGGCGAGAGCCTCAAAGGTATCGCTAACGAGGTCGCTGTCCGCGGCCATACCGATAGTTATCAATTTAAGGACTCGGGCAACAACAACTGGAGTTTGTCGGCCAATCGTGCCGATGCCACTCGGCAGCTCTTGAACTCCATGGGAGTCGACGACTCGCGTTTCGCGCGTATCGAGGGTGTGGCCGACTCTCAACCGGTCAACCCTGCTGATCCTTACGATCCAAAAAATCGTCGCATCAGCGTGACCGTCTTGTATCGCGACCCTAGCCAGATTCCGACACGTCAGGAATGATGTCGCGCGCGATCATTAGGCCAACGATAGTTGCGCTGCTGTTGTGCTTTGGTTTGCCTCAAGCGGCGCAAGCCCAGTTTTTAGACGGCTTCAATCACTTTCAGAAAGGGGAGTTCTGTGAGGCGCGTGAAGCTTGGCTAGACGACGAGCCTGATGGCGACTCCTCTTCGGCTTTTGGGATTGCCGAAACCTACGCGCGCGGACTCTGCGTCAAAGAAGATCAGACCAAGGCGAGTCGTTGGTATCTCACTGCTGCGCTGCGCGGCTTTTCTCGCGGACGTGCGGAGATCGGCATTCGCTATGCGTACGGCAAAGGTGTTGAGCCGAACGCATACAAATCCTACGTTTGGCTCTCCATTGCTCGATTGACGGCTGCGAAATGGGAGACGGACTTTCGCGAAAACCTTTCCGTCAACATCAATCTGATGCGACGTGCCCTCACTGCTGCGGAGCTGGCCAAGGCCGAAAAAGTGATTGTGCAGTATCGACAGACTTATCAGATGCCGCGCGAATTCGAAATTCTTTGATAGTGCTCAGCGCCCGAAGCGCGCAATCACGAACGTACATACGGGGTAACTCGCGCCCTCGCCATTGACGATCTCCCATTGACTGGCGCGACCCCAAGCAATCGCCGCGTCATTGAGCATTGCAACAGGGGAGGGGTCGGCAATCTCGATCGTCTTTGCTGCCGAGGCTGAAGGCGCGCAGATTTTCAAACCGACCGTATCGGCTTTTAGGCTCTGCCAATCGGCGGCATTCATAAATTCTGAGACATGTCGAAACGGGGCAACGCGCTGCACTCGTGCGACGGGTGCGAAATCGGGTGCTCGGGGCAGGGTTGAGGTACTGGTCTGTTCAGCCGATTGCTCAGCGCTGTTTTCGGTGCCGCTTTCGGTGTTGGCTGAGGTCTGCGGCTCGGACGCGGGCGTCGCGACGTTTTCGACAGGTTCGGGCGGTGGCGTCGGAGCGGGAAGTGACGCGCAGCCGGGCAATCCGATCAGCCCGATCGTAAGGATAGCTAGAGAACAGCGTTGTGCCGAAGTGTCCACGGCAAGCGATACTAGCATGGTGACTACAAGGCCTGAGTTTCGATTGTGGCGACCGAGCGGAGGGTTGGCTTGGCACTGGCGCGCATGGCGTGGTGCATCCCGTTACCAAGCTTTCCGAGCGGCGATTCAGGATTGGTTAAGCGCTTGGGAGCCACCGTGTCGTCGTTTGATCTTGGTGGCACCGAGTGCAGGATGGACGTTGCCAGGGGCATGGCTGTCGAGATTTGAGCAAATCGTGGCAATCGATCTCGACCCGCTCGCGCCGTGGCTGTTTCGACTGAATCATCAGCGTCATCTCGTGCAGTTACAAAATCTCGAGTGGATTCGTCGAGACTTAGTGAGCGAGTTGCCACTGCGCTTGGCCGCATGGCCCGATGCTGCGGTTTTATTTTGCAACGTGCTAGGCCAGCTCGTCATTGAGCGTGACGATCATGACGCCGTATTAGCCACGCTGCCTCAGCTGCTGCGTAGTCAGTATTGGGCGAGTTTTCACGATTGCTACACAGGCGATGTATCAATGCGCGACTACGCATCGCTGGGTACGTTCACCCTTGAGCAGCGCATGAGTGCAGCTGACCTACAGCGGTTAGGCCTGGGCGGCGAATGGCGAGATCACGGGACGGGCGACCTATTTCCTGCGCAGCATGTGCGGCGGTATCTTCCTTGGTGGATCCGCGAGGACAAATTGCATTGGATCGAAGCGGCGACTATGACGCCTCAAATATAGGTGCCCGGTAGTGTGATAGCTCTGCCGCCGACGCCGAGCTTGAATCGCGAGATACCGGGCAAGCTTCGTGTATTGATTACGCCGAGATCGAGTTCGGTGATTCCGCGCTCACGCAAGGCTGGTAAAGATCGCCACAGAAGTAGATTGTGTAGGTTGGATTTTTTGGCGACATCGCTCGCCCAGCCAATGTGATAAGTCGCGCGATCTGCATGCAGAATGAAGAGCATTGCCGCCTGCATGTCATTTTTTTGATTCGCTCTGGCGATGATGAACGAAGGACGGCCCGTGTCGGACAATTCGACGTACTTTTCCACCAGTGCGACCGGAAGACCCGCAAATTTTCGACTGCTACGTTGTTGCTCCTCAAGCCTCAATAAGCTACGTAAGCTCGCAACTCCGCTCCCCACATTAAGATCGCCGCGCCAGTGACGTTCGGCGTGACTGAGGCGATTTCGCCAGCGTGTTTCCATCGCTGTACGAATCGCTTCGTTCGTAAGAGTCAGATCTAGGATTACCGTCGAGAGCCCCGTCATCACCCGGCGAAAGCCCGCATATTCTTCGCCGGCGTCTGTCGATGTTTCATCAAACTCCGGAGTGAAGGCCGTCACGTGCAAGAGAGGCTTGCGCAAGGCACCGCGAATCGCGAACAAGCATTGCCGCCTTAACTGAGCGTCCTCTCGTGCACGAGTGCTCCAGATGGGGCCGCGCGAGCAGGATGCGAAGCCGAGATAGCCGAGAAAGCGGCGTTCAAGTATTTGAGCCATGGCCAGTGTTTCACCAAAACCATCCGTTACCCGCACTCGGCGAACGACTGATCCGAGCGAGCGCATCGCTTCGCCATATGCCCATGCTTGTTCCCATGCGCCATGGCCCGCATGGTGGAACTCATCCCATCGCTGCCGATCCGGCTCGTCGATAACGACGCTGATGTTGTAAGGTAATGTCATGTCAAAGTCAGTAAAAGGGATCGACGTCGGCAAACCGCGGATCACTGCTTGGGGCTTATGGTACTTGTTCCTTTACTTGGGAGTGCCGGTGATGTTGCTGGGCGCTCTCGTTGATCTTGCAATTCAGTGGTCGACGGGATGGTGTGTCGGTTTATGGTGCTTGGCATGAAAGTGATGGTCATGATGCTGTTGGTAACCGGTGTGTTGGCCGGTTGCTCCAAGGAGCCGCTCAGCTGTGATGATTCTGCAGTCACCACTCGCGTGGCCGAGATTCTCAAAGAGCGCGCTATCGGTGAGTTTTCATCCCAATGTCTTGGGGGGCGCTGGCCAGAGTCTCCGTCGGTGAAGTCGGCCTGTAGCGTCTCGAGTGGTAAGCCCGGTGAGGCCTGTCGAACCGCCTGCCGCAACTTTTACGAAGACAATGCGAAAGTGACGGTGAGCTCCGTCAGTGCGCGTTTTCAAGACTCTACGACTGATGCGCTGTCCTGCCAGGCAGAAGTCGCTATTGACCTTGGAACTCAAGAAGTCGACCCGATCGAGGCGACCGTCCCCTATCTGGCGCAGCCTGGGCCGGAGGGCCCCCGAGTCGTTCTGGTAAGGCCGTAGACTAACCAGTAAGATATTGCATCCTTTGAGTCGCTGGATGTGCTGGTCATGGAAGACTTGCTGCTGATTCCCTTTGCCGATTATTGGTGGGCCTACGCTGGTTTCATCATCGGCCTGTTGGCGATCCTCGCTTTTGACCTTGGGGTCTTCAGTAAGCCGGGCACTATCCCCAGCTTGAAGTCGGCTTCGATTCGCAGCGTCGTCTTTATTTTGCTGGCGCTGGCCTTCAACTACGGCCTGTATCAATTTCTGCTGTACGAGCTGCCGACTAGGCCTGACCTGGTCGGCATGGATCATGCGCAGTTAGCGCGGGATACGTCTCTCGAGTTCCTCGCAGGTTATGTGGTTGAGTACGCTCTGGCGATCGACAACGTATTCGTGTTCGTCGCCGTGTTTTCCTACTTTGCGGTTCCCGTGCAGTACCAACAAAAAGTGCTGTTTTACGGAATCATGGGCGCGATTCTCTTCCGTGCTCTGTTCATCTCGCTCGGCTCGATTCTCATGCAGTACGAGTGGATCGTGGTGATCTTCGGGGTATTCCTGATCCTCACCGGATTCAAAATTCTCTTTCTGCCGGAAAAACCACTCGATCCCTCGCGTAACCCGATCATCCTCGGTGTCAAAAAATTATTCCCGGTCACCCCTGCCTTTCATGGTGACAAGTTCTGGGTTGAAATTGATGGCAAGACCTGGGTGACTCCCTTGTTCGTCGCGTTGGCGTTTATCGAGTTCAGCGACATCATCTTTGCCATCGACTCGGTACCCGCGATCTTCGCGTTGACTAACGAGCCATTCATCGTCTTCACCTCGAACATCTTTGCGATCATCGGTCTGCGATCGTTGTTCTTCGTATTGCAGAGCATGGTCAAAGCGTTCTTGTTCTTGAAGTACGGTCTTGGCGTCATTCTGGTGTTCGTCGGCCTGAAAATGGTCTGGCTAAATCAGGCCTTCGGCGGGAAGTTCCCCATCACCTGGTCGCTGAGCATCATCGGTGCGATTCTCGCCGTCTCGATCCTCGTCTCGATCGCCTGGAATCGGGTGCGGGGTCCGGACGCGACAGACAACTGATAGCCGCCCTCGATATCCTCTAGAATGCGCGCCGTGCATCGTATCTCGCGCGCTTTTTTCCTGTGGTTGTGGCTGGCTTTTGCCTCGTTGGTAGCCCATGCAACCGAATTTGATCGCTTAACGGTGATCAGTTACCACGAGATCGAGGAGCCCTCGAAAGCCCTGATCCCGGGATATGCCGTGAGCCCGACGATGTTCGTGCGGCATATCGATTGGCTGCGAAACAATGGCTTTGTTTTCGTCTCAGTCGATCGGGTAATTGCCGCAAAAAATGGCGGCGCGCCACTGCCGCCACAATCCGTCTTGCTCACTTTCGATGACGGCTACACCTCCGTTTATCGCCATGCATGGCCCGTGCTGAAGATGCTGAATATTCCCTCGGTCATCTCAGTAGTCACAGGCTGGCAGGAGAGTGCAGGGTATGTCGACTATGACGGTAAGCAGGTGCCGCGCGAGCAGTTTCTCTCGTGGGAGACGCTGCGCGAAATGCAAGCGACCGGTCTCGTCGAGATTGCGAGTCATACCCATGATCTACACCACGGATTGAAAGCCAATCCGCAGGGCAGCGCGCAGCCCGCGGCCACTGCTCGTCGATTTGATGCCCTTCAAGGCTACGAGCGCGAAGCCGATTATCTGAAGCGCATTGATGCGGATCTGAAGCTCAGCCGTGATCTCATCCGTAAGCGGACGGGTTCGGCGCCGCGTGTCGTGACATGGCCCTATGGCAAGTACAACGACATGGTCGAATCAGCGGCGGCGAAGTACGGTATGAGCGTCGGTCTGACGCTGGACGACGGCGATAACCATGCGGGTGTTTCGTTGTCTCGGCTGCGTCGTATCTTGGTCGAGTCGAAGATGAACATCGGTGATCTTCGTTATGCGATCAATATTCGCAGCCGTGGCTTCACCGAAAACGACAGACCGCAAAAAATCGCTCATATCGATCTCGACTACATCTACGACGCAGATCCGGAGCAGCAGCGCCGCAATATCAATCATCTCGTCGATCGATTGACGTGGTTAGGCGTCAACGCCGTTTATCTACAAGCATTTGCCGATCCGGATGCCAATGGCTCTGCAGATGCCGTTTACTTTCCGAATCGGCATATCCCAGTCAGAGCGGATTTGTTTAGCTATGTCGCATGGGAGATCCGCACGCGAACACCGGTCAGGCGTGTGTATGCGTGGATGCCTTTATTGGCTTGGGAGCTCCCCGCACAGCATCCAGCGGCGGGCGAAAAAGTGATTACCCTGCCGGGTAAATCATCTGAAGCGTTAAACATGGGCTACAAACGGCTCTCGCCGTTCTCCATTCGAGCGCGCAACGTCATCAACGAAATTTTTGAAGATCTCGCGACAACGACCTCGTTCGAAGGCGTGATATATCACGACGATATTACGCTTTCAGACTTCGAAGATGCGCACCCGGACGCTCTGGCGACTTATCGATCCTGGGGGTTGCCTGCCTCAATCGGCGAGATTCGTGCGAACGATGATACTTTGGGTCGTTGGACGATTCTGAAAATTAATGCGCTCGATCAATTTGCCAGCGAGATTTCTTCGACGGTGCGAAGATATAAGCCGACCTTGATCACCGCGCGAAATCTGTATGCACAGGTTGCGATCAATCCGCGCGCCGAGGTTTGGTATGCACAGGCGCTCGAGAACTCGCTCGCACACTACGACTTCACCGCGATTATGGCGATGCCATATATGGAGCAGGCTTCGGATCCGACCGCCTTTCAGCGACAGATCTTGGCGGGAATCGAGCGATTCCCGCAGGCTCGTAAGCGCATCGTCTTCGAGTTACAGACCGTCGATTGGCGACACGATCAGCGACCCATTCCGGTCGATGAAATCGTCTCAACCATTGGAATGCTGTACGACGCGGGTGTGACACATATCGCTTACTACCCGGACATGTTGTTCGACTCGCATCCCGATCCCGCCAAGATGCGACAGATTTTTTCGAGACAGCCGAACGATCCGCCGATGAATTAGTTCATGGACGCACTGATCGGCGATTATTTGTTTTTCTTTCCCCTCGTCATGTCGCTGTTATGGACGACGGGAGCTCTTTACACCTGGTTCAAGTACGAGCGGCATACGCCAAGGCACGATTGTCCGCCGGATGCGACTCATCTTCCGCCGGTATCGATCATCATTCCTTGTTTCAACGAAGCTGCCCATGTCGTCGAGACCATTAAACATGCGCTAGCTGTTCAGCACCCCAACTTTGAAGTGATTGCCGTCGACGATGGCAGCACGGATGGTACGGGCGTCATTCTGGAGTCCTTGGCGGAAAGTAGCTGGCGTCTGAAAGTGGTGCGCCAACCGTTTAATCAGGGTAAAGCCGCAGCGCTGAAAGCGGGCGCCCTCGAAGCGAGTCATGAAATTTTAGTTTGTATCGATGGTGATGCGCGTATCGATGCACATGCGCCGACTTGGATTGCAGCGGCCTTTGCAGCCGATGAGCGCCTCGGTGCGCTGACGGGAAACCCTCGTATCGCCAATCGCTCGACATTGCTCGGTCGTATGCAGGTGGGCGAGTTCTCGGCGATGATCGGCATCATCAAGCGCGCCCAACTCATTTTGAAGCGGATATTCACGGTATCGGGTGTCATCGCGGCGTTCCGCAAAACGGCTGTGCAGCAAGTCGATTATTGGACGCTGGATGCGCTCACCGAAGATATCGATATGACTTGGAAGCTGCAGCGTGCTGGATGGCGGGCAACCTTCGAGCCGCACGCACTCGTTTGGATCTTGACGCCAGAGACACTCCATGGACTTTGGCGGCAGCGACTTCGATGGGCGATGGGTGGCGCACAGGTCATGCTGCGCAACATCGATGTGTTGTGGAGTCGTCGATCTCACGGGATGCGACCATTGATGATCGAAATGCTCGCCAGCGTCACGTGGTGTTACTTGCTAGCCGCATCATTCATCGCTGCGCTCGTCTGGCGCCTCGTGATGGCGGATCAACCGTTTTCTTTGGCCGCGACCGGATTAATTCTGGGTGCTTGCTGTGTGGTGCAGTTCACGGCAGGCGCCATCATCGATCGACGTTACGACGAGAGGGTGATCCGAGACCTCGTCTGGTCGGTCTGGTATCCCTTGGCTTTCTGGTTGCTCCAGTTTGCAACGACGATAGTCGCTTATCCTTTGGTATTCCTGCGCCGGCGCGGTAAACCGGCTACCTGGGTCAGTCCCGATCGAGGACTGCCGATCGATCGATAACGGTCATCGACGTCGGAATCGCTTAACGGGTCTGTAAGCCGACCGATAGGATTCTCGTATGGGGGGAATTCGGATCGGTATTTGGGAATTAGCGCCCGGCGTACAGCGATCTAATTTTTATGCGCTGCTCGGAACCGCTTTTTTCTCGATCGGGTTGCTGACTCTCGTCGGCAATCTTCGCCCCTATCTTTTCAACTCGATGCTCGGGATCCCCGACGATATCCAGGGGCGTGTCAGCGGCACGATGGACGTCATCAGCGAAATCCCAGCGCTGTTGCTATCGGGTCTAGTCGGTGCGATGTCCGATCGCCTCGGCAGGCGGATCATCTACGGCATGGGATTCGCCATTCTCGCGCTCGGCTATTTGCTATTCCCGCTCGCACAATTCAACTGGACGCTATACGCGATGATCTTCATCACGGCTTGCGGCGCCTCATTGATCGCAGCGATGTTATCCGCGGTGATTGCCGACTACCCCCAGGAAACTTCGCGCGGCAAGTTGGTTGGTATCTGTTTTTTCCTCAATGGTCTCGGGGTTGCCTCACTGGTAGGGCTCGCAGCTCAATTACCCAAAATGTATCTCGCGCAAGGCATGGATCCGATCGAGGCCGGTCGCGCTGCATATTGGACGGTGGCTGCGATTTGTCTCATTCCGATGGTGATTGTTCTCAAGGGTTTGCCGAGACAGGCACCGGGTCAAATTGGCGAGCGAGAATCACTTCTTGCAACCTTACGAGTGGGTATCGACGCGGCGAAAGATCTGCGCGTACGTTTAGCCTATGCCTCGGCTGCCGTATCGCGAGCGTCCTTGTCGATCATCAGTGCTTTTTTCTTTTTGTGGATGGTTCAAGTCGGCAAAGAGCAAGGCATGACCCCGGCAGAGGCTCTATCCAAGGGTGGCGGAATCTTCGTCGCTATCCAGATCACAGCCACCTTTTGGGCCATGATCGTGATCGCCTTTATCGACCGAGTCGATCGGGTGCTTTTCATGACGGTGGCCTCGGCCTTGGCGTGCGGCAGTTATGTTTGGTTTGGATTAGTAGATGACCCGTTTCAGCCTGCGATGTATGTCGCAGCAATATTTTTAGGCATCGGCGAAATGAGCGGCATTCTCGCCTCGCAAGCACTGGTGGGGCAGGTGGCGCCGGAGCGCGGGCGCGGTGCGGTGATCGGTGTCTTTACCTTGTGCGGCTCGCTGGGGATTTTCTTTGCTGCCATTGTCGGCGGCACGCTTTTCGACGCTTGGCGACCCTCGGCGCCCTATATCGTGATGGGTTGTGTCAGCGGGCTTTTATGTCTCTTGTCGTTCTACACATGGCGACATAGTCATTATCGTCTTAATTCATAGACGCACATATTCACGGCAGAAGCGAGATTCAAAGACTCGATTGTGCGTTCACCGGTGATCGTAAACGCCGTCGTGTTCAGATCTTCGATGATGGATGGCGGTAGGCCACGTGCCTCGTTGCCGAATAAGTAGCAGTCAAATTGCTTGAAGGACTCATGGCGAGTACTTTCGCCTTGCATGTCGAGCCGTGCAATCCTCTTGAACCGAGTTGATAGAGACGCGATGTCGATATCCGTTTCTATGGGGACATGCCAGTGTGCGCCTAGGCTCGCGCGCAGCACCTTGCCGTTATAGAGATCGACGCTGTTGGCCGTCAGCAAGCAGCGAAATCCCCCAAACCACGCGAGACTGCGCAAGATCGTGCCAAGGTTGCCTGGGTCTTGAATCTCAAAGAGACAAATGCCCTTTTCAGGCTGCTTAGTGTCTGCAAGAGTAGCCGGCAGCATCGGCACGACGGCGACGATGCCTTGTGGCGATTCGGTTTCGGTGAGCTCCGCCATTTGTTTGCTCGAGACCACCTTGACCGTAAGCGTGGTGTCGATCGGCGGATGATCTTCGGTGATAAAGATCGTGCTTTGACGTAGTGCAGCCTGCGATATTGACGCTTTGATGAGCTCTAGGACGAGGTGCTCGCCCTCAATCAGATAGTGGCCGAACTGTTCGCGGTACTTTTTCTGATGTAGTTTTTTGAGATCGTCAAATTTCATGTCGTCACACCGGTTATCTCGGCAATTACGGCTTCGGCGACTTTGATGCCATCGACACCCGCGGACAATATTCCCCCCGCGTAGCCCGCACCCTCACCGCAAGGGTAAAGTCCTTTGACATTGAGGCTTTGTAAGGTTTTGGCATCGCGCGTGATACGCAGCGGCGAAGAGGTTCTGCTTTCGATGCCCGTCAAGACGGCATCATCACGATCAAAGCCAGTGATTTGTTTGGCGAAAGCGGGTAACGCTTCGCGAATCGCGTCGATGGCATAAGACGGAAGTGCGAGACTGAGGTCGCCGAGCGTGACGCCGGGTTTGTACGACGGTTCGATTGCGCCGAGTTCCCTCGATGGAACATTGCGGATGAAGTCCCCGACGAGCTGGCCAGGAGCGCAGTAGTTGCGACCACCGAGCTCGAAGGCTTGTGATTCGAGTCTCTCTTGCAGCTCGACACCGGCAAGCGGACCGCCGGGATAGTCTTGTTCAGGGTCGATGCCCACGACGATGCCGGCGTTCGCATTCCGTTCGTTGCGTGAATACTGACTCATGCCATTGGTGACGACACGGCCTGTCTCTGAGGTTGCGGCCACCACCGTCCCACCGGGGCACATGCAAAAGCTATATACCGAGCGGCCGTTCGATGCATGGTGAACGAGTTTGTAGTCCGCGGCGCCCAATGCAGGATGTCCGGCATAACGCCCAAGACGCGCTCGATCGATCGTCGACTGTGGGTGCTCGATACGAAAGCCGATCGCGAAGGGCTTTGGCTCCATGAAAACCCCGCGGCGGTGCAGCATACGAAACGAGTCGCGGGAGCTGTGCCCGAGTGCGAGCACAACCTGTTTGGCGGGAATGAACTCACCTGAGGCGAGAGTCACGCCATGAACTTGTCCCTCATCGATCTCGATGTCGACCACTTTGCTCTCGAAGCGCACCTCACCACCTAAGGCGATGATCTCCTCGCGCATCGTTGATACGACACCCGTCAAGCGGAAAGTGCCGATATGCGGTTTGCTGACGTAGAGAATTTCTGCAGGTGCACCGGCGCGCACGAATTCCTGCATCACCTTACGACCGAGAAATCGTGGGTCCTTGATTTGACTGTAGAGCTTGCCGTCTGAGAACAGGCCGGCACCACCTTCACCAAACTGCACGTTTGACTCAGGGGTGAGTACGTTCTTACGCCAAAGACCCCACGTGTCTTGCGTTCGACGACGAACATCCTTGCCGCGCTCAAGGACGATGGGACGATAGCCTTGCTGCGCCAGAATCAAGGCCGTGAATAAACCACAAGGTCCAAACCCCACGACAAGGGGTCGATCCTTTAGGTCGCCAGGCGCAGTGGGTGGTGCTTTGTAGCGAGTATCCGGTGCGATACGTACGTTCGGATCGTTTGCGTGCCGGCGCAGAACGCTGCTCTCGTCTCGAACGGTGACATCGACGATGTAGACAAACCGGATCGCCTCGTGCTTTTTGCGTGCGTCATAGCTGCGCTTGAAGACGCTGAAATCGACGAGTGCGTTCGAGTCGATGCCGAGGCGCTTGAGAATGGCCACCCGGAGTTCCTCCGGGGTGTTCTCGACGCTTTTCTCGGCCAGAGGAAGCTGCAGCTCGGTTATGCGAATCACGCACTATTTTAACGTTAATTTAATGTTGATATTTCGAACCGTCGATGGCGAGTCATGTCATAAACCTCAATAAACGGGGGTTGCATGTCGAGAGAATCGAGTTCGGAGTCCTTTTCGAAGGGCGCGCTGGTGTTGGCGCTGATTCAGGCGTTGGTGCTTTGGTGGCTGCATCAGTCCACGGTCAGTGGCGCGTGGCCTGCGACCGTACCGGGTAGCTTATTCGCCGCCTATCTCGTGGCGATCTTTCTGCCTTTGACCCTATTCGTCTTGTGGGCGCGTCGCCATGAGTTAGCGCTCTGGCGGGCGAGCGGCATTTTGGCGGCATTTTTGGTGCTGGCCGGGTATCAGTCATTTGCCGATCTTCCAGCCTCAATGGGGGAAGTGGCTCTCGATGAAGATCGGATCGCCGGTTTTCTGCTGCCGTGGATGATCGCTTGGTTGATCGCATTGCCGATGCTGCGGGCGCGTCTCGAGGCGGGTGAGTGGCGCACACCCTACGCGGTGTTGTTTCGTAGCGCGTGGCGCAGTTACCTGACGCTGGCTGAGTCGGCGTTGTTTACCGGCGCCTTCTGGTTGTTATTGCTGCTTTGGGCGGCGTTGTTCGAGACGCTAGGCAACGACTTTTTCAAAACGCTCTTCAACGATCCTCGCTTCGTTTATCCGGCAACGACATTGGCATTTGCGACTGCGACGCAAATCATTGGTAGCAGCGATCGATTCATCGACGGTGTGCTCGATCAACTGCTTGGTTTGATGAAGTGGTTGCTACCGCTGGCGGCGGTGATTGTCGTGGCGTTCTCACTGGCCTTGCTGCCTAAGCTGCCTGCCTTGATTAGCAGCGGTGAGCGCATCATCGATAGCGCTATTCTGCTGGCATTGGTGGCCGCCACTTTGCTGCTCTTCAATGCAGCGTATCGCGAGGGCGATGTTGACCCGGGCTATGGGCGTTGGTTGCAGCAGGCCTTACGCGTGGTGCCATCTCTGTTGGTGTTGATTGCCGCCACTGCGCTCTATTCTTTGTTGGTTCGACTATCGGAACTCGGTCTCACCCCGTCTCGATACTGGGGGCTCGTTGCGGCTGTCTTTGCGCTGATCTATACGTTGGGCTACGCCTACGCGAGCTTACGATCGGGTCCTTGGTTAGGCGCTATCAAGCAAGTGAACTTTGGCGTATCTGCGGCTTTGCTGGCGATCCTGTTGCTGAGCTTGACGCCCATTGCTGATCCGCTGCGCTTGAGTGTCGCAAGTCAGCTCGAGCGCGCTCTCGGCGCATCGGCAGTCGATGTCAGAGCGAGTGCTCTGCAGTTTCTCCGATTCGACTCGAGCGAGCGTGGTCGGGCGGCGCTCGATACGCTGGCGCGTGGTGAAATCGTCGTTGCCGATACGGCGATCGCGGCTGTCATACGTGCAGAGGCCCAGCAGTTTGCCGCGCTGCAATCAAAGAAATCGCCTTCGAAAGCAGACCCAACGGCGACGCCAGCGCGATACACCACCTGGCGATCCACGCTGGAGGTGGTACCAGCCGAAACGCCCATCAGCGACTCACTCGAGCAAGCAATTCGACAAGAGTTCTTGCTTTCGGCCTCGGTGCTCGACCCCGGTGGTAACGCGCCTGCTCCACAGCTGGTATTCCTCGATCTCGATGGAGATGGTGTGCTCGAGGCCACTCTTTTAGCAGGGACCTTACGCGGCATGCCGCTGCACCGACGGGACTATCGCATCTTTCGCGATGATGAGGGCACTTGGTCCCTCTGGTCCGCCGGCACCTGGCGGTGAAATTAGCGTATCGTTGTCCCTCGGATGACGACTCGCAACTACGACTACATCATCATCGGTGCCGGTTCGGCGGGCTGTGTGCTTGCCAATCGTCTGACGGCCAGCGGTGAGCTTCGTGTCCTGCTCATCGAGGCGGGTGGCCGCGACATCAACCCGTTCATCCATATGCCGGCGGGCATCTCGAAGCTCGTCGGCAACCCGCGTATCAATTGGGATTACTACACCGAGCCTGAACCGCAGTTGCTCGATCGTCGTTTGTATTGGCCGCGCGGGCGAGTGCTGGGCGGCAGCAGTTCCATCAATGCGATGTGCTATATCCGAGGCGACGCCCGCGACTACGACGAATGGGCTGCGCTCGGTGCTCGCGGTTGGGACTATGAATCGGTGTTGCCTTATTTTCGTAAGGCGCAACGTCAAGCGCGCGGGGCGTCTCGGTATCACGGAGCCGAAGGCCCTCTAGGAGTCGAAGATCTTCGTTACCGTAATCTCTTATCGAGTGTATTTCTCGAGGCGACCGCGGCCTGTGGTTATCCGCTGACCGACGATTTCAACGGCGAAGAGCAGGGTGGTTTCGGTTTTTATCAAGTCACTCAGTGGCACTCGAAACGTAGCAGCACGGCCGTCGCTTATCTGCGTCCTGCGGCGCATCGAAACAATCTCACCGTCATCACTCGTGCCAATGTCCAACGACTTTTGATCGAACGTGGTTGCGTGGTCGGGGTCGAGTACTCGAGGCGCGGCACACTACATTGCGCACGGGCGACGCGCGAGGTTTTGCTCTGCGGTGGCGCAGTGGCATCACCTCAATTATTGATGTGCTCGGGTATCGGGCCTGCGAGCGAACTCGAGGCGGTAGGGATCCCCGTACGAGTGCCATCGCCCGAGGTCGGTGCGAATCTGCAGGATCATCTCGACTATTGCGTGCTGCAGAAGAGCACGAGCACCGACACCTACGATTTTGGTGCTCTGCGCGAAGCGCTCGAAGGTTTGCGGTATTGGTTGACCGGTAATGGCCCTGGTGCATCCAACATCGCCGAGTCCGGTGGCTTCTTGCGCTCGAGCCGAGCCCCCGATGAGCGCGCGGATTTGCAGTTTCATTTCGTGCCAGCGCAATTGGACGACCACGGTCGTAACCGTTTGCCCGGTCATGGCTACACGCTGCATGCCTGCGTGCTGCGGCCGCGCAGCCGAGGTCGCATCGCGTTGCGATCGAGTGCGATGGCTGATCCGCCACGCATTTTTGCGAACTACTTATCCGAGCCCGAAGACCTTCAGGGCTTGATCGAGGGTGTGCGCCTCTCTCGGGAGATTCTGGCTGCTGCCCCATTCGCTCAGCACCGCGGTGCCGAAGTCTTCCCGGGGGCTGAGTGTCGAACCGACGCTGAGCTCGCGAGGGCGATTCGCGAGAAGGCCGAGACGATCTACCATCCGGTGGGTACCTGTCGGATGGGTAGCGACGATGACTCGGTTGTTGATGCCGAACTTAAAGTTCGAGGAATCAATGGGTTACGCGTGGTGGACGCCTCGGTTATGCCGCGTCTGATCGGCGGTAACACGAACGCCCCAACCATCATGATTGCCGAGCGTGCAGCCGATTTGATGCTCGGTGCAACCGCCAGATAGCAGGAATTAGACCTAGTCTAATTCTGTGCTAGCATCGCTCGCCTCGCGATAAGCGATGTTTGGATTCAAGGAGAAGATTCCCATGCGCAACAACCCTGTGTCGTTGTTGGTTGCGGCGGCTCTTTCGTTGACGGCGGCCCTCTCGGGTCCTGCAGCGCAGGCGGCCGGCACCAGCAAGATGTCGAATGAGTTCTGGTGGCCCGAGAAACTCGATCTGCGTCCGCTGCGTCAGCACGCCGTCGAGTCGAACCCGTACGGCGAGAAGTTCGATTACGCCGCCGAGTTCAAGAAGCTCGATCTGGATGCCGTCAAGAAAGACATCGAAGCGTTGATGACGAAGTCGCAGCCCTGGTGGCCGGCGGACTACGGTCACTACGGTCCCTTCTTCATCCGCATGGCGTGGCACAGCGCCGGCACCTATCGCTTGACCGATGGTCGCGGTGGTTCCGACGGCGGTCAGCTGCGCTTCGAGCCGCTCAACAGCTGGCCCGACAACGTGAACCTCGACAAGGCGCGTCGCCTGTTGTGGCCGGTGAAGCAGAAGTATGGTCGCAGCCTCTCTTGGGGGGACCTCATGGTGTTGACCGGTAACGTCGCCCTTGAGTCGATGGGCTTTAAGACCTTCGGCTTCGCTGGCGGTCGTGCCGATGATTGGGAAGCGGATCTCGTTTACTGGGGTCCGGAGAACAAGTTCCTCGCCGATGAGCGTTATAGCGGTGATCGCAAATTGCAGAACCCGCTCGCTGCCGTGCAGATGGGCCTCATCTATGTGAATCCGGAAGGTCCGAACGGCAAGCCGGATCCGATTGCGGCTGCTCGCGATATCCGCGAGACCTTTGGTCGCATGGCGATGAACGATGAGGAGACCGTCGCGTTGATCGCGGGTGGTCACACTTTCGGTAAGGCGCACGGTGCGCGTAATCCAGAAGGCTGCCTTGGTGCCGAGCCGGCTGCGGCGGGTGTCGAAGAGCAGGGCCTCGGTTGGAAGAACAAGTGCGGTACCGGCAAGGGCGCCGATACGATCACGAGCGGCCTCGAAGGCGCTTGGTCGGCGAACCCGATCGCGTGGACGACGCAGTACCTCGATAACCTCTTCACGTTCGAGTGGGAGCAGACTCGCAGCCCCGCCGGTGCGATTCAGTGGGTGCCGACGGACAAGAGCGCGTGGAGTCTCGTGCCGGATGCGCACGATAAGACCAAGCGTCATCCGCCGATCATGTTCACGACGGACCTCTCGCTGAAGTTCGACCCGGAGTACCGCAAGATCTCCGAGCGCTTCCGCAAGAACCCGGATCAGTACGCCGATGCCTTTGCGCGTGCTTGGTTCAAGCTGACGCATCGCGACCTCGGACCTCGCACCCGTTATTTGGGCTCGATGGCTCCGACCGAAGTGCTGACCTGGCAGGATCCGATCCCGGCGGTCGATCACGAGCTGATCAATGATCAGGACGTGGCTGCGCTGAAGGGCAAGATTCTGGCCTCGGGTCTCACCACGTCGGAGTTGGTCCGTACCGCTTGGGCGTCCGCAGCCACCTTCCGCGGCACCGATATGCGCGGTGGTGCCAACGGCGCGCGCGTGCGTCTCGCTCCGCAAAAGGACTGGGAAGCGAACAACCCGAAGGAACTCGCCAAAGTTATCGCGACGTTGGAAGGCATCCAGAAGGACTTCAATGCTGCTCAAAAGAAGGGCGGTAAGAAGGTCTCGATGGCTGACCTCATCGTTCTGGGTGGTGCTGCCGCCATCGAGCAGGCTGCTAAGAATGCAGGCAGCAACATCACGGTGCCGTTCAAGCCGGGTCGCATGGATGCGTCGCAGGCTCAAACCGATGTTCCCTCGTTCCGACCGCTCGAGCCGTCGGCCGATGGATTCCGCAACTACTACGTGAAGGGAACCTTCCTCTCGCCGGCTGACGCGCTCGTCGATCGCGCCAACCTGCTCACGTTGTCGGTGCCTGAGATGACGGTGCTGGTGGGCGGACTGCGCGTGTTGAACGCCAATGTGGGTCAAGCGGCTCACGGTGTGTTCACGGATCGCCCGGGCACGCTCTCGAATGACTTCTTCGTCAATCTGCTCGACACCTCGACCACCTGGTCGAAGTCCGCGCAGGGCGAAGGCATCTACGAGGGTCGTCGCGGCGATGCGATCAAGTGGACGGCAACGCCGGTGGATCTCGTGTTCGGCTCGAACTCCGAGCTGCGTGCGATCTCTGAGGTGTACGCCGTGAGCGACGGTAAAGAGAAGTTCCTGCAGGACTTCGTCGCCGCGTGGGATAAGGTGATGAACCTCGATCGGTTCTGATCCGACCTCGTACTTCGAGTACCAAAGGCGGCGGCACGGAAACGTGCCGCCGCTTTTTTATTGGCAGTCTTAGGCTGTCAAACGACTTCTTGCAGCAAACCGGTATCGACATCGTAGATGAAGCCGCGAGCAGAGATCGCGTCGCTGCCATCTGTCGGTATCCATGGATGATTTCGAATTGCCGAGAGGCTGCGTCGGACGCTATCGGCGAGACGCCCCAGATTATTTTGATCCGGTGACGAGTCGAGTGCCTCGGGTGCGCCACGAAAGGCATGGAATGTTGATGGGCTACTGGACGCGACGGATCTGCAAACGAACTGACGCTCTGTCGCCTGCGAGACGATCTGGGCAGATTGTTCATCGCCTTCTAGAGCGGATTTCAACAAGTCGTCCGTGAAGGCCAACATGCCGCAGCGCGTATGCTGGATCACGATGAACTCTTTGGTATCCAGAAGGTGGTGTGAAATCAGTAAGCTGCGAACCGCATCTTCGCTTGCGACGCCACCGGCATTACGAATGATGTGAGCCTCGCCAGTTTGTAGCCCCAGCAAATCTTCGATATCGAGCCGAGCATCCATGCAGCCGACCACCGCCACTCGACGTGAGGGCTTGATGGGCTGTTTGCCGGGATGTCGTGGCGCATGTAGCGCCTCACCTGCAGCATAACGACGATTATTCTTGATCAGTTGGTCCGTAGTGGACTGTGTCATGACTTGGCTCCGTGAAAATGCGTTGGATGAAATTAGAGGTTTTGTAGCCATTGACCGATGATGTCGGCGAAACGTGACTGCTCGGCGAGGAAGGCGTCATGCCCAGCGACGCTATCGACTCGCTCGAGTCGAGTGGCAACACCGGCCGCTTCAAAGGCGCGAGCGATCTGTGTCTGCTCGTCGATCTTGAACAGTGAGTCTTGTTCGACCCCAATAATGAGGGCCGAGACGACACCAGAGTGCTTGAAGATATCCGCCGGGTTCCCGTGCTCGCTCAGATCAAATAAATCAATGGCTCGGGAGAGCGTGAGGTAGCTCTCGGCATCGAACGATTTAGAAAATTTATCCGCTTGCTGACCTAGATAGTCTTGAACTGCAAAATCTTGACCGGCAACCGAAGGGCGCCGACCGAATCGATTAGCGAGTTCGTCAGCCGATCGATAGGTCACTGTCCCGAGTTTTCTCGCTAAGCGCAGTCCGTTGATGGGGTCGTTTCGGACCGCTTCGCGCTGGATACTGCGCAATGCGATGGCATACGCGGAGGCAGCCATCGTACCTGAGATGCTGATCAACCGACGCGCGCGTTCAGGATACAGTGCTGCAAAGGCGAGCACAGCAGACCCGCCGAGCGAAGGGCCCAATACCAGTTCTACTTTATCGATGCCGAGATGAGCCAGCACGGTATGGCCGCCGGCTGCGATATCTTCGATCGAGACCTCTGGAAACTGATTTCCATATCGATTGCCGGTAGCGGGATCGATCGTTGCGGGCCCGCTGGAGCCGAAGCAACTGCCCAAAGAATTCACGCAAATCACATAAAAGCGATTGGTGTCGAGCGCCGCACCCGGGCCAATGATTTGTTCCCACCAACCAGCGCTCGGATCGGCGAGCGATGAGGCGGCATGCGCGGATGGCGAAAGCCCAGTGAAGAGCAGCACCGAATTATCCTTCGCCGCGCTCGGTGTTCCCCAAGTTTCATAGGCGATTTGGCCGCCGATAATTTCTCCGCCGCGGCGAAAACGATAAGGTGAGGGCAGCGGGGCGACGCCGGTCACGATCAAGGCTCTGGATCGCTACCGTCGGGCAGATCGGCAAACAGCGCAGTCGACAGATAGCGCTCGCCGGTATCGGGCAGCATGGCGAGGATGACGGCGCCGTCCTCGGCGTATTCGGCGACTTTGAGCGCTGCGGCGAAGGTTCCGCCGCAAGATATCCCACAAAAAATACCTTCCTGTTTCGCGAGCGCACGCGCTGTGCTCAAAGCCTCCTCATCAGTGACCGTGATGATTCGATCAACGACGGTTTTATCCAGCACCTTCGGGATGAAATCGGGCGTCCAGCCTTGAATTTTATGAGGCGTGAATGAGTTGCCCGATAGCAGTGCCGCGCCCTCGGGCTCGGTGGCGACGATTTCCACTTCCGAGCGTGCCAACTTCAACACTTGGCTCGTTCCGGTCAGAGTGCCGCCCGTGCCCCAGCCCGAAACGAAATGATCGAGGCGTCTTCCAGCGAAATCGCGCAGGATTTCAGGTCCTGTCGTGCTGCGATGGTAGGCGGGGTTGGCCTCATTCTCGAACTGCCGAGCGAGAAACCAGCCGTGTTTGTTTGCAAGTTCCTCGGCTTTGCGGACCATGCCACTGCCTCGCTCTGCGGCGGGTGTCAGGATCACCTTTGCGCCGAGCGCGCGCATGATTTTTCGACGCTCGATCGAGAAGGTTTCGACCATCACGGCAACGAACGGATAGCCCTTGGCTGCACAGACCATCGCAAGCGCAATACCCGTGTTGCCAGAGGTGGCTTCGACGACCGTTTGTCCGGGCCGCAACGTGCCGCGTCGTTCGGCATCTTCGATGATCGCGATGGCCAAGCGGTCCTTGACCGAGTGCAATGGGTTGAAAGCTTCGCATTTGACGAACATCGTCACGTGCGCGGGGGCCAAGCGATTGATGCGAACGATGGGCGTGTTGCCGATCGTGCCTAAAATGCTCTCGTAAATCATAGAGCGCATCGTGGTGCAGCGGGCGTCGAGGCTCCAACACCAGTTCGGCATGTGCCGATAACAGATGCTTATGATGCGAAGTCACAGCTGCTACGATCGGCAAGATCGTCGACAAACGAGACTTGGGGAATCGCAGATGACGAAGCAATGGGGTTTCTGGCGTGTGCTCTCGATCCTAGTGGTGATGTTGGGGTTGGCCGTGCCGGCAAACGCTCGCGAACACGGTTTTTCGCCCGAGATGTTTCGTCAATGGGTCGATATGCGGGTTGGGCGTGGTGAGCCCGTCTACTGGTATGCCGTTGGGACGGTTTATCGGTCGCCCGATGGCGAGCCGCTCATGCAGATGGAGGGCGTGGATGTCGCCCGTTTCGATGCCGGCTTGAGCACGGCCACCATGGCGCATCAGTTATCCCGAAAAACGTTTATCTATCGTGATCTCGAAACGGGTGCCGTGCTCAAGGAGTGGCAGGGGAAGCCATTGCCGCCGATCGCCTATCCTTATCAATACATCACCTACGAACTCAAAGGCTCCTCGCTGGAGACCTGGGTCGAGCAGGGCGCAGGGGTCAGAAAGCAGCGTATCGGACCGGGTCGAGATCTGGCGGCGAGGATGATCGGTGAAACGACCGCGTTTTCGGCGCCGCTCTTTTTAGATTTTCCGCTGCCCTCTGGGCAGCGTATGCAGTCATTCGAGCACTACGACTTTTTTCGACAACCGGATTCGGCAGGCTTGAAACATCCGAATCAAATTAGTTGG
>Ga0208788_1000310_pt1 | contig 24866 bp, 21 predicted proteins | sample Wag4_2014_7_11_3_FD_187363 | JGI IMG/M metagenome (GOLD analysis project Ga0208788, IMG submission 187363) | Fresh water mixed with fracking chemicals microbial communities from Ohio, USA - Utica-2 Time Series FC 2014_7_11 (SPAdes) (version 2) ...
GGTCGGCCGGCCGCTGGCCACGCTCAATGCCCGGCTCTATCCCGGTACGCGCCTGCTGGTATTGAGCGCCGATGGTGACACCCCTGCGCAGGTCGCCGAAGCCTTGTGCGCACGTGGTTTCGGCGCCAGCCGCCTGACCCTGCTGGAGCACCTTGGCGGGCCTGACGAGCGCCGCATCGAGGGCCTGGCCGCGAGCTGGAACCTGCCACGCGGTGCCGATCTCAATCTGCTGGCCGTGGAGTGCCTGGCCGACACCGGCGCGCAACTGCTGCCACCGACCTGCGGCCTGCCGGACGAGGCCTACCGCCACGACGGGCAACTGACCAAGCGCGACGTGCGCGCGGTCACCCTGGCGCGGCTGGCGCCGCTGCCTGGCGAGTTGCTGTGGGATGTCGGCGCCGGTTGCGGCTCCATCGGCATCGAATGGATGCGCGCACACCCGGCCTGCCGCGCCATCGCCATCGAAGCCAACGAGGGCCGTCAGGATCATATCCGCCACAACCGCGATGCCCTCGGCGTGCCCGGCCTGCAACTGGTCGCTGGACATGCGCCCGAAGCACTGGATGGACTGCCGGCGCCGGATGCGATCTTCATCGGCGGTGGCGTTACCGTACCCGGTGTGCTCGATGACTGCTGGGCGGCGCTCAAGCCGGGCGGGCGTCTGCTGGCCAATGCCGTGACTATCCAGAGCGAGGCGGCCCTGGTCGCCTTCCGTGAACAGCATGGCGGTGAACTGCTGCGTCTGACCGTGGCCCAGGCACAGCCGCTGGGCGGCTTCGACACCTGGCGCGCGGCGTTGCCGATTACCCTGCTGATGGTGCGCAAGCCGTGAGCGCGCGACTCCTGCTGCTCGGTGGCACTACCGAAGCGCTGCGTCTGGCGCGTCGGCTGGGCCCGGAGACGGTGTACAGCCTGGCAGGTCTGGGCCGGGTGCCGGACGACCTGGCCTGCCGCGTGCGCGTCGGCGGCTTCGGTGGCGCCGAGGGTTTGGCTGCCTTTATCGCCAGTGAAGGCATCGAGCTGCTGCTGGATTTGACCCATCCGTACGCTGCGCAGATCAGCCACAACGCGGCCCGCGCCGCAGAAATCGCAGACGTGCCGTGCTGGGCATTGCGTCGCCCTGGCTGGCAGCCCGGCGCGGATGACGACTGGCGCGAAGTGGACGGTTGGGATGAGCTGACCCGCGCGCTGGCGCCGTTCGAACGGCCATTTTTTACCTCCGGCCGCGAGCCGCTGGCGCACTTGCAGGAGATACCCGAACACCAGCGCTGGACGGTGCGCTGCCTGCAGGCCGAGCCGGCGTCGCCGCGCGCCGAGATCATTGGCGCACGTGGGCCGTTCTCGTTGGACGAGGAGCGCGCCCTGTTCGCCCGCCTGCGTTGCGACGTGCTGATAAGCAAGAACAGCGGCAGCGCGTCCACCGAGCCGAAGCTGCAGGTGGCGCGAGAGTTGGGTCTGCCAGTGCTGCTGTTGCGTCGCCCCGAATTGCCATTGGTGACGCGTGAGTTTGCGGAGTTGGACGCTCTGTACGAGGCGCTGTCCCTGTAGGGCGGGTGAAACCCGCCAACGCCGGTCTGGCGGGTTGCACCCGCCCTACGCTTGACGCAACGCCGCCTGCCATTGCCAGTGGTGACGCGCGAGTTCACTGAGTTGGATGGCTGGGGCGAAGCGCTGCTTCTGTAGGGCGGGTGAAACCCGCCACCGCCGGTCTGGCGGGTTGCACCCGCCCTACACTTGTCGCCACGCCGCATGCCATTGCCAGTGGTGAGGCGCGAGTTCACTGAGTTGGATGCCTGGGGCGAGGCGCTGCTTCTGTAGGGCGGGTGAAACCCGCCAATGTCGGTCTAGCGGGTTACACCCGCCCTACGCTTGCCGTTGCGCTGCTAGACTGCCGGCTCTTTTGGAGACTGTCATGAGCCAAGCCCCTTACGCGCGCATCCTGTTCATCGGCCCCGGCCTGGGGCGTGGTGCATCGTCCGAGCGTCTGCAACAGCGTATCGAAACGCTGCTGGGTGAGGCGCATCTGCATGACACGGAACAGGACGGCTTCTGGCAGGCCATCATCGAGGCGCCACGCCCGGTGCTGGTGGTCGATCTGGAGCCACGCGCCGATGCCGCGCACCGCGACTGGCTGCGCGAGTGCATCGCCGAACGCGGTAACGGGAGCGAGGTATTCGTGGTTTGCAGCGCCATGGAAGATGCCTGGCTCGATGGCCTGGGCGCACTGCTGGCGCATCGTCAGGCGCATCTGCCCTGCAGTGACGTGCCGCCCGTGCCTGCGCACCACGCCTGGTCGCAGATCCCGCCACACGCCCAACGCCTGCTGCTGTGCAATGGCCCGCGCTGCACGCGCAAGGGCGCGCTGGGCCTGTGGAAAACCCTGCGCCAGCGGCTCAAGAGCGCTGGCAAGCTGGAGTGCGAGGGCGGGGTGCATATCACCCGCAGCCAGTGCCAGTTCCCCTGCGACCTGGGCCCGACCGCGAGTCTTTATCCACAGGGCGAGTGGTACGGCATCAAGGACGAGGCGGCGGTGATCCGTCTGGTCGATGAGCGCCTGGTGGCGGGTAGGGCGTTGCCGGAGTTGCGCATCGATGAGCAGGGCAACAATTAGCAACTCGGATTACGCCTGCGGCCAATCCAGGCTACGAGCAGTCGCCGCTAAAGCGCCTCCCGCAATTGCCCCCGCGCCTTGACTTGAGCGGGTGTGGGTGGTCATATCCGCCCCGCTTCAGGTGTCTCACGCCGCCGCGCGTGAGGTGAAACGGGAAGTCGGTTGAAGTCCGACGCTGCCCCCGCAACGGTAAGCGAGCGACCGCATCGATACGCCACTGTGCGCCCCGCGCATGGGAAGGCGATGCGTTCATGACCCTCGCAAGCCCGGAGACCGGCCTGGAGTCGTTTGTGTCTGGCAACCCGCGGTGGGCGGGCGTTGACTCCAGTAGGGCGCCCCGTGCCCCTGTCTGCTGTTGCGCATTTCCATCGGATTGCCGTGCCTTTTCTCTTTGCGATGGAAGCAATATGGCGCGCTATCCCCTGTTCCAAACCTGTGCATCGTTCGCGTTGCTATTGGCTGCTTCAGTCATGGCCAGCGCCTCACCAGTCGATCTGCCTGACGTCACCGTCCAGGCGCACGTTGTCGAGGAAGGCGAGAGCGATCTGCATACGCATACTACGTCCGGCTCGCGCCTGGAGCTGTCGGCGCTGCAAACGCCGGCCAGCACCACCAGCCTCAGCGGCGCGGAGGTGCGCGAACGCAACAACCGCAGCGTGCAGGATGCTGTGACGCGCACGCCGGGTATCAGCAGCATCGGCTCGCCCGGCAATGGCGGCACCGCGCTGTCGGCGCGCGGCTTCACTGGCCATGCGGCGACCATGCAGCTGTACGACGGCACCCGTCAGTACGTCGGCGCCGGCACCGTGACCTTCCAGCTGGTCGACGCCAACGTCGCCTGGCAGGCATTGCCGGACGTGCGCCTGGGCCTGGAGCTGAACAACCTGTTCGACCGCCAGTACGCCACCAGCGCCAGCAGCGACGGCGAGCAGTGGTATCTGGGGGCGCCGCGTGCGTTCTTCGTCACCGCGGATTACAGCTTCTGATGACTCCGCGTTTGCGTATTCAGGCGCTGGCCTGGTCGCCCGATGGCCAGCGTCCGCTGCTCGACGGCATCGACCTGGACGTTGGTGACGGCGAGCTGCTGGGGCTGATCGGCCCCAACGGCAGCGGCAAGACCAGCCTGCTGCGCTGCGCCTATCGCTTCCAGCGGCCGTGCAGCGGCAGCATCGAGCTGGGCGGCGAGGCGCTGTGGCAACGCCCGCCGCGCTGGAGTGCGCAGCGCGTGGCCGTGGTGCTGCAGGAATTTCCGCAGGACTTCGGCCTGCGTGTGGAGGAGGTGGCGTCCATGGGGCGCACACCGCACAAGGGCTTGTTCGATGGCGACGATGCCGAGGATCGCCGTCTGATCGACGAGGCGCTGGCACGCGTTGGCCTCGGCGGCCTGGCGCAACAGCCGTTCGCGCGACTGTCCGGTGGCGAGAAACAACGCGCGCTGTTGGCCCGCGCCTTGGTACAGCAGCCGCAGTTGTTGATCCTCGACGAGCCGACCAACCACCTTGACCCGCGCTACCAGCTCGAACTGCTCGGACAGATCAAGGCGCTGGGCCTGGCGACCCTGGCCAGCTTCCATGATCTGAACCTGGCGGCGGCCTTCTGCGACCGCCTCTGTGTGCTGGATAAGGGACGCCTGGTGGCCGTCGGTACACCCGCTGAGGTGCTCACTGCCGAGTTGCTGCAGCAGGTGTTCGGCCTGCAGGCGCTGGTCGATACCCATCCACTGGCGGGTCATCCGCGTATTACCTGGATCGTTTGATGAAGCGTTTACGCACGGTTGCATTTGTAGGAGCGAGCTCTGCTCGCGAACCTTGGGGAACGACAGAAGCTTCGCGAGCAAAGCTCGCTCCTACTCTCATTGGCGCGATCCTGCTGGCGTTGGTCAGCCCCGCCTGGGCCGTCACGGTCACCAGTTGCGACCGTCAGGTGACCATCGAGCAGCCGCCGCAGCGGGCGGTCAGCCACGACATCACCCTGACCGCCATGCTCCTGGCCTTGGGTCTGAAAGAACGCATGGTCGGCTACAGCGGCGTCAGCGGCTGGAAGACCGTCGAGCCGGCCATGCAGGCGCAGCTCGATGGGCTGCCCGAACTGGCCGCGCGCTATCCGTCGCTGGAGAATCTGCTCGATGCCGACGCCGACTTCTTCTTCGCCGGCTGGAACTACGGCATGCGCATCGGCGGCGAGGTGACCCCGGCCAGCCTGGCGCGCTTCGGCATTCCGGTGTATGAACTCAGCGAATCCTGCGCGCACGTCACGCCTGGCCGCGTCGCCAGCCTGGACGATGTTTACAACGACCTGCGCAACCTCGGCCGCATCTTCGCCGTCGAGGATCGTGCCGAGACCCTGGTACAGGGCATGCAGGCGCGGGTAGCGGCGGTAAGTGCGCAGCTCGGTGAGCAACCGACGCGACCGCGGGTGTTCGTCTACGACAGCGGCGAGGACCTGCCCTTCAGTGCCGGCCGTTTGGGTATGCCGCAGTCGCTGATCGCCGCGGCTGGTGGGCGCAACGTGATGGACGGCGTAGCGGCCAACTGGATGCAGGTGGGCTGGGAGGCCGTGGTCGAGCAGGACCCGGAGCTGATTCTGATCGTCGATTATGGCGAACGCACGGCGGCGCAGAAGCGCGATTTTCTCCTGCAGCACCCGGCGCTGCAGGGCGTCACGGCGATTCGCCAGCAGCGCTTCGTGGTGCTCTCCTATCTCGCCGTCACACCGAGCCTGGACAACGTCGCCGCCATCGAAACCCTGGCTGCCGCGCTGCATCCCGAGGCCTTCGCGCAGTGACGCGTTTTCGCTTGCTGCTGCTCGGCCTGGCGGTATTGCTGGCGCTGTCCTGTGCGCTGTCGCTGGTCTTCGGCGCGGCTCAGGTGCCGCTGGAGCGCGTGCTGGCAATACTCGCTCGGCAGCTGTTCGGCATCGAGCCCGCAGTGGCGGTGAGCGTCGGCCAGGACAGCATTGTCTGGCAACTGCGCGCGCCACGGGTGCTGCTCGGCGCGCTGGTGGGCGCCGGGTTGGCGCTGGTGGGTACGGCGCTGCAGGCGGTAACGCGCAACCCGCTGGCCGACCCGCACCTGCTTGGCGTCAGCTCTGGCGCAGCCTTCGGTGCGGTGTTCGTGGTGCTTTACCTGGGCGAGTTTGCCGGGATGCTCAGCCTGCCGCTGGCGGCCTTCGTCGGCGCCATGGCGAGCATGCTGCTGGTGCTGGCGATTGCCAGTCGCGGCGGTCGGCTGCACAGCGAGCGCCTGCTGCTGGCCGGCGTGGCGGTGTCGTTCGTGATGATGGCGGCGAGCAACCTGTTGCTGTACCTGGGCAACCCACACGCGGCCAGCTCGGTGCTGTTCTGGATGCTCGGCGGCCTGGGCCTGGCGCGCTGGGAGCTGCTCTGGCTGCCGGCGCTGTGCCTGTTGTTGGCGCTGGTCGTGCTGCTCGGCCTGGGCCGCGCGTTGAACGCGCTGATGGCCGGCGAGCAGAGCGCGGTGAGCCTGGGCCTGGAGCCACGCCGGGTGCGCCTGCTGGTATTCGTGGTGGCCTCGCTGCTCACCGGCGTGCTGGTATCGCTGTCCGGCGCCATCGGTTTCGTCGGGCTGATGCTGCCGCACGTGGCGCGCTTTCTGGTCGGCGCCGAGCACCGTCGCGTGCTGCCGGTGGCGGCGCTGCTGGGGGCGCTGTTCCTGGTCTGGGTCGATGTCGCCGCGCGCACCTGGCTGGCGCCGCAGGATCTGCCCATCGGCATCGTCACCGCCGCCATTGGCGGAGCGTTCTTCGTAGCCCTGCTCAGGCGCCGCTAGTCGCCAGGATCGAACTGCTGCAAGGGCGCAAAGGTCATCTAAGCTAGTCTCCATAACACAGACTCCTGGCCAGGAGGGATGCCCATGCTCGCGCAACTGCCCACCGCACTTCGTGATCTACGACTACCGCTGCGCCTGAAGTTATGGGACGGCAAGCAGATCGACCTTGGGCCCAAACCCAGGGTGACGCTGGTGGTGAAGGATCCCTCGCTGGTCACGCAACTGGCCCATCCCAGCCTGGATGCATTGGGCGCTGCCTATGTCGAGGGACGGGTGGATCTGGAAGGCCCCATCGAGGAGGCCATCGAGGTTGGCGATGCGCTGAGCACGGCGCTGCTCGGGGATGAATCCACACCAGCTGAGCCATACGCCGCCCACGACAAACGCAGCGACGCCGAGGCCATCAGCTACCACTACGACCTGTCCAACGAGTTCTACCGCCTGTGGCTGGACCGCGACATGGTCTACTCCTGCGCCTACTTCGAAACCGGCCAGGAAGACCTGAACCAGGCCCAGCAGGCCAAGCTGCGCCACCTGTGTCGCAAGCTGCGCCTGCAGCCGGGTGACAGGCTGCTCGACGTCGGTAGCGGCTGGGGCGGCCTGGCGCGTTTTGCCGCGCGCGAGTTCGACGTCGAGGTCTACGGCATCACCCTCAGCCAGGCGCAGCTGGAGCTGGGCCTGCAGCGCGTGGCCGAGGAAGGCCTGGAAGGGCGCGTGACCCTGGAGCTGCTGGATTACCGTGACCTGCCGCAGGACGGCCGCTTCGACAAGGTGGTCAGCGTCGGCATGTTCGAGCACGTCGGCCACGCCAATCTACCGCTGTACTGCCAGCGTCTGTTCGGCGCGGTCAAGGCCGGCGGTCTGGTGATGAACCATGGCATCACCTCGCGCTTCACCGACGGCCGTCCGGTCGGTCGTGGCGCCGGTGAGTTCATCGACCGCTACGTGTTCCCGCAAGGTGAGCTGCCGCACTTGGTGACCATCAGCAAGGCGATTAGCGAGGCCGGGCTGGAGATCGTCGATGTCGAGAGCCTGCGTCTGCACTACGCGCGCACCCTGCAGTTGTGGAGCCAGGGTCTGGAGCGACAGTTGCAAGCCGCCGCGCAGTGGGTGCCGGAAAAGTCGCTGCGCATCTGGCGTTTGTACCTGGCTGGTTGCGCCTATGGCTTCCAGCATGGCTGGATGAACCTGCATCAGATCCTGGCGGTGAAGCCGCGCGATGACGGCGGTCATGATCTGCCGTGGACCCGTGCTGACCTGTATTCGTGATGGAGTAACATGCGGCTCGTATTGATCCCGCGAGCCGCCTATGCCCTTGCCGCAACAGCATCGTTACCGCGTCCTGCTCACCGTTCTGGTGATTGCCGCCGGCTTGCTGGTGAGCCTGTGGCTGGGCGGGCGTTATGCCGAGCAGCGCGCCTGGGACGAGCGCAGCGTCGAGGCGCGCGGGCAGTTGCAGCTCTATGCGCAGTCGATCCGCACCCTGATCGAGCGTTTCAGCTCGGTACCGGAAGTGCTGGCGCTGGACAGCGACATCCGCAGCCTGCTGCGCGCGCCACATGATCGCCAGTTACGGCTGGCCCTGAACCAGCGCCTGGAGCGCCTCAACGCGGCCGCCGGCTCCACCGTGCTGTACCTGCTCGATGCCCAGGGCGAAACCCTAGTGGCCAGCAACTGGCGCGACTGGAGTAGCTTCGTCGGCAATAACTACGCCTTCCGTCCCTATTTCCAGAATGCGCTGCGCGAAGGTGGTGCCCGTTACTTCGCTGTCGGTGTGACCACCGGCATACCCGGTTACTTCCTGTCCCATGTCGTACGCGACGAGGATGGCAGCTTGATCGGTGTGTTGGTGGTCAAGCTGGAGCTGGAGGAATTGCAGCGCGAATGGGTTGACCAGCCCGGCGTGCTGCTGGTGGCCGACAGTCACCAGGTGGCGATCCTCAGCAATCGTCCGGCCTGGCGTTTCCGTACCTTGCAGGCCCTGGACGACCAGGCGCGCGCCGAGCTGATCGACGTGCGCAAATACGCCGAGCAGGCGCTCAAGCCCTTACCCAGCCGGGTTCATCGCTACATCGACGACGAGACGGCCTGGACGCGTATGGACGGCCCCGATGGGGCGCGCGATTACCTCTGGCAGCGGATGACGTTGCCCGATGAAGGCTGGACGCTGCATCTGCTCAGCGATCCCGGAAACCTGGCCGATGCTCGCCTCAGCTATCGCCTGGCTGCTGCCGGGGTATGGATGACCTTCGCCTTCCTGCTGTTGTTCCTCTTCCAGCGGCGCAAGAACCAGCGTTTGCAGGCCGGCATCCGCGAGCGCCTGGAGCGCGAGGTGGCCCTGCGCACCGCCGAGCTGCGCCAGGCCCAGGACGGCCTGGTGCATGCCGCCAAGATGGCCGCGCTGGGGCAGATGTCGGCGGCGCTGGCGCACGAGATCAACCAGCCGCTGACCGCCCTGCAGATGCAGCTCGGCAGCCTGCGCCTGCTACTCGACAGCGGCCGCCCGGAAGCCGTACGTGATGGCTTGCAGCGTATCGATGGCCTGCTGCAGCGCATGGCCGCGCTGACCAGCCACCTCAAGACCTTCGCCCGCAAGACCCCGGCCGGCCTCAGTGAGCGCCTGTGCCTGGGTGACGTACTGGAGCAGGCGCTGCAACTGCTGGCGCCGCGCATGCGCAGCGAGCAGGTGGAGCTGCGTACAGAGATCGATGACCAGGTCGAAGTGCTCGGCGATGCCATCCGTATCGAACAGGTGATTCTCAACCTGCTGCACAACGCCCTCGATGCCATGGCCGAGAGCGAGACGCGCATCCTCCTGGTGCGCATCGCCCGCGAAGACGATGGCTGCCTGCTCAGCGTCGAGGACAGTGGCGGTGGTATTGCCGAGGAAACCCTCGGGCGGGTGTTCGAACCCTTCTTCACCACCAAGCCGGTGGGGCAGGGGTTGGGGCTTGGGCTGGCGGTGTCCTACGGTATCGTGCGCGATCTCGGCGGCACGCTGGAGGCGCACAACGGCGAGCTGGGTGCAGTGTTTACCTTGCGTTTGCCCGCCGCGCCGTAACCCGGATTGCTGCGCGTAGGCCTTGTAGGAGCCCGCTTGCGGGCGATGCTCCGCGCCACAAAGGCCTATCGCCGGCAAGCCGGCTCCTACACGGGGCATATCGGTGGGCCTGGGGTGGGTTGGTGCTCGCTGCGCGGCGCTGCCTGATCGTAGTGTGCGCGGTGCGCACCGGTCGCTCCCCCGGATCGTATTCGTCGGGCTACACTGCCCGCCGTTCTCAAGAGGAGGTGCCATGAGCGCTCAGGTCATAGTGGTCGACGACGAAGCGGCGATTCGCGAGGCGGTGCAGCAGTGGCTGGAACTGTCCGGTTGCGACGTACGTACCTGCGCCAGTGCGGCCGAAGCCTTGGCTCTGGTCGACCGCGACTTCCCCGGCATCGTCGTCAGCGATGTGCGCATGCCCGGCAGCGATGGCCTGCAACTGCTGGACAAGCTGCTGCAGGTGGACACCGACCTGCCGGTGATCCTGGTCACCGGCCACGGCGATGTACCCATGGCGGTGCAGGCACTGCGTCAGGGTGCCTATGACTTCATCGAGAAACCCTTCACCCCCGAGCGTCTGCTCGACAGCGTGCGCCGCGCGCTGGACAAGCGCCGCCTGGTCTGCGAGAACCGCCAACTGCGTCGGCAGGTGGCCGACAAGGGCCGTATCGAGAGCCAACTGATCGGCATTTCGCGGCCGATGGAAAACCTGCGGCGGCAGATCCTCGAACTGGCCGGCACCTCGGTGAACGTGCTGATCCGCGGCGAGACCGGCAGCGGCAAGGAGCGCGTGGCGCGCAGCCTGCACGATTTCAGTCCGCGTGCCAGCAAGGCCTTCGCCGCGCTGAACTGTGCGGCGATTCCCGAGACCATCTTCGAAAGCGAGCTGTTCGGTCACGAGAGTGGCGCCTTCACCGGCGCCCAGGCACGGCGCATCGGTCGTATCGAGCATGCCGATGGCGGTACCCTGTTCCTCGACGAGGTGGAGAGTCTGCCGCTGGCGCAACAGGTCAAACTACTGCGCGTGCTGCAGGAAAAGACCCTGGAACGCCTCGGCTCGAACAAGAGCATCCAGGTCGATCTGCGGGTGATCAGCGCGGCCAAGCCGGATCTGCTAGACGAGGTCAAGGCCGGGCGTTTCCGCGAGGACCTGGTGTACCGCCTGAACGTCGCCACCCTGCATATTCCGCCGCTGCGCGAGCGCCGCGAGGACATTCCGCTGCTGTTCGAACACTTCGCCCACGAGGCGGCGCTGCGTCATGGTCGCGAAGCGCCGCCGCTGGCGCCGAGCGAGCTGGCGCGTCTGCTTGGTCACGACTGGCCGGGCAATGTGCGTGAGCTGATCAACGCTGCCGAGCGCCATGCCCTGGGGCTGTCCAGCCCACCGCCGGCCGAGCGCTTTGCCGGCCAGGCGCTGGCGCAGCAGATGGAAGCCTTCGAGGCGCAGTGCCTGCACAACGCCTTGCTGCAGTGCCAGGGCAACATCACCGCAGTGATGGAAATGCTGCAGCTGCCGCGCCGCACCCTCAACGAGAAGATGCAGCGCCATGGCCTGGCGCGCGGTGAATACCTGCCAGGCGGCGAAGAATGAGCACGCGCTGTAGGAGCCGGCTTGCCGGCGATCTTGGGCGGGCTGCTCACCTTGGGATGTTCTGAAAAGACCACCTATCGTCACTCCCGCGAAGTCGGGAGCCCTGTTGATTGGCAGATTCTGGGTGCCCGCCTGCGCGGGCATGACGGTTTCCCTTGAACCGTGGGAGCCCCGCCCCGGGGCGAAGCTTTTATTTCGGGATGGCTGCAATTCGCCGCGAGGCGCGGCTCCTACAGGGCGCGTGACGCGATAAGCGGAATTTTGCCGACCCTGTCACGGATGTAGGCGATTTCCCGCTCAATGACCCATCGGTCTCTATATAAAACCCCTCTATCTCGGGCGTTTCAGGCCCTGGCACGGCATCTGCTATGACAGTCACAGCCGTGCAGCATCTTGCCGACGCGGCGACCATAAAAACGACAAGAGGTCAGCCCATGAACTGCCATGCCCCTCGCGCCATGCCGCACTCGCTGCCGTGCATGGGCCGCCGTCCTACCGCGCCCGCCGCGGCTCTTGTCCGACGCTGTACCCTGCGCTGCTGATCGCGCAACGTCGACGCTGCCTGTGCAGCGTCGTCTAGAGTGAAACTCTGCATATAGCCAATAACAACGACGGAGATACTTCCATGCGACTGACCAAGAAAATCAGCCTGTTCGCCGCTGCCGCTGCCATTACTGCCAGCACCGCAGTACTCGCTGCCCCGACCTTCATCAACGTGCTCACAGGCGGTACCAGCGGTGTGTACTACCCGATTGGCGTGGCCCTTTCGCAGCTCTACAGCAACGGCATCGAGGGCTCCAAGACCTCGGTCCAGGCGACCAAGGCGTCGGTGGAAAACCTCAACCTGCTCGAAGCCGGTCGCGGTGAGCTGGCCTTCGCCCTCGGTGACTCGGTCGCCGATGCCTGGAACGGCGTCGAAGACGCTGGCTTCAAGGCGCCGCTGAAGAAAATCCGCGCTATCGCCGGTACCTACCCGAACTACATCCAGATCGTTGCCAACGCCGAATCCGGCATCAAGACCCTGGAAGACCTCAAGGGCAAGCGCATCTCCGTGGGCGCGCCGAAGTCCGGCACCGAGCTCAACGCTCGCGCCATCTTCGAAGCCGCTGGCCTGACCTACAAGGACATGGGCAAGGTCGAGTTCCTGCCGTACGCCGAGTCGGTCGAGCTGATCAAGAACCGTCAGCTGGACGCCACCCTGCAGTCCTCCGGTCTGGGCATGGCCGCCATCCGTGACCTGGCCTCGACCATGAAGATCAGCTTCGTCGCCATCCCGGCCGAAGTGACCGCGAAGATCGACAACGCCGCCTACGAGGCTGCCACCATTCCGGCCGGTACCTACGACGGTCAGGACGCCGACGTACCCACCGTGGCCATCACCAACATCCTGGTCAGCCATGAAGGCGTCTCCGACGAAGTGGCCTACCAGATGACCAAGCTGATGTTCGACAACCTCGGCCGTCTGGGTACCGCTCACTCCGCAGCTCAGGACATCAAGCTGGAGACCGCCACCCAGAACCTGCCGATCCCGCTGCACCCGGGTGCCGAGCGCTTCTACAAGGAAGCCGGCGCGCTGTAATGCCGGTTCAGGCCGCGGCATGGGTCGCGGCCTGCTTGCTCTGTATCCACGCCGATGTTGCTTTTGTAGGAGCGGATTCATCCGCGATGTTCGCGAGGAAATCGCGGATGAATCCGCTCCTACAGCGCACAGGCTGGAGCGGACAGAGCCCCCAGAATCGCGAATAAAACCGGCGTTCATGGACGGTGGGTTTTGTTGGCGACTCTGTCACCGCAATCAAAGTAGTCATGAGGTTTGCACTCCATGAGTGAGCAGAATCAGGGTATGGGCGCCAGCCCGTCCGACTGGCCGAAGGCGTTGTTCGCCGTCGCGCTGCTGTTTTCCATCTTCCAGATCGTCACCGCCGCTTTCCACCCGGTATCTACCCAGGTGCTGCGCGCGGTGCACGTCGGCTTCCTGTTGCTGGTGGTGTTCATCAGCATCCCGGCTTTCGGCGCCAAGCGCCCTTGGCAGCCTCTGGCCTGGCTGCTCGGCCTGGCCGGCATGGCCACGGCGGCCTACCAGTGGTATTTCGAGGCGGACCTGATCCAGCGTTCCGGTGACATGACCACCAGCGACATGATCATCGGCATAACCCTCATCGTGCTGGTGTTCGAGGCCGCGCGCCGAGTCATGGGCATCGCCCTGCCGATCATCTGCGCGCTGTTTCTTGCCTATGGCATGCTCGGCCAGTACCTGCCGGGCGAGCTGATGCATCGCGGCTACGGCTTCGACCAGATCGTCAACCAGCTGGCCTTCGGTACCGAGGGCCTGTACGGCACGCCGACCTACGTGTCGGCTACCTACATCTTCCTGTTCATCCTGTTTGGCGCCTTCCTCGAGCAGGCCGGGATGATCAAGCTGTTCACCGATTTCGCCATGGGCCTGTTCGGCCACAAGGTTGGCGGCCCGGCCAAGGTGTCGGTAGTGTCCTCGGCGCTGATGGGCACCATCACCGGGTCCGGCGTGGCCAACGTGGTCACCACCGGCCAGTTCACCATCCCGCTGATGAAGCGCTTCGGCTACCGTCCGGCCTTTGCCGGTGGCGTCGAGGCGACTGCGTCGATGGGCAGCCAGATCATGCCGCCGATCATGGGCGCCGTGGCCTTCATCATGGCCGAGACCATCAACGTGCCGTTCTTCGAAGTGGCCAAGGCCGCGCTGATCCCGGCGCTGCTGTACTTCGGCTCGGTGTTCTGGATGGTCCACCTGGAGGCCAAGCGCGCCAACCTGCGCGGCCTGCCCAAGGACGAATGCCCGAACCCGTGGAAGGCCGTGCGCGAGCGCTGGTTCCTGCTGATCCCGCTGTTCATCCTCATCTACCTGCTGTTCTCCGGGCGTACCCCGCTGTTCTCCGGCACCGTTGGCCTGGCGTTGACCGCCATGGTCATCCTCGGCTCGGCGATCATCCTGCGGGTATCGTCCAAGGTCATGCGCTTCGCCTTCTGGATCGCCCTCGGCGTGCTCTGCGCCGGCTTCTTCCAGCTGGGTATCGGCGTGGTGTTCGGGGTTATCGCCCTGCTGGTGGCGGCCTGCTGGTTCGTCAAGGGTGGCCGTGAAACCCTGACCCTGTGCCTGCATGCGCTGGTCGAAGGTGCGCGTCATGCGGTGCCGGTCGGTATCGCCTGCGCCCTGGTCGGCGTGATCATCGGTGTGGTGTCGCTTACCGGGGTGGCCTCCACCTTCGCCGGCTACATCCTCGCCATTGGCCAGGACAACCTGTTCCTGTCGCTGGTGCTGACCATGCTCACCTGCCTGGTGCTGGGCATGGGTATTCCGACCATCCCCAACTACATCATCACCAGCTCGATCGCTGCCCCGGCCCTGCTGGAACTGGGCGTGCCGCTGATCGTCTCGCACATGTTCGTCTTCTACTTTGGCATCATGGCCGACCTCACCCCACCGGTGGCGCTGGCCTGCTTCGCTGCCGCGCCGATTGCCAAGGAGCGCGGGCTGAAGATCAGTTTCTGGGCCGTGCGTATCGCCGTGGCCGGTTTCGTCGTGCCCTACATGGCGGTGTATTCGCCGGCGCTGATGCTGCAGGGTGACAGTCTGCTGGCAACCGTCTACGTCGGTCTCAAGGCGTTGCTGGCCATCGGCATCTGGGGTGCGGTGTTCACCGGCTTTCTGCAGGCCAAGCTGAGCTGGTGGGAGCGCATTCTCGGTTTCGCTGCTGGCGCCAGCCTGATCCTGGCCACGCCGATCAGTGACGAAATCGGCTTTGCCCTCAGCGCCATCTTCATCGCTCAGCACGTCTGGCGCGCTCGCCGCGCCGAGGTTGCGACAGCGTGATCGGCCTGTGCCTGGGGTTGGCCGGCGCGGTGTGGGCAGAGTTGCCCACGCCGTCCTTCACCCTGGCCTGGACCCACACCATCGAGAAGGTGCGCTGGGAAGAGGATTACCGCGTCACCGCCGAGGGCCTGGTCCTCGGCGAGGCGCGGGTCAAGGGTTCCGGCGCCGGAATGGAAATTCCCGACGGCGCCGAACTGCGCAATGGCAGCTGGCACTACCAGCGTCAGCTACCGCCTTTGCAACCCCTGCGAGTCGGGCGTACGCCTGAAGCCGGGGATTACCAACTGTGTTTCAACCAGCGTTGTCGCCCGATGAGCGACTGGCTCGGCCCGCCACAAGCGAGCCAGCCGGCGTTGGAACTCTGGAGCTGTGAGCTGAGCTCCCCTGCGGCTGACGCGGGCTAGGTTCGCCAGAGCGGACCCAGGTTCCCGGCGCCACAAGTGCTGGATCAAAAGAAGGAAACCCCCATGCGGCGCGAGCCGGTGGGGGTTTTGTTCATCTGCGGCCTGCAGGGCTATGCGCGCTACGAATCTTATGCGCTGATGAACTGTCCAAATCGTCGCGGGGCGTGACTCTTGTTGGAGTGACGGCTCGATGCCCTGGTCTCGCCGAGGCGCCGTCGGCTTGGCCTACTATCCGCTCAGGAGACCTGTCATGCGCATTCTTTATCGTACCGCTCTACCTCTCGCTCTCTGCCTGTCGCCCGTGGTGGCTAGCGCCGTAGAGCTGCAGCCCGGTGTCTGGGAGGTCAGCGCGCACAACATGCAAGTCGGCGGTCAGGCTATGCCGGGCATGGATCAGATCCTTGCGCAGATGCAGAACCTGCCCCCGGCGCAGCGCCAGATGATGGAAGGCATGATGGCCGAGCGCGGTGTGAAACTCGGTGCCGGTGGGGTGCAAATCTGCCTGACCGAAGAGCAGATCAAGTCGCAGGACATTCCCCTGCAGGATCCCAACTCTGGTTGTAACCAGCAGATCACCGAACGCAGCGGCAACCTGTGGAAATTCCGCTTCACCTGCCCGGATGCGCAAGGCGAGGGGGAAACCCGCTTCGTCAGCGACAAGGAGTTCACCACCCAGGTCAAAGGCACCTACAAGGGCCAGCCGAGCAGCATGGAGAGCCAAGCCCGCTGGATCGGGGCGGATTGTGGGGCGCTGAAGCGCTGATGCTCAAAGCCCGTGGCGCCGGCGGATTTCTCCCACCAACTCGGCCCGTTCTTCGAGAAATCGGTTGAACGCCTCGATCAGTTCGGGGTGGTTGATGCTCGACAGGTAGTAGTGATCTTCCACGTGCGGCAGCTCTGGGTCGAACACCAGGCTGTCGGCCGCCATGCGCATCTGCCTGAGTTGGTGAGCCACGACCTTGGGGTTGAGGTAGACCGCGTCGACGCGGTCACTGCTTGCCATGCGCAGCAACGAGTCGATCTGGTTGGCCTGGATCAGGCGGATTTTTCCGGCGCGGATGTCCGGCAGGTAGGGCCAGGGCGTGAAGCCATTCTGCGTGCCCAGCAGTTCGATGCGCTGCTGGCCCTGCCCCAGGTGCTGCGGCTTGACCAGAATGCCGTCGACATAAGGTGCTGCCGGGGCGCTGTAATGGATGTCATGGCCGGCTTTCTGGTCGGCGTTCCATTGCGGGTGATCGGGGAACTTGAGGTCGACCCGGCCGGACAGAAAGTCACCGAGCAGGCGCCTGACCGGCAGCGGCATGTAGACGAAGCGATAGCCATGCTCGGCGGCGAAGGCGTCCAGCAGATCGCGCGCATAGCCACGGTATTCGCCGTTCTCCACATCCGAGTAAGGCTGATAGGGCTGCAGTTCGACACCGACGTGAATCTCCTCCTGTGCCAGAGCGGGCAGGACGAACAGGCAGAGCAGCAGGGTAAAGCACTTGGTCATGGCAGGCGGGTTCTCGCTGACAGCTAACAGCGGCTGGCACCCTAACCATAGCTGCGCCTTAGAGAATCGGCGAGATCAGCCTTGCTACGCGCATGCCCAGTTGCTGCAGGCGGTGCAGGTTGTGCCGGTCGGCGTTGACCAGCTCGCGTGAGCGGCTGAAATCCTCTTCCAGTATGTTTGCCACCTGAGCGTTGAAGCCCTCGTCGAAGGTCAGCAGGCTGACCTCGAAATTCAGGCGGAAGGAGCGGTTATCCAGGTTGGCGCTGCCCAGCATGCTGACATCGTGATCGATCAGCAAAGCCTTCTGGTGCAGGAAGCCCGGTTGGTAACGGAAGATGCGCACGCCGGCGCATAGCGCCTCGAAGGCGTAGAGGCTGGAGGCGGCATAGACAATGCGGTGATCGGGGCGTGACGGCAGCAGCAGGCGCACGTCCACGCCGCGCATCACCGCCAGGCGCAGCGCGGCGAACAGCGCCTCGTCGGGCACGAAGTACGGGCTACTCAGCCACACCCGCTCGCGCGCGGCATGAATCGCTTCGACGAACAGCAGCGAGCAGGTTTCCTGCGGGTCGGCCGGGCCGCTGGCGATCACCTGGCAGAGCAGGCCGGGGTCATCCTGCTTGCTCGGCATCAGCAGCGGCGGCAGCTTCTGACAGGCCCAGTACCAGTCTTCGGCGAAGGCTTCCTGCAGGCTGGCCACCACGGGGCCGCGCACCTCGACGTGGGTGTCGCGCCAGGGCGCCAGTGGCGGCTTCTGCCCGAGGTATTCGATGCCGACGTTGAGCCCGCCGAGAAAGCCGATCTCGCCGTCGACCACGACGATCTTGCGGTGATTGCGGAAATTCAGCTGAAAGCGATTGAACAGCCCGGCGCGTGTGGGGAAGGCGTGTATCTGCACGCCGCCGCGGCGCAGGCGATCGATGAAGGCGGCGGATAGCGAATGGCTGCCGACGCCGTCATACAGCACATGCACCTGTACGCCCGCGGAGGCGCGCTCCAGCAGTACGTCTTGCAGGCACCGGCCGAGGCGGTCATCACGGATGATGAAGAATTGCAGCAGGATCACCTGCTGGGCGCTGGCCAGGGCTGCGAAGATGGCGGCGAAGGTGGCTTCGCCGTCGATCAGCAGTTCGACGCGGTTGCCGATCAGGCCGGGCAGATGCGACAGGCGCGGCAGCGCGCGCAGGCGGTCGTAGGCCGGCGACAGGTGCGCCGCCTTGGCTTCCTCGACCCAGGGGCGCCAATCCTGTTCGGCCATGGCGTGGTGCATTTCCTTGTCGGCCTGGCGCCGCGCCTTGACGTAGGCATCGAAGCGGCTGCGGCCGAACACCAGGTACGGCAGCAGCGTCAGGTAGGGCATGAAGAACAGCGACAGGCCCCAGGCCAGCGCGCCCTGGGCGGTGCGCACGGTCAGCACGGCGTGGATCGCGGCCAGTACACCAAGGGCGTGGATGGTGGCGATCAGATACGCGAACAGATGGGGAATGCCGAAATCCGCAGGCATGCAGGGTCTTCCTTTGCACAGGCTGTGTGCAGCTGACCACGGGGGTTATGCAGCGTTCGCGAGCATCCTGCCATGGCTATCTGGCGAATGGCAGTGTCGGGCAAATTGCCACCTTTCGAGGAATTATTCAGGACTTTCATGTGTCTGCGAGTCTGAGTGAGCGGAATTCATGTGTTACCCTTTCCGGTTCGACCCGTTTGCAGGTCGTCTTTAATTCGAGGAGGGCATCCGTCCTGTTCACGTTCGGCTTAGCGAGCCCAAAACACATCAAGGAGTACGCCTCGTATGGGAAACGTCCCTTCGCATGACACGTCCCCGCCATCCGCAGCGGAAACCCACGAAGGCATCCCGGCACCGACCGGTGAAGCCAACCTGATCGACACCGATTACGTCATCGGTCAGGACAACATCAAAGGGCAGTTCGTCTTCGCCCTCGACATTCACGGCAAGGTCTTCACCATCTCCGCGCTGGTCGCGGTGATCTTCGTGATCCTCGCCCTGGCCCTGCAGAATCAGATCGAACCGCTGTTCAGTGGTGTGCGCGACTGGCTCACTCACCACATGGCCTGGTTCTTTATCGGCGCCGCCAACATCTTCGTCCTGCTCTGCCTAGGGCTGATCGTCTCGCCGCTGGGCAAGGTGCGCCTCGGTGGCAAGGACGCGACCCCCGACTACACCTACATGGGTTGGTTCTCCATGCTCTTCGCCGCCGGTATGGGCATCGGTCTGATGTTCTACGGTGTGTCCGAACCCATGTCGCACTACAGCGCGGCGATGGGCGGGATCACCGTCGGTGAAGACGGTGTGCGTACCGACTGGGCTCCGCTTGGCGGCGCCGCCGGTAATGCCGAGGAGGCCGTGCGCCTGGGCATGGCCGCGACCATCTTCCATTGGGGCCTGCACCCCTGGGCGATCTACGCCATCGTCGCGCTGGCGCTGGCGCTGTTCTCGTTCAACAAGGGCCTGCCGCTGTCGATTCGCTCGATCTTCTACCCGATTCTCGGTGAGCGCGTGTGGGGCTGGCCGGGCCATGTGGTCGACATTCTCGCGGTGTTCGCCACCCTGTTCGGCCTGGTCACCTCGCTGGGACTGGGTGCGGAGCAGGCGGCTGCGGGTGTGGAGTACCTGTTCGGTATCCCGGCGACGGACACCACCAAGGTGCTGCTGATCGTCGCCATCACCCTGATCGCGCTGGCTTCGGTGGTCGCCGGCCTCGACAAGGGGGTCAAGCGTCTGTCGGAGATCAATATGGGCCTGGCCATGGCCCTGTTGTTGTTCATCATCATCGCCGGGCCGACCCTGGTGATCTTCACCGACTTCTTCAAGAACCTCGGCGCTTACCTGCAGTACCTGCCGGCGCTGTCCAATCCAGTCGGCCGTGAAGATGCCAACTTCAGCCAGGGCTGGACCGCCTTCTACTGGGCCTGGTGGATCAGCTGGTCGCCGTTCGTCGGCATGTTCATCGCACGGGTCAGCCGTGGCCGCAGCGTGCGTGAATTCCTCGTCGCCGTGCTGCTGGTGCCGTCGCTGGTGTCGGTGCTGTGGATGACCGCCTTCGGTGGCACCGCCATCAACCAGTTGCTGGTCGATGGTTTCACCGGCGCGCAGGACGCCGGCCTGGAGCTGAAGCTGTTCAGCATGCTCGGTGAAATGCCGCTGACCGGCATCACCTCGTTCATCGGCATCGTGCTGGTGGTGGTGTTCTTCATCACCTCGTCGGACTCGGGCTCCTTGGTGATCGACACCATCACCGCCGGCGGCAAGGTCAACGCGCCGGTACCGCAGCGCGTGTTCTGGGCCAGCATCGAAGGCGTGATCGCCATCGCCCTGCTGCTCGGCGGTGGTCTGGTGGCGCTGCAGGCCATGGCCGTGTCGACGGGCCTGCCGTTCACCATCGTGCTGCTGGTGGGCTGTATTTCCATCGTCAAAGGCCTGATGAGCGAGCCGCGTTAGGGATGTTCTGAAAAAGCTATTTATCGTCACTCCCGCGCAGGCGGGAGCCCAGATGATTCGTAGGTTCTGGATGCCCGCCTGCGCGGGCATGACGGCTTTTTCAGTGTTTACGCAGCTCGTTCCCCTCTCCCATTGATTGATGGGAGAGGGGCTGGGCGAGAGGGCGCTTTCAATGCCGCATCATCGCCAACGGCCACACACAAAAACGCCGCGGACCTGTCAGGGGCCACGGCGTTTTCGTATCTAGCGGTCGTGCATCAGCACTCGATGATGTTCACCGCCAGGCCGCCACGGGCGGTTTCCTTGTACTTGGTCAGCATGTCCGCACCGGTTTCGCGCATGGTCTTGATCACCTTGTCCAGGCTCACGTAGTGCGAGCCGTCACCGTACAGCGCCATGCGTGCGGCGTTGATGGCTTTGACCGAGGCGATGGCGTTGCGCTCGATGCAGGGGATCTGCACCAGGCCGCCGACTGGGTCGCAGGTCAGACCCAGGTGGTGCTCCATGCCGATCTCGGCGGCGTTCTCGACCTGCTCCGGGGTGCCGCCGAGTACCGCGCACAGCGCGCCAGCGGCCATCGAGCAGGCCACGCCCACTTCACCCTGGCAGCCGACTTCGGCGCCGCTGATCGAGGCGTTTTCCTTGTACAGGATGCCGATGGCGCCGGCGGTCAGCAGAAAATCGATGATGCCACGCTCGCTGGCGCCGGAAATGGCATTGGCGTAGTAGTGCAGCACGGCCGGGATGATACCGGCGGCGCCGTTGGTGGGCGCGGTGACCACGCGGCCACCGGCGGCGTTTTCCTCATTTACCGCCAGGGCCCAGAGGTTGACCCAGTCGAGCATGCGCAGCGGGTCTTCCAGGTAGCTGCGCTGGAAGCCGCCCAGCTTGCGCGCCAGGATCGCTGCACGGCGACGTACCTTGAAGCCGCCCGGCAGAATGCCCTCGGTGCGGCAGCCACGGTCGACGCAGGCCTGCATCACCTTCCAGATTTCCAGCAGGCCTGCGTCGGTTTCTTCGTCACTGCGCCAGTGGCGTTCGTTGCGGCGCATCACCTCGGCGATGCCGATGCCGTTCTCGCGGGACAGGCGCAACAGGTCTGCGCCACTGCTGAACGGCAGCGGCAGACTGGTGGCGTCCGGGGCGATGACCTTGTGCTTGGAACCGTCGGCGAGGATCGCCTCGCTGACCACGAAGCCGCCGCCCACCGAGTAATAGGTGGCCTCGTGCACCTGGATGCCGGCGGCATCGAAGGCGGCGAAGCGCAGGCCGTTGGCGTGCAGCGGCAGCGCCTTGCGGAACATCTTCAGGTCGGCCTTCTCGTCGAAGGCGACGGCGTGCTTGCCGGCCAGGACGATGCGCTTGTCGCGGCGGATGGCCTCGATGTAGCCGGGCACCTGGTCCACGTCGACGGTGTCCGGCTCGTAGCCGCTGAGGCCGAGCAACACTGCCTTGTCACTGCCGTGGCCCTTGCCGGTGGCGCCCAGCGAGCCGTACAGCTCGGCGGCGATACGGGTCACCTGCGGCATGTGGCCGTGGTTCTCCAGGGCGTGGGTGAACAGCGCGGCCGCGCGCATCGGGCCGACGGTGTGTGAGCTGGAGGGGCCGATACCGACTTTGAACAGGTCGAAAACGCTGATAGCCATGGCGAGATTCTTCTTCTGTGGGCACGGCTGAAAACCGGGTTTTCAGCGATGCCTGTATGTGGGTGAACCACGCGCCCGGTTCAGCGCGTGTGGATATCTCTATCTAAGGCCGGCCATATCATTATGTATACTGATTTATTTTTAACCTATTCGTTAGCGACCCTTAACTATTGAGATCGCGCCATGGACATCACCCGTCTGCGCACCCTGCGTGAACTGGCCCGCTGCCGCACCATGGCGGCCGCCGCCGAGTCGCTGCACCTGACGCCTTCGGCGGTTTCGCAGCAGGTGTCCCAGCTCGAGCGTGAGGCGGACATGGCGCTGATCGAACGGCGCGGGCGCGGCGTGGTGCTGACCCCGGCCGGCGAGCGCCTGGTGGCGCATGCCGAACGCATCCTCATGGTGCTCGACGAAGCGCGCTCGGAGCTGGCGCTGCTGCGCGGCGAAATCGCCGGTGAATTGCGCGTGGCAGCCTTCCCCTCGATCGCCGTGGCGGTGATCGCGGAAACCGTGCGCGCACTGCGCAGCGCCTACCCGCGCTTGAACGTGGTGGTATTGGAACTGGAACCGCAGGAAAGCCTCAGCGCTCTTGGCGCCTGGCAGATCGATGTGGCGGTGATCGACGACCTGGCCGTGCAGCCCGACGAGAACCGCGAGAACTACGCGCTGATTCCCCTGACCCAGGACCTGCTGCACGTCTTGCTGCCCATCGACCATGCACTGGCCCGGCACGACAGCCTGACCATCGCCGAGCTGCGCGACGAAGCCTGGGCGCTGGACTCCACCGGCAGTTCGTTCGGCGAATTCATCACCAACCTGTGCCGCCGCTCGGGCTATGCGCCGCGCATCAATGCCCACTGCGCCGGCTTCGAGATGGTCGCGGCCATGGTCGCCTCGGGCAACTCCATCTCCATCGTCTCCGGCCTGCGCCTGGTACGAACGCTACCCGGCGTCACCGCCGTGCCGCTGCTGCCGGCTATCCAGCGCGGCGTCTTCCTCGCCTACCGCAAGGGTGAACGTGATCACCCGGCGGTCAACGTGTTTCTCGATGAGGCGGTGTACACCGCCGACAAAGTCCTCGGCTAACGCCATTCCGCCGGGTAGGACCGGCTGGGCTTAGCCGTGAGGCTTTTGCTCCCCTCTCCCATTCATGGGAGACGACTGCATGGATGCAGGAGGTAGAGCAACGCAGGATGCCCACGCCGAGGGGCCGGGGGAGAGGGTGCTTTTGATGGTACCCACGCTCTGCGTGGGCACCTCCGTTCGAGACGCTCTGCGTCGGCGGACTCTGCGTAAACCGCAACGGACGCAGAGCGTCCTGGGCTGCATTCCCACGCGGAGCGTGGGAATGATCAATCATGGCGCCCGCGCTCTTCGTGGGTACGACCATCCGTCTTTCCGAGTCTTACTCAGCGGGCGTGACAGGCTCTTGAGCCGCTTCAGCCTCCAACTTCGCCCTGTCAGCTTTGCTGATGTACTTGGGTTTGTTGCTTTTAGGCGCGAGCTTGGCGTTGGCCTTCTTGGCGTGAGCCTCGAGCAGTTGTTTGATCTTTTTGCGACGATTCATGGGCCTGTGCTTGTGTTGTCTTGATTCGAGAGTACCCGCGCGTCGCGCGGGTGGCTGGGGTTCAGCTCCAGAGAGCGCTGATCGGTGTACGCCCCGGATAGTGCGTCGCCACCTGCGCCTGCAGCAACTCTCCACAAGCCAGCGCGTCAGTCAGTGCATGGTGCGCGGAGTACAGCGGCAGGCCGTAGCGCAGGCGGCTGTCGGCCAGGCGGATGGAAGTGGGTTCGCGGCCGCGCAGGCGGTCCCACCAGCTCACGGTGCGCTTGGGGTGCAGGCGGGCTTCCAGTTCCATGGTGTCGATGATGGGGAAGATCAGCCCTTCGCCCAGGTGCTGGCGTACGGCCTGGTCGAGGAAGCTGCGCTCGATATTGCGGTAGTGCGCCACCACCACCTTGCCGGCCAGGGCTTCGAGCAGTTCGTCGAGCACGCTGGCCAGGCGTGGGGCGTGGCGGATGTCGCTGTGGGTGATGTGGTGGAAGGTGACCGATTCGGCGTTCAGCTCGCCGGTGGGCTTGACCACCCAGTAGCGCGCCTCGCTGCAACGGATGCGTTGCAGGCTCAGCGGCAGCAGGCCAAGGCTGACGATGGCGTTTTCGCGTGGGTCGAGGCCGGTGGTTTCAACGTCCAGCGCCACCAGCGGGACATCCTCCAGCGGTGTATCAGCCGCGACGCAGCCGGCGCCGTAGAAGGCGCGTAGGCGCGGGTCGCGGCTGCTGTCGGCGAGGCTGGCGAACAGTTGCGGCCAGTCCTGGGCCGCGCGCTCGCTCATCGCGGGCGGCCCGCCGGTTGCGCCGGGTAGCGAAAGCGCAGGAATTTCTGCGCGTTGCTGATCACCTGGAAGGCTTCCTTGAGGTGCTGGCGTTCGCTGGCGCTGAACTGTTCCGGCTCGATGTAGTTGCTCGGCGCGTTGCCAGCCTCTACTTCACGGGCCTGGTGGCGCACGCGCACCAGGCTGAGGAACTCGAAGGCGTAGCGCAGGTGCTCCAGCGCTTCCTTGGGCAACAGTTTGGTGGCGGCGATGGCGTCGAGGCGATCCAGCGAGTTTTGTGCCTTGGAGCCACAGGCCAGGGCGTGCACGCGGATCAGGTCGGTGAGCGGCGCGGTGCCGCGGCCCTTGAGGTTGATGATGTTGCGGTGGCGGCCGTCGGTTTCCATCACGAAGGTGCGGAAGAAGCCCAGCGGCGGTGTGCGGTTGAGCGCGTTACGCGCCAGCGCGGCGAGGAAGGCCGGGCTGGCGCTGGCTTTTGCGGCGAGCAGGTCCTTGAGGTTCTCCACCAGTTCGGTTTCGCCGTAGAGGCCGTCGAGGTCGAAGAAGATGCTGGCGTTGAGCAGGGTTTCCGGGTTGGGCCGCTCGATCCATTCGCTGAAGTACTGCCGCCACACCTTCAGCGGCTGCCGCCATTTGGGGTTGGTGGCC
>Ga0208788_1000313_pt1 | contig 24753 bp, 27 predicted proteins | sample Wag4_2014_7_11_3_FD_187363 | JGI IMG/M metagenome (GOLD analysis project Ga0208788, IMG submission 187363) | Fresh water mixed with fracking chemicals microbial communities from Ohio, USA - Utica-2 Time Series FC 2014_7_11 (SPAdes) (version 2) ...
CGCAGTGTGGAACCTGGATCTAGCGCTGAACATGGTTCGTCCATTAACAGAACTTGTGGACTAACCGCCAGGGATCGTGCGATACATAGACGTTGCTGTTGGCCACCAGAAAGTGATCCGCCGTGTGCATCAAGGCGATCCTTAACTTCATTCCAGAGTCCTGCACGCACTAAGCATGATTCAAGAAGCTCTTGTTTGTTATCAACTTTGAGTTGTGCCAACTTTAAACCTGAGAGAACATTTTCGCCGATAGTCATAGATGGAAATGGGTTAGGTTTTTGAAATACCATTCCGATTTGCAGTCGAATTTTGGTTACATCGACACTTGAAGCATAAACATCTTTACCATCAAGCAATACTTCTCCCGCCATTGCGGCACCTGGAATAAATTCATGCATCCGGTTCATTGTTCTAATAAAGGTGGATTTACCGCATCCTGATGGCCCGATTAGCGCAGTGACAGAGCCTGCCGCAAAATCGAGATTTATATCTTTCAAGACATAGTTCTTGCCAAACCAGGCATGAACACCGCGCGCCTCTAAACCAGTTCCCGTAGCAGTCGATGCATGGCTTCGCGGCTGTCTCGCATTTGCAACATTGGCCAGAGAGTTCGTTTGTGCTGATGACATTGCCTTCTCGCTTTCAGGAGTTTGGATCACTTTGAAATCTTTCTTGAAGATAAAGCTCGTGCTGCTAAGAAAAGAATTAAAACTAAGAGCATCAGTACTAGAAGTCCGTTCCATGCTCTGGTAATTGCTTCGGGAGAGCCTGCGTTAAAAGATTTCCAGATGTAGTAGGGCAAAGATCCGATAGGACCGCTCGCTGGATTTAGATTTACCTTATCTCCGCCACCAGTTAGCAACAAGAGCGGGGCTGTTTCGCCTGCAATTCGTGCGATACCCAAGATCACAGCCGTCATCAAACCACTACGAGCCGCAGGCAGAACAATCATTGCGACTGTACGCCACTGGGTGCCGCCAAGTGCGGTACCTGCTTCACGTAAATCATTTGGAATGAGTAATAAAACCTCTTCAGAAGTTCGTGCTACGGTTGGAATCATCAAGATGGTGAGCGCTAGTGCGCCCATTAACGCTGAATAAGATTTCGTTATTGGATACAAAATTGCTGAGAGAATAAACAAGCCAGCGACAATAGATGGAACTCCAGACATCGCTTGGACTAAGAAGCGAATCGGCCCAGAGAATTTGCCTTTAATTTCTGTCAAATACAGCGCTGTAAGAATTCCAATCGGAACGCTCATGATTAACGCTAAGACAACAAGGGTGATTGTCCCCGTGATTGCGTGTAGTACGCCGCCAATAATTATCGGATCTGTCGGAGCGGCCAGTGACATATCTGTCGTTATTAAACCCTTATGCATGCCAGGAAGTCCGTTCTTAAGAACGGTAAACAAAATACTAGCGATGGGTACAACTGTTAAAATTGCTCCTACCGCCACTAAGGTCTTAACGACGGCATCCTTTGCAGCTGGTGCGCCACGAGTTACGAAAGAAAAAAGTCCGGTAACAATTGCATAGGTGGCGAACAGGACGAAGGCGTATGCCAACTTTCCTTTCATTGGGGTAACAGCAACCACAACGTATGAACTCACAATAGAGATCAGGATAAATGCTAGATCACGCACTCTATCGACAGGGCTCTTCGCCCAGGGCTTATTCGGGACCGCTATTATTGTCATTTTCCAGAATTCCCTGTGCTTTTGACGATTAAGTTTGCAAGCGCGTTAACAATGAGTGTAAGCAGAAAGAGAACTAAACCAGCCGCCATAAGAGCTTTTATTTCGTAATCACTTGCTTCACCAAACTTCAGAATGATGAGTGAGGCAACATTCCCGCCGGCTCCCAGCAAAACATGCCAGTTGATCTGAAAAACGATATTGAGCACTGTATAAACAGCGACCGTTTCACCCATTGCACGACCAAGACCAAGCATCGCACCACCAACAACTCCACTGCGACCGTGTGGGATCACCACAGCCTTAATCATTGTCCAACGAGTTGCACCGAGAGCAAATGCAGCCTGGATCCGATCAAGGGGAGCTTGGGCAAATATTTCGCGTGACACAGATGTAATGATCGGAATGATCATGATTGCCAGGACTACTCCTGCAACGAAGGGTGAGCGCGTGAAGAAATAAGGCTCTACTTCAAAGAGTGGGATCCAGCCGAAATATTTATTGATTAACTTTGCCCAATATTCGACGCTCGGCATCAATACTAAGAAGCCCCAAATGCCGAAGAGAATGGATGGGAAGGCAGCCATCATGTCAATAACCGCAACCAGGAACTTCTTCATCCACTGTGGGGCGTAAAAATTGAGGAATAGCGCTGAAAAGACAGAAATGGGGAGCGCAATTGTAACCGCGACAATTGAACATAAAATTGTTCCGACCAACATAGCAGATAGGCCAAAGCTGCTTTCGAGCACATTGCCAGCATCATCTGTCGAAATGGACCATTCGGCGTTCGTTATAAATCCCAAGCCCTCTTCTTTTAAAACTTCAAATCCGCGATATGCCAAGAAGAGCGTAATCAATCCAAGAATTAGAAGAGAAGTTAAGCCTCCACCTGTAACAACGCCACGAAATACTTTATCCGAGCGGCGCGGCTCAGTAGAAATTTCCCGCGGTTGTGGGGTTAGCGTCGCATTAGACACTTTAGGCAAACTTTCCAGTTACCAAAAAGATTACGCGTCGTGAAACTGAAACTGCATGATCTGCATATCTCTCGTAGTAACGACCCAGTAAAGTTAAATCAATCGCAGTTTCAACTCCGTGTTCCCAGGTTGGAGCAATCAAAGCTGAAATTAACTGGCGATGGAGTAAGTCCATCTCGTCATCATCTTTTTCAACTTGGGCCGCCATCACAGTATCGCGAGTTGAAATAACTACTCCAGTCTTTGTTGCAATCTTCTCGGCGGCAACGCCCATAGCTTCAATCAAATTAACAACTGCATCTGGCACCGCTGGTGCTGGGTGACGTAGACGAACAACCTTTGCAACGTGATGTGCAAGATCTCCCATACGTTCAAGGTCTGCTGACATACGAAGTGCAGTAACAAGTGCACGAAGATCTGACGCAACTGGTTGTTGGCGCGCAATGATGTCGATAATGCGTGCATCTAAATCGTGTTGGACGGTGTCAATATTCTCATCGAAAGAAATAACTTCTTCGGCAAGCTGCAGATTCTTCTCCATGATGGCGCGAGTTGCTTTAGCCATTGAGTCAGAGACCATGACGCTTAGTTCGAAGAGAGTTTGGGAGACGCCATCTAGCTCGTCTTGGAATACTGATCTAATTAAAGGCATGGTGCGCACGGTAGGTGGAGCGGATTAACGGCTGCCCAAGAGATGGTTAACGCAAGGTGAACTGCTTAGAATCAGATGCGCTGGGGCTATAGAGTTTAGACATGTGGCGCCGCGAGAAGAGTTTGGCTGTACATGATGGGCGTGAACTGCCTGAGTTATTGCTTAGAACCCTAAGCCAACTAGATGGCGCCAGTTTGATCCTCGCCCCGGGTGAGATACCCATTTACTCCAGTGTAGAAGCAGAAAATCTCGGAGTTTTGAAAGATGGCCGGATTCAAAGTGAAGAGCTCCTGGCCTCGATACGCGTTGTTCGACGTACAAATTTAAAGCAAACCGGCACCGTTGAGATTGCACGCGGGCCAATTGGCGAAGGAAAGCGCGAGATCACAGTAAACGTGATTCCACTTTCCGAAGACAACTTAGTTCTTGTCCTGCTTCGCGATGAAAGTGAAGCACAACGTGTACATGAAGTTCGTAGAGATTTTGTAGCAAACATTTCCCATGAGCTAAAGACACCTATTGGCGCACTCTCTTTACTTAGTGAGGCGGTGCTCGGCGCCAAGGATGACTCAGAAGCGGTAACAAAGTTTGCTAGCCGAATGCAAATTGAAGCAAAACGTTTAACTGATTTGGTGCAAGAGATTATTCAACTCTCCCGCGTTCAAGATTCTGATCCACTGCAAGAAGCACAGTCGCTTTCGGTTAATGACTTATTGAAGGAAGCTCTAGACCAATGCCGAACTACCGCGGATTCTAGAAAAATCGCTCTAACATTTGCTGAAGGTGCTGATTGTCGTGTTTTGGGAGACCGCGAGCAGCTAACTATGGCGGTTCATAATTTGATTGAGAATGCGGTTAATTACTCACCACCAAATACACAAGTTTCGGTGAGTACAAGTATCGATAAAGATATCGTGACGATTTCAGTGGCGGATCAAGGAATTGGTATTGCCGATACTGAAATTGAAAGAATATTTGAACGCTTCTATCGCGTGGATCCTGCCAGATCACGCGAGACCGGTGGAACCGGTTTGGGTTTATCCATCGTAAAACACATCATTTCAAAGCACGGCGGAGAAATTTCGGTCTGGAGTTCAGAGAATGTGGGAAGCACATTCTCGATCCGGCTCCCAATTCAATCAATTAAAGAGGATGAAGTATGACAAAAATTCTGATTGTTGAAGATGAAATATCCTTCTCCGATGCTCTGGCTTATCTCCTTAAGAAAGAGAGCTACGAAGTCGAAGTAGCAGTAAATGGCGCCGAAGCAATTGAGCGCTTCCAAACTTTCAATCCAGATCTAATTCTTTTAGATCTAATGATCCCTGAGGTTTCGGGAACTGAAGTCTGTCGAGTAATTCGATCGACTTCACAAGTACCGATAATTATGTTGACCGCGAAAGATTCCGAAATTGATAAGGTCGTCGGGCTAGAACTAGGCGCAGATGACTATGTAACAAAGCCTTACTCTTCTCGCGAGTTACTGGCGCGGATGAAAGCGGTAATGCGCCGTAACTCTGGGGACAGCGCTGCGCTAGAAGAAGGTGCACTGTTAACTGCTGGTTCAGTGCGTATGGATTTAGATAAGCACCAAGTAACAGTTAATTCAGTCGCGGTCACCTTCCCACTCAAAGAGTTTGAACTCCTTGAGTTTTTAATGCGTAATAGCGGCCGAGTGCTAACTCGTAGCCAGTTGATTGATCGCGTCTGGGGTAATGATTACTTCGGTGATACCAAGACTTTAGATGTACACATCAAGCGCTTACGCGCGAAGATTGAGGAAGATCCTGCAAATCCCAAGATTATTCATACGATCCGGGGCTTGGGCTACAAACTCGAGATTTAACGGCCGATCAGTCGATCGGTGAACTCGTTTCCAAATTTATTAGTTGGATCTATTTCTGCTAAGAGCTTCTTGAAATCAGCTAGTTTCGGCATCACGGAAGCGAAATACTCAGGGCTAGCCGAAAAGACCTTCCCTAGGTGCGGGCGATAGCCAAATGGCGCAAGCGTTGCCTCGACAACTTTAACCATTTCATAAACTGCGTCGACTTTCTTCCAGGTGAAGTGAATTCCGATTGAATCGCGTTGGTAGTGCGGGCTCATCCAGAGGCCATCTGCTGCAATGGCGCGGATCTCGGTAACCCAGAGAATCTCATTTATCTGCGGTGCAATTTTCTCAAGTGCTGCTATTGCAGCAGGTGCATCTTTGTGCGCAACAAAGAATTCGCTCTGAATTTCATCGCCGGCACTTGGCGTAAACTCCATTTTGAAATGCGGCAAACGTAGATGCCACGGTCCACTTACAGCCATCTGTTCGGTGCAAGGTTCTGGATTTAAACCTGGCAAAGGATGTCGGTTCGATGTTGCAGGGTATGCCTCAAACAATTCCGTTGGTGCAGTTGTTCCAGATTTAAACTTTGCCCAGACTTCTCCCCCACCGGCTGCAGCCCAGGTAGTGAAGTAACTAACGCTATAAGCAAGGCTCATGATTTCATCTAAGTTTGCGGCGTAACTTTCGCGAGACATTCCACGATAAACAGTCTGAGCAATATTAAATGTCGGCTCGATAGCCAAATCCAAGTTAACAACAACGCCAGTTAAACCTAGGCCGACAACGTACCCTTCAAAGTTTGCATCGCCTTTAGATATTCTCTTTAGCGATCCATCAGGTAGAACTAGTTCAAGACTTTCAACTGCCGTTGCAAGATTTCCGTTTCCGACTCCAGAACCATGAGTCGCTGTTGCGACCGCACCTGCGATTGAGATGTGCGGTAGTGAAGCCATGTTATGTATCGCCCAGCCTCGATCGTGCAAGGCGACTGCTAACTCTCCATATTTCATTCCTGCTGGAACTCTTACGGTTCTCTTCTCTTTATTGATTTCAATTTCTGTTGGCATGCCCTCAAAGGTGATCGCCGTTGCAGAAGTATCGGCAATGTCATTGAAGCAATGCGCGCTGCCACGTGCCCGCACTCGTTTGGACTTTGAGACTAAATCTTGCATTTCGTCGAGCGATGTCGGCGCTAATCGTTGCGCATCTCGAAAATTTACGGTGCCCGACCAATTAGCGCTCATGAGATAACCCCTAGTGAAAGAAGGAGAATTAACAATGAACCCAGAGCGATTCGATAGATAATAAATGGCGCAAAGCTCTTAGTCGTAACATACTTTAACAACCAAGCGATTACTGCGTAACCAATTACAAAGGCAACAGCAGTCGCCATGAAAGTTTCGGGAAGTGAAAAGACTTGCTCAGATGCAGTCTCGCCAAGCGCACCCTTTAACTCATAAAGTCCGCTTCCAAAGACCGCAGGCAGTGCGAGCAGGAATGAATAGCGCAACGCTGCTTCGCGGCTATAGCCCATGAAGCGACCCATTGCGATAGTTGCACCGGAGCGGGAAACGCCTGGGATAAGTGCCAGTGATTGCGCGAAGCCGTATAAAACGCCGTGCATTGGAGTTAGTTGATGCAGTTGACGTTCGGTCTTTCCGTATTTATCTGCAATCCCCAGAATTATTCCGAAAACAATCAAAGTTGTAGCAATTAGCCATAGCGAGCGGAAATCATTTCTGATTATTTCTTGACCTAGGTATCCAAGAACCGCGATCGGAAGTGTGCCAACAATAATCAACCATCCCATGCGAGCATCGGCTTTTTCAGCGGCTTGAAGTTCTTTACGGGAAATTTGGCTGAACCAAGCGCTGATTATTCGCACAATATCTCTGCGGAAATAGATTAAGACTGCGAGTTCGGTTCCAATTTGAGTAATGGCGGTAAAGGTGGCGCCTGGATCTTGGTTTGTTCCAAAGAACTCTCCGGCAATTCGAATGTGTGCGCTAGAGGAAATTGGGAGAAACTCGGTTAACCCTTGGAGCGCGCCAAGAAAAATCGCCTCAAACATCGCTACCCCATAACCGAATTAGTAAAGCCAAAAGTTCTTAACTAAAAGAATAGCGAATAGAATCTAGATATGAGCGCAAAACAGGTCATTGCAGATCTCAAAGCCCTGTCATCTGTTGGAAAAGCGGCTGAGTTGCAACGCTTCTTTAAGACCGGCCCCGGTGATTACGCTGAAGGCGATATCTTTATTGGTGTTGTTGTACCGCAGAATCGCAAAGTCGCTGCACGATACAAAGATTTACCTATTACTGAAATCGCCAAACTTACTAATTCAAATATCCACGAAGTTCGACTCTGTGGGCTGATTATTCTTACAAATCAATTTAAGAGATCTAGAGATTTAAACGAGAAGAAAAGGCTGTTCAACTTCTACCTAAAAGAGCTGAAATCGGGCAACGTCAATAACTGGGACTTAGTTGATGTGACAGCGCCAACCCTGGGTGAATATCTGCTCACGTTAGAAGATCCAATGGTGGTTCTAAATAAGTTGGCCAAGAGTAAATCTCTCTGGGAACGTCGCGTATCTGTCGTCTTTACCTTCGCCTTTCTTCGAGCTGGTGATCTTGAGCCAACTTATAAAATGGCACAGCGCCACCTCGGGGATAATCACGATTTGATGCATAAGGCGGTCGGGTGGCTTTTGCGCGAGATGGGCAAGCGAGATCCAGGTTTACTCAGGGCTTTTTTGCAAGAGCATTGCACTGAAATGCCTAGAACCGCGCTGCGTTATTCGATTGAGAAATTTTCGGAAAGTGAACGCAGGAAATGGTTGCTAACTAAATAGTTAATTTACTTACTCAAGATTTCCAATTAGGATAGCGATATGACTCAATCGCCTTTCCTTTTTATGAAAGAAAACTCCAAGACTGTACTTTGGAATGACTCTGCTGACCCGAAAGAGCTAAAGGATGCGCTTACTTGGGGAATTGTTGGGGCGACCTGTAATCCGGTTATCGCGCTAAGTGCGATTAAGGCCGATAAAGATTATTGGGTTGGACGCATTAAGGAATATGCGAAGAACCATCCATCAGCAACTGATGATCAAATTGGCTGGGCGATGGTTGAAGAACTTTCGATCAACGCGGCAAAGATCTTTGAGCCAGAGTTTGAGAAACAGAATGGTCGCAATGGTCGTCTATCTATTCAGACCGACCCTCGTAACTTCCGAGATGCCAAAGCGCTAACCGAACAAGCAGTTGTGTTTTCAAAGCTAGCCAAAAATATTATTGTGAAGATTCCAGTTACTTCAGAGGCGATTAGCGCATTTGAAGAAGCCACCTACCAAGGCGTGAGTTTAAATGCGACGGTTTCATTCTCAGTTGCACAAACCATTGCAGTTGCCGAAGCAATCGAGCGCGGTCTAAAGCGTCGCGAAGCAGAGGGTTTAGATATTTCTCAGATGGGTCCAGTCTGCACAATTATGGTTGGCCGCGTTGATGACTGGGTAAAGGTTTCGGCAGAAAAATCTGGCGCGATGATCGATCCAGGCGTTATGGAGTGGGCCGGCGTTGCTGTCTTTAAGCACGCACACCAGGTTTATAAAGAACGTGGCTATCGCACTCGTTTGCTCTCTGCAGCATTTCGCAATCACATGCACTGGAGCCAAATTCTTGGTGGAGACTCTGTTATCTCACCACCATATGCATGGCAGGTAAAGATCAACAAAGCAGGGCTTGTTCCGAATCTAAATAGCATCGAAGAGCCGGTTGATCCAACGATTCTAAAGACGCTTCAGACTCTTCCAGAGTTCAACAAGATGTATGACGTCGACGGACTTAAGGTCGATGAATTCACCAACTTTGGTGCCACTCTTCGCACTTTGCGCGGCTTCTTACAGTCAGTTAACGATCTCGAAGCATTTGTTCGAGATGTCACTGTTCCTAATCCAGATAAGTAAATTATCTCTTTAGGTCGAAGCGATCTGCGTTCATCACCTTTGTCCAGGCGCTAACGAAGTCCTTAACGAACTTTGCCTGGCCATCGCTCTGGGCGTAGACCTCAGCGTATGCGCGCAAGATTGAGTTAGATCCGAAGACCAAATCAGCGCGAGTGGCAGTGAATTTAACTTCGCCAGTTGTTCTGTTGCGTAAGTTATAAACATTTTCGCCTGCTGGCTCCCAGATGTAGGTCATGCTGGTCAGCACGCTAAAGAAGTCAGTATTTAGAGTTCCAACGTTTTCGGTGAACACACCATGCTTAGTTCCGCCGTAGTTAGTACCGAGTGCACGCATGCCACCCATCAATACAGTCATCTCTGGCGCAGTTAGCCCCATCAGTTGAGCGCGATCAAGAAGTAGTTCTTCAGGCTTTGCTGAGTACTCCTGCTTCAACCAGTTACGGAATCCATCGTGAATTGGCTCAAGAGGTGCAAATGAATGACCATCGGTCTGTTCTGCTGTTGCATCGCCACGACCTGGTGCAAATGGAACTGTGATATCAAAGCCAGCAGCCTTTGCTGCGGTTTCGACTCCGACGTTTCCGGCCAAGACAATTACATCGGCGATGCTTGCGCCAGATTCCTTTGCAATTGGCTCAAGTGCTGCAAGTACCTTCGCCAAGCGTGCAGGCTCGTTACCTTGCCAATCTTTCTGAGGTGCAAGACGGATACGTGAACCGTTCGCGCCACCGCGGTTATCTGAACCACGGAAAGTGCGAGCGCTATCCCAAGCTGTTGCAACTAGATCGGAAACTGAAATTCCAGTCGCCGCAATCTTTGCCTTAACTGCTGCGACATCGTATGAAGTTGAGCCCGGTGCAATTGGATCCTGCCAAATGAGGTCTTCCTTTGGAACATCTGGTCCGAAGTAATTTACCTTTGGTCCGAGATCGCGGTGCGTTAACTTAAACCAAGCGCGCGCAAAGACTTCGCTGAAGTAGGCAGGATCTGCGTGGAAGCGCTTTGAGATCTCAAGGTAAATCGGATCCTTGATCATCGCCATATCTGCATCAGTCATCATTGGGTTGTAACGAATTGATGGATCTTCAACATCTACCGGCTTATCTTCCTCGGCAATATTGATTGGCTCCCATTGCGTTGCTCCCGCTGGAGATTTCTTTAACTCCCAGTCGTACTTAAAGAGAAGTTCGAAGTATCCGCCATCCCATTTAGTTGGGTGCGTAGTCCAAGCTCCTTCAATTCCGCTTGAAACAGTGTCGCGGCCAATGCTGCGAGTTGTGTGGTTCATCCAACCAAGACCGGCCTCATGTATATCTGCGCCTTCTGGGCTTGGTCCAAGTCTTGATGCATCACCGTTTCCGTGTGCCTTACCAACGGTATGTCCACCTGCAGTAAGTGCAACGGTTTCTTCATCATTCATCGCCATACGCGCAAATGTTTCGCGAACATGTTGAGCAGTTAGCAATGGATCAGACTTTCCATTTACGCCTTCAGGGTTTACATAAATCAGCCCCATTTGAACGGCAGCTAATGGGTTCTCCATTGTGCTCGCATCTTTAACATCGCCATAACGCGCATCACTTGGCGCCAAGAATTCTGTTTCAGGGCCCCAGTAAATATCTTTCTCTGGGTGCCAAATATCTGTGCGCCCAAAACCGAAACCAAATGTCTTAAGTCCCATTGATTCGTAAGCGATTGTTCCCGCCAAAACCAATAGATCTGCCCAGCTGACTTTGTTGCCGTACTTCTGCTTAATTGGCCAGAGAATGCGGCGCGCTTTATCAAGATTTACGTTATCTGGAAAAGAATTAAGTGGTGCAAAGCGAAGGTTTCCAGTTCCGCCACCACCGCGACCATCGGTCGTGCGGTAAGTACCAGCAGCATGCCATGACATGCGAATCATTAGCCCGCCGTAATGTCCCCAGTCAGCTGGCCACCAAGGCTGGCTATCTGTCATTAAGGCATGAAGATCTTTCTTGAGCGCTGCAAAATCTAAACTCTTCAACTCTTCGTGATAATCGAAATCTTCACCGAGCGGGTTAGATTTTGTATCGTGCTGATGCAAAATATCTAGATTTAAATTCTTTGGCCACCAGTTGACATTAGATGCGCCAACTTCGGTATTTGAACCGTGAACAACTGGACACTTACCTGAATTTTCAGCCATTTTGGACTCCTGTAATTAACTCTCAATGTTTTGACCCTATCAAAACTTCTACTGGGAAAGTTCCCTGAGTCTCAACTACTGATACAGGATTGGGCTTATTCACCCCTTAGATTGCTGGCGTTTCTTCCAAAAGCGATAGTTGATCCAAAGGATCAACGCTAATCCCAATCCCTGTAAACCAGGTGAGTCATCGGCTTCGCCAGAAATTAGCGCAAGAATTCCAATCACCAAACCAAGTATCGGAAGAATTTTTCTAAGTACGTTCATCTGTATCCGATGCGCTAAAGAAGCGGGCGAAGTTCGACTTTGCGGTTGCAAGCTTTGGAACCGGCGAAAGCCAAATCTTTAGCAATTTCCAGATTTGCTGCCTCAATCAACCAGAAGCCGCTGAAATTTTCCTTTGCACCGAATAGAGGTTTGCCCGTATCGATACCTGCATCGCCGCGATTATCAATCACGCTCGCATTTGAAGGTGCGCTTAATCCCCCAGCAAAAATCCATTGACCATTGGCGCGCAGACTGTCGTTAAACGCATTGATTTCGACCATCTCAGCCGGAGTTCCCGAATTAGTAAGTTCATCGATTACGAAAATAATGAATTTCATATCGTGAGTTTACATTATAAAAATTAGTGTCTTTCTTCGGGATGCTTTCCCGAAGTCACGCGACCCGCGTGGGCTTGCGCCTTTGGATCTCGCTTAACCTTCATAAAGCTCGCAACAGTTGAAACGAACAAGATCAAACCGATTACGGCAAGGCTGCCAACAGTTGGAATCTTAGGGATCTCAGTCCAAGTTTCATGCAAGTAGGTCAGGATCAACTTCACTCCGATAAACATCAGGATCACTGAAAGGCCAAGTGATAGGTAAACCAACTTATCGAGCAGCCCCTTTAGCAAGAAGTACAAGGCTCGTAATCCCAATAGCGCGAATGCATTGGCTGCGAATACTAGGAACGGTTCTTGAGTTACGCCGAATGTCGCCGGGATTGAATCCAGCGCAAAAAGTAGATCGGTTGATGCGATAGCGATCATCACCAAGAACATAGGTGTGGCGATGCGCTTGCCATTTTGACGCGTAAATATCTTCGAACCGTCGTATTCATCAGTCATAGCAATACGTTTTCTGATGGTGCGCACCATCGCGTTATCTTCAGGTGAAGGATCTTCATCCCAGTGCTTGAATAAGCCAACGCCGGTCCAGATCAGAATTGCACCGAAAATCACGAATGTGAAGCTAAAGGCGGCTAGCGCTGCTGCGCCGACTGCGATAAAGATTGCGCGGAGTACAAGTGCAAGGATCACACCAAACATGAGCACACGTTGGTGGAATATTGATGGCACCTTGAACTGAGCCAAGATAATGATAAAGACGAATAAGTTATCTACTGAAAGTGACTTCTCAACTAAGTAAGCAGCAAAGTACTCGGTTCCAAATTGTGAACCCGCGCTCTGCCAGACCCAAACACCAAAAGCAATTGCTACGCCGATGTAGAAGATCGACCAGATAGCGGCTTCTTTGAACATTACATCGTGGGGTTTGCGACTTACCGTGAGCAGGTCTATGACGATCAGTGCGGCGATAATGCCCACGACAAGAGTCCAAGTTAAAAGAGTTACATCCATGTTTATTAAACCTATTCGTTAAGGGGGCCGGAACTGCCAAGGTCTCCCTCACCACAATGTGGTCGCAACTCCGGGATACTTTCTATCCGTATTGACGAAGGTGCGTTAGCGAGGTACTCCCCTTAACTTCGTGGAAGTCTATGTTCAGCGGCTACCGTGCGCAATTTTTGGCGCAAGCCCCGGCATCCCCGCCTCGCACCCAGGGGTTCTCGGCGAGGGGTTTTAGATACCCCCAGGGGTATGTTAGAGTTTGGCTAGAAATGGAGCTCAAATGACAATTCAAATTCTTAACATCGATACGCCAACCCTCGGAGATCGCGGATACATCGCGCACGATGGCAAGACGGCGCTTGTAGTAGATCCACAAAGAGATATCGATCGAGTTGAGCAGGTACTTGCAGATAATTCGCTAGAACTTGGCGCCGTTGTTGAGACCCATATGCACAATGACTATGTCAGTGGTGGGCTAGTGCTTGCTAGAAAGCATCAGGCTAAGTACATAACTAACGGAGATGATCCGGTTGCATTTGAACGCGTAGCAGCAAATGATCTAGATGAGTTTTCAATTGGTAATTTTGGAATCAAAGCTCTCCACACACCTGGCCATACCTTTACTCACCTTTCATATATTTTGGTTGATGGACAAGGAAAGACAACAGGAATCTTTACAGGTGGATCGCTGCTCCATGGATCCACCGGACGTCCTGACTTGCTAGGTTCAGATAACGCGATAAAGCTTGCGCAGTTACAACACGGATCAGCACATCGCATCGCTGATTTGTTAGAGGATTCAACTCCAATATTTCCTACACATGGTTTTGGTTCATTCTGCGCCGCCACTTCAACATCAGGTAATTCTTCAACTATTCAGGATGAGAAGAAGTCAAACCCGGCTCTGCAATTAAATATCGAGCGTTTCGTAAGCGAAACACTCGCTGGCCTAGATACTTTCCCTGCTTACTACAAACATATGGGTCCCGCTAATCTCGCTGGTGCAGATGCAATTGATCTTTCCGAGTTACCTCGCTTGAGCACAGATGAACTTCTTAAAAGAATTGCGGGTGATAACTGGGTTGTAGATCTTCGAGATAAAGACTCGTGGGCAAAGGCTCATCTAACAGGAACCCTAAATTTTGGAGTATCAGGATCATTTGCCACCTACCTAGGCTGGCTATTTCCGTATGAAAAAGAGCTCGTCCTAATCTCAGATAAAGCTAAAGATATCTCGATGGCACAGCGCGAACTAGTTCGGATTGGAATTGATCGCCCTTCCGCAAGCTACCTAGGTGAAATGACTGATTTCAAAGATTTACAAGAAGTAAAAATGGTTAAATTTGAAGACGTCCCAGAAGTCCTTAAAGATTCAAAAATAGTAGTTCTCGATGTTCGTCGTAACAGTGAACGAAATGCCTCTCACATCCTTGGAAGTCGCCATATTCCTCTACATGAACTCTCTAAACGCATGAGCGAACTTTCGAAAGAGAAAACTTATTGGGTTCACTGTGCCGGCGCATACCGCGCTTCAATCGCTGCCAGCATTATGCAAAACGCTGGTTTGAATGTAGTTCTAATTAATGAACCTTATGAAAAGGCTTTACAAGTTAAGGCTCTCGAGATTACAACCGGCGCTATCGACCACAGTCCAGTTGCTCCATCTGATATCAAGGAAAAGGCATAGGTTTTGTGATGTCAGCCGCAAACGGCGCACCTCAGATCTCTTAATTCATGACAATTTTCTTAGGTTTACTTCTTGGGGCGATCGTTGGGGCGACTCTTGGATTAATTGGCGCAGGTGGAGCAATACTTGCCGTTCCTGGCTTAGTAGCTGTCCTTGGTCTTTCCGCGACAGCGGCAACCACTAGCTCAACGATCATCGTCGGATCTGCGGCACTTGCTGGCGCGCTAAGCCGTCGTAAAACTGGAACAGTTGATCTCAAGATCGGGTTAACTTTTTCGGCAGTTGGAATTATCGGAACTTTTATTGGAACTTTGCTTTTAAAGGTAATTCCTGAAAATGTAACTCTATTGATATTCGCATTTCTGATGTTTGGCGCCGGTTACGCAATGTGTTGCAGAGATAACCCTGAGCCCAAAGCAGAAAAGCCAAAGTGGCATTTGGTGATTATTGCCGCCACTTTTGTTGGAATTTTGACAGGATTACTCGGGATTGGTGGTGGTTTCTTAATTGTCCCAGCACTGATTCTCTTCTTAAAGGTGCCGACAAAAGTTGCGACTGGAACTTCATTAGTTGCAATTACCGCTAACTCATTACTTGCATTTGCTTTGCGCTTTGAATTCTGGGATCAGATTCCGGTTATCGAAGTTACGGTATTTACCATTTCTGCAATCACGGCCTCGTTGATTCTCTCGCCAATTGCAGGAAGGCTCAATGCGAAAGTGCTCAAGAAGTCATTTTCTGTGGTTATTTTCCTAGTCGGCATCTACACCTTGATTACAAATTTCAACTAAAAAAGTTACACGCTTTACTATTCAGAACGAAGGTTCTTTACGGAAGACTATATTTACTTAGCAAATATAGTCTTCCGTTACAGGCATCTCAAAGAGTTTTATCTCTCTAGCGGTTGGCACTAGAGACCATTCTTTTGTCGATAGATGGAAAGTACGAAGCCGGACCAGTTACCCTTTTCTCAGCGATTGCTAAACCGTAGAAGCACTCATGCTCCTTGGGCCAGCGCCTGGCCCCCCAGGGTGACTGACAAATCGCCCCTTTTTATCACCCCACTACCCTGAGAATCACCTGTAAAAAACGCTGTGAATGCCTCACCCTAGGAGGGTGAGTAGAGACGCTTCCAAATCACCCCTCCCGGGCTTTACCAGCAGCGTCCAAAAAATCATTCAAACTGCAATCGAGAAGAATGACTTGGATTTTTTCTATCGCCTCTACTTAACCAGAATGGCGGAATTGTCACTAACCGGACAGGGTAAAGAATTTACCGAGTATGCAAAGAGCTCTCTTGATGACTCAGAAAATAGTTTGTTCATGGCACGAGGATTTGAAGCTATCGGAAATCTAATTGACCTCGATTTCAGAAAGTGCACCAACTTGCTCGATGAACTAGAGAAAAGTACTAAAGGTAATCCTATTGAAGTCTGGGTAGATCAGATCAGCAATCTCTGTCGTGCGTATGTGAATTTCCATATTGGAAATCATCAGTTGGCTCTAGAGCATGCTCAAGTTTCTATCAATTCTCCAATAAAAAGTGGAACGTTAGATCCAATGGATCGCGGGCGTTTGATACGGCTAGTTGCCTGTATCGCTCTAATAACATCAGATATTGAGAAAATAAATGAGTGCGCTGAAGATATTTTACAAATTGATAATCCAGATAACTTGAGCGTACTCGATCAAGCCACATCCGCAATCAGATCCATGCAATTACTGTCGCAAGGCGACTATAAAAAAGCCTATGAACTGGCTAAGACAACGATTTCGATTGAAGAAGCATCCGGTCGAGCCGGAGTTGCATCACCGTTCGATTGCAGATTTGTTCTGATTCGCTGTCTATATGAATTTTCGATGATTGACGAAGCTCTTAATGAAATGGTGCAGTTAGGAAAAGAAGCCAAAGAAAACAAGATGGTCTTTATCCACTATCTTTGCTTAGTTGGTGAGATAAGAATCTTGTCTCGCATTCCGAATAGCCAAGATAAAATCTCTGCAAATATTGCGAGATTAAGGAATGAACTTCTCCTTGATCCAAATCTAAAGGCGATGACCTGGCTAGTCGATTTGGGAGAATTATTTGCAAAGAATCAGTCAAAGGATCTGGGCAGAATCGACACGATTCTTAAGCGAAACACAGAAATACCCTACTTGCAACAGCTGGGTAAAAGTGTTTTAAGAAATTCAAAACTTAATGATGTAAACGAAATCAAGAAACTACCTGAAGTCACCCCACATGAGGTAATTAGAAAGAATTTGGCTCTGGCGAAAGTCAAAGATGAGGGTGTGAAGAATCAGCGCGAATACCTCAAGATCGCTCTTGCCAAAGGCGAAGAAGTTGGGGCACAGGAAGTTTTCTTACGGCAGGATAATTCAACTTTGGAAGCAGTTATCGATCTATCTTCTACTAAAAAATCGATCTGGCTGGAGTCTTTAAGTAGATTGGCAATTGACCGGATTCAAGAACGTAATCGGTTAATGAAATTTACTGGAGAACAACTAACAGGCCGTGAGATTGAGGTGTTGAGGTATCTTGTTTCGGAGAATTCGATCTCAGAAATTGGCCAAATTCTGCACATCTCAAAGAACACGATGAAAACTCACCTGCGAAATATTTATAAGAAGTTAGGCGTAAGCGGCAGAGGTGAAGCAGCCAAGAAAGCCAAAGATAATCTGATTATTTAAAGAAGAGTCGCTCTATAAGTCGGTAAGTTTTTAAATGGGTCAACTTGTGGATCAAAATTATCTTGGAAAGCAAAAGGGAGTCGGCATTAAGCAAACTCCCAATTACTACCAATTTATCGTTGAAAGAAATATCGCATAACTTCTAATTTACTCGCAGTAACTAAATGTAAAAAGAGTCGCCCTATAAGCCGGAAGCTTTAGGCTCAAACATCTTGCCGACCATTTTGATAACCATCTTGGTTGGCATAAATTTGATTGAACGCGCTAGTACGCGATTCTTAATTCCAGATACTAGATAAGGATTGTTGTTCCGGCGACCTACTTCTCGAAGTGCGTTCGATACGACCTCCTTTGGAGTCTGGAAACCTTTTCTTGAGACTGAACCCATACCCGCAACATCCCAAAACTCAGATTCGGTGGCTCCGGGACAAATGGCCAAGACCTTTATGTTCTTGTTCTGGAGCTCACCCCAAATTGCTTGTGTGAATGAAAGTACAAATGACTTTGTCGCGGCATAAACCGCCATATTTGAAACTGGCTGAAATGCTGCAGTGCTCGCAACATTGATGATGATGCCAAAATTCCGTGCAACCATCTGAGGAGTAAGTCCAACTGTAAGGTCAACCAAGGTTCCAACATTGAGTTGAATTTCTTCGCGAACCTTATTGCGATCTTCATTTAACAGGGTCGCATTGGTTGCGAAACCAGCGTTATTCAACAGAATGTCTACTTGTAGACCTTGCTCTGCGAGCAATTTTTCAAGTTCTTCACCTGAATTTGGCGTAGAAAGATCAAAGGCGATGTAACTGGCTTTGACACCGTGTTTCTTACCCAACTCATTTGCAAGCTTTATCAATCGGTCTTCACGGCGAGCAACCAAAATTAGATTCGCCCCAGCGGAAGCAAGTTGCTCAGCAAATTCTGCTCCTAGTCCAGAGCTGGCTCCTGTTATGAGTGCTGTTTTGCCTTTGTAGGTCATGCTCATTGAAACCCTGTCGAATTCTGTCTAAGTTCAGACTTTAGTTGTTAATAGGTTGATATGATTAAACCTATCAACTTAATATAAAGACGTCAACTAGCAATCAGAAAGAAGCTTCATAAATCTCTTGAGATTCTTGGATGCGTCCGCCCAATCGGATTCGTAGTAAATTTCTCGAGATTTTTTGGTGGACTTAAGCAAGCCTGCATTCATTAATATCTTTAAATGATGGGAAACGGTGGGACGAGCCAAATTTAGTCTCTCAGTTATTTGGAGAACATTTAAGGCTCCTTCATGTTCGAGCATGATGACAATGTCTTGGCGATTTGGGTCTCCAAGCGCATTAAACAAGAGTGAGCAATCTCGTGAAACTTTTCTGATTTGAGCCACTGTAGCCATGAGAGGAGACTATCGACACGTTGGTCTTTTTCAACGGATTAAATTGAGGGAAGAGTCGCCCTATAAGCCAAAGGAATTGGAAAGGGCCCCGATCTCTCGAGGCCCTCCCATGCATATCTGCTGCAACTCTTTTGATCATTACCAATAGATCGAGCTGAACCAGTTAAGACTGTGGTGGAGGCGACGGGATTTGAACCCGCTCCGGATGTTTGGTAAACGACCAGGCTGCCAATTACAACACACCCCCATCACGAGGGTGAAGTTATGGCTTCTCAAACTTTAGAAATTGTTCAAAGACGTTGTCTGTGGATAAATAGATGCATCTCAAGCAAAAGGGAGTTGGCATGATGCCAACTCCCGATTACTACCAAACATCCGTTAACTAAATTATGGCATAGGTACTTGGTTACTCGCAGTAACTATTATGTGAAGAAGAGTCGCCCTATAAGCCGGAACGAAGAATCTTCTCCATTGGGCGACCCTTTGCAAGCTCATCTACTAATTTATCCATGTAACGAATCTTCTTCATCAGCGGGTCTTCAATTTCTACAATCTTCACACCACAGATAGATCCAGTAATGAGCTTTGCATTTGGATGGATTTTTGCAGCCTTAAAGAATGCCTTAATGGGGGTCTTCTTTTTCAAATGACTCTTAAGCGTCTTTGCGTCAAAACCTGTAAGCCATGTAACTACCTTGATTAGTTCAGACTCAGAACGTTCTTTTCTTTCAACTTTAATTTGGTAACAAAGGTAAACATCTGCAAAAGGCATTTCATATAGCTTTTCTTCCCGGCTTCCCAAAACTACAGACCGTTCTTCTGTCGAAATACGGCCACGATTGCATTTGCATGGCCATGGCCCATTTCAAATTTCTCTTTCAGGTGCGCCACTTGCTCCATGTGCGCGAGCTTTGAAACCTTCTTGAGTTCTTTCATCCAATGCTCAACCGGTTTTCCATACTTTTTCTCAATAGAAGGAAAGTAAGAAGCGGGACCCGTAACTTTTTTCTCAGCCATGAATAAATCGTAAATCACATGGGAGGAAAAATATAGAAGAGTCGCCCTATAAGCCGGAATTAATCGACTGAGTCGCCGACTCTTTCCCACATCTTTGCCAGAATCATCCAACGACCATCGATAAAGACAATATTTAGGTAATCCTGCATAACCCCACCAAACATCTCTAACTGAACACGGACTACCGCCAGTGTTGGAGATATCTGATCGAACATTAAAACCTTGTCACGACGAGTGTTGCCGGTATCGAAAGGAGACTTGCGATTGACAACCACATCTCTATAGACAAGATATGGGCGTAGTGAGATTTCACCAGTCTGAGCTGAATATAGTGCGCAATCCTTGTGAAAAACAGTGTCAAACAAGTTCATATCTTGTTTGTGCATCACTTCGAAATAATCTTCCAGCATCTTCTTGATGGCTGGGTCAGAAATATTGGTATTTGTATAGTCGGTCATATCTAGATTTTAGTGCAGAGATTAAAGAAAAAGAAGAGTCGCCCTATAAGCCGGAGGCAATTTATAAATTGTTATCAGCCCAAATACAAACAGCATCGTAATGAAACTTGCCTAACCCCTTGGCTATTTCCTCATAGTGGTCTCTATACGAAGACGGAAGGATGTAACTCATTGCAAGGGACTTGTAGGCCTCTTTCGTTGGAGTCCAGAATTGAAGTATGAAATCGTAATGTTGCTTCACTAGAGCCTGAACGCTTTCATCCCCTGCTTGAACTCCCTCAGCCATTTTTGAAGCAAACTCAGATGTTAATTCGCCGAATACTTGAGTGAATTTCTGCTCTTCTTCTTTTGAATGATTGTTCTGATATTGCTCGGAATGGATCCCAAAGTTCATGTCTGAAGTATAAAGAAGAGTCGCCCTATAAGCCGGATCCTGTCGTTCTTGCGAACGGATCACCATCCATCTAGATCTGTAATTGCTTACAGATTCAAGCAACCTACCCGATGGCTCGAACGAGCAGTTCTCAAACGCCATCTGCGTGGTCTTGCTTCAGGTGGGGTTTACCAAGCTATCTGCATCACTACAAATACTGGTGGTCTCTTACACCACCGTTTCACCCTTACACATTTGCATGTGCGGTCTATTTTCTGTGGCACTAATCCCGCGGATTTCTCCGGGTGGGCGTTACCCACCACCTTGCTCTGCGAAGTCCGGACTTTCCTCGGTCCACTCAGAAATTAATCTGGGCGCAACGCGGTGATCCGGGCGACTCTTCACTTGCAAGGATACGCGAATTGCTGGGCGTTACGAAATGCTTTTTTCGCCGCTCTTATCGCGAGTGGCATAAAGGCTCGTTAGAGTCGTAATCGCAAGCGTTGCAACGATCACTGTCAGGCTCACTTCTAGTGAAACCTCAGGAACATGCACGCCATTTTCATGAAGCGCATGAAGAATCATCTTCGTACCAATAAATGCCAGGATAAACGAAAGTCCGCGGCCGAGGTGAACCAGGCGATCCATCGCACCTTGTAACAAGAAGTAGAGCTGACGTAGACCCATTAGAGCAAAGATATTCGCTGTGATTACAACGTAACTGCTGGTTGTTAAACCAAGGATTGCCGGAATTGAATCGAGTGCGAAGACCAAGTCGGTAACACCCAAAGCGATTAGCGCAATTGCGAAGGTGCTAAGCCCACGGTTGCGCAAGAAGGTGATCAACTTTCCTTCATCTTCTTCAACTTCTTCTTTTTCGTTGATTAACTTCCATGCGGTGAAGATCAAGAAAGCACCGAATAGATAGAAGGCTGAGGTGAAACGTGAAACCAATGCGACGCCTGCGAAGATCAAGATTACGCGCAGAACAATGGCAACCAGAATTCCGAAAAGAAGAACTAATTGCTGTGACTCTTTCTTAACCTTTAACGTTGAGATCAAAATGATAAATACAAATATATTGTCGACGGAGAGCGCATATTCAGTGAGCCACCCAGCGAAGAATTCGGTACGGAGTTGATCAGAAGTCCAGCGAGGCATCAAGAGACCGAAGGCAATTGCGGCGGCGATATAAAAGAGCGTCCAAGATATTGCTTCCTTGGTGGTGGTCTCTTTATTGCGGCGCAGAATTGCCATTGTTAAGTCAAAGATGATTAAGACTGCTAGTCCGCCAACAGTTAATAACCATTCGGTTGAAGTAATCATGGGCGGAAGTGTCCTGTCTCGTTAAGGCTGCGCAATGCGCGCAGACCATCTGATGGCCAAATAGAAATCGATGTAATTGAACAAGGTGCTGCATCTAAATGAAAGACCGCCTCTGTTGGCGCTCCCGTAACAATCTGTGCCGCTAATTTAATGACTCCGTTGTGAGTTACTACGACGACGCGCTGACCTGGGTACTCGGCAGCAACTTTTTCTAGCGCTGCTTCAACGCGAATGCCCGCTTGGTCGTACGACTCTCCCCCAGCAGGGGCATAAGAAGAGGAGTTAAGCCAGGCCTGATACTCATCAGGGAACTTTGTCTTAACTTCTTCAAATGAAAGGCCGTCCCAATCTCCAAATGAAAGTTCAAACCAAATTTCGTCGAAGGTGATTTCCAGACCGGTAGTTTCAGCAATCGCCTGCGCTGTTTGGGTCGTGCGCGCCAATGGTGAGGCAATTAAAACTTCTGGTTTTAATTTGGCAATCTCTTTGGCAACAGCGGCTGCTTGAGATAAACCTTTATCAGTTAGCTCTGGATTAAGAGCGCCAGTGCCTGAGAATTTACGCATCGGAGTTAAAACGGTTTCGCCGTGGCGGACCATGTAAATCATCGTTGGAACTTCATCGCTGCGCAGACGTTCAGATAGGTAGTTTTGCTGAACTTGTGGCTCTGGCTTATGCGCTGCGCCACCATCTAACGCTTTATTTGCCAAGCGATCGGCATGTGAATTCTCATCGCGTGGAATCCATGAGTATTTAACTAACGAAGGATCGTGAGCTGCACGGCATTGCTTAGCGAGATCGCGCATATCTGCATGCTTTATCTGCCAGCGACCAGACATTTGCTCAACGACTAACTTTGAATCCATGGCAACTTCAACAGTTGCTGCAGGATCTAATTTATTTATATGGCTTAAACCAGCAAGAAGTCCGCTGTATTCAGCGACGTTATTTGTAGCGATTCCTATGACATCAAATAGTTCGGCAACGATTTTGCCGTTTTCTGTTATTACCGCGCCGTATCCAGCTGGGCCAGGATTTCCACGAGATCCACCATCGGCGGTTAATTTGAAACCACGTGCCATTTAAAGACCACGCACCAAGATGCACCGGCATTCTTCGCAACGAACAAGTTCGTCCTCGGCAAGGCTTGCGATGCGCTGAAGTTCGATCGTATTCAAAGTTAAGTGACAGCCTTTGCATTGATTGCCGATAAGTGCGGCAGCACCGGTGCCATTGTTTCCTGCTCGGATTTTCTCGTAGAGAGCCATTATCTCTGGGTTAACACTTGCCACAGTCTTTTCGCGATCATCGGCTGCCGCTTTTAGGTCTGCGAAAATAACTGTTAAAGCGTTCTCTTTTGCAATTTCTAGATTGGCGATCTCTGCTGCATGAGCGCTTTCTTCTGCGCTCAGTTCTGCGATACGAGCCTTAATGCCATCTACACGCATCATGATTTCGAGCTCAACTTCTTCTAGCTCGGTACGACGAGCAGCTAAGGAAACTAATTCATGTTGCAGTTGCTCTAATTCTTTTGCCGCACCCGTGCCGGATGCCAAGCGAGTCTCATCGCGGGTGATGCGAGAAACGACTTGTTCCACATCTGTCTCGGCGCGGGTTAGTTCGCGCTTGACATCGTTTAGCTCGGTTTCGGCGGCGATACGTAAATCCCGGGCATTATTCTGCTTAATAGTTAGCGAGTTAATTGCGGCGATTTCAGGCAGGCCCGCGGCCTTGGCATTTAAGGATGTAGTGGTGAAATCGAAGTTTTGGATATCGAGAATAGAGCGCTGATCGCTGACGCTAGCTTTCACAACTCGCTCCTTTTTGCCGCGATTTTTCATCGCGATCCAGATATTGAATTCTATGGAGAACCTTACTTGATTGGGCCCAGTTGTACTATTTCCCCGTGGCAAAACAATTACCTGTCGCAGTTCGCGTGCATTATCAATCGGCCCCGTCGCCACATAAAGAAACAATGCTCGAGATGCGCAAGCGAATTCTGGAAATAGTTCCAGATGCGCAAGAAGTAGTTAGCTACGGAATGCCGGCATTTAAAGTAGATGAAACTATTGTGGCTGGATTGTTAGCTAATAAAAAACATGTTGGTTACTACCCTTTTAGCGGATCAATTTTGAAGTTATTTCCTGAAGAGTTAGCGGGATTTTCAAAAACCATCAGCGCCATTCACGTTCCGGTTGATAAGCCGCTGACTAAAACTCTGATGAAGAAGTTGATCAAAGCGAGATTGACTCAAGCCAAGTAGTTGCCTTACCTTTTCCAAATGGAAATGACTACCTGCCTTTGGTTTAACGGCCGCGCGCGCGAAGCCGCAAACTTTTACACATCAATTTTCCCAAATAGCTCAGTTTCCGATAACTGGATCGCTCCAACTGATACTCCTGGCAACCAACAAGGTGAAGAAATCGTTGTTAACTTCAATATGTTCGGGCAGAACTTCATCGGCTTAAACGGTGGCCCACAGTTCCCGCATTCAGAAGCCATTTCATTTCAGATTCCATGCGCGGATCAAGCTGAGATAGATAAGTTCTGGGATTTACTTACTGCAGACGGCGGACAAGAAAGCCAATGCGGTTGGCTTAAAGATAAATTTGGAATCTCTTGGCAGGTAACTTCACCTGAGATGATGAACTACTTGGGTGGTCCAGATGCTGAAGGTTCTCAACGCGCCACTAAAGCGATGCTGGAGATGAAGAAGATCGATCTTGCTGCCATGAAGAGCGCGTACCTAGGAAACTAATCTCTTCGTAATGTGCGTTTAAAGAAAGTTCATTCGTTTATTGGGCGTGTTTTCTGGTTCCTTTTGGACTTTCCATTACCTTAAACTCAAATTTAAAGGCGAATGGAGATTCGGATGGCCGCGCAAATTAAGCATATAAGCCACAAATTAATTG
>Ga0208788_1000314_pt1 | contig 24621 bp, 19 predicted proteins | sample Wag4_2014_7_11_3_FD_187363 | JGI IMG/M metagenome (GOLD analysis project Ga0208788, IMG submission 187363) | Fresh water mixed with fracking chemicals microbial communities from Ohio, USA - Utica-2 Time Series FC 2014_7_11 (SPAdes) (version 2) ...
CACTAATACAGACGACCGGCAAAAGTTTGATCCGTTCTCATATACATACAATTTGCCTACCGGTGAAACTACTGTAAGTTATAAAGTTGGCGACTATCGTCCTTCGTCAGACTTTCCGAAAACAGAAAAATATAAAATCGCCGACTACGGATTTTTTGAAGCTACTATTAAGGGGCTAAACAATGGTTGTCCTAAGGCAGAGTGTGGTGATGAATATGCCGCACCTGGGCCATGGAATCACCGTCCCTATCAAATCATCGAAACCGATATTAACAAGGACGGTCACAAAGACTTCTATCTGTTTGAATGGAATCACGGCAGTCGCGCTGATGCACCAGATGATTTAATTCATGCTTTTATTAACGACGGCAAAGGTCACTTTAAGCTATCAAACGATGTAGTATTTGACAGCGGTAAGGCTTGCACTTCATCCGGAGCAGAATTTCCTACTCAGTTCGGTGGTGCACCTGGCGCTCTTCCAAAAAATAAGAATAGTTTGTGCGGATACCAAATTGGTGTACCACGACATATTCTAGTTGCCGATTTCAACAAAGATGGAATGGATGACATTTTTGGCGGAATGGTATTACAACTTAGTAATAATGGCAAGCTATATAATAAAACACTAACTAATTTACCAGAGTATTTTAGAAAGGATCATATGGATCCTTTGTTTACACATGACCAGTTTGCAGGAGATGCAACAGGTGACGGTAATTTAGATATCTTTATCCCTTCAAAGATATCAGCAACACCTGGAAAGTGGTTAGATGGGACAGCTATTGTTGGATGCGACAAGTGTGTAGCAACAGGGCCTTGGAATTTATTAGTTAATGACGGAAAAGGCAATTTTAGTCTTAATCAAAATTTCCCAATTATGGGTGTAGGTAAAGATCATCCGTTGCTTAAAGAATACATGAATTACACTACGCCAGAGCGAGGTATTCTTTGGGGAGGTAAGCAAGAAACACTATGGGCAACTACGGCAGCGATTGGTGATTTCAACAAAGACGGAAGTGGTGATATTGCAGTAGGTTGGTTCAATCCTCGGGCTACTGAAGCGTGGGGATTAGGTAAGAACAGTGCCGGGGCAGTCTACTACAATGATGGTAAGAATGATTGGCGTAACCGTCCTATCGTGCCTCTTCCTGCAAACTGGTTTGGTGCTAATGGCAATGGCAATGATATGGAAGTAATGGACTTTGATGGTGATGGTTGGCTAGACATTGTTCTTGCGTCAACTAAACACGAACCATATTACGCAGGTCGAGTTATTCAGTTTTTTAAGAACAACAAGGATGGTACATTTATTGATGTAACAAAGACTGTTCACCCTAATCCGTCATTGTATGAAAATGGTACCGGTACTCCTTTGTGGAACGGTGAAGGTCAGCTAAGTTTGAAGGATTTTAATCACGACGGTAAGCTAGACATTGTTGATTCAACGTCACAAACTTATGTATTGCTTAATGAAGGCAATGGTAAGTTTAAGATGTACGACCATAAGAACTTTCCACGTTTACAAAACAGTGACGGTACATACTTCCCTGTGGAAATTGATGGAAAATGGCAGTACGATTTCATTGGATATGGTAACAATTGTTCAGGAGATTCATGTACTACTTCGTACTTCCAAGTATTAGATCCGCCAGCGAACACAGGGCCAAGTATTTACGATTTAATTCTAGAAGATTTTACTCGCAAGCCATCAACGTACACAACAATGGCAGCATTAGCTAATCGTGCATACACAGACTTGTTCTACTACAGTCGTTGGAATACCAATAATGCTCGTGTATTCAGCACTTATAACAACGGTGTTACTACAGTAGGTGGTACATTTGGTGGGCGAGAAGCAGGTCTTACTGTGCTAAACACTAAGTCATCTAACGTTGGACTAACTAGTACATTTACCGGTGATACTGATGCGATTGGATTCTATGCTAATCGTGGTAAGCTGTTTACAATGTTTGGTTATAGTTATAGTAAACTAACCGGTAGCGTTGATTCGGAATTTTTTGGTACTGCTCGCAGTAACACTACCGCAGAAACATTTGGTGCAGAACTGTCATACAAAGATGAGCTAGGTAAGTTTAGCTACAGCATAGGTTCACGCTATAACAGTACTGTGCTAAAGGGTTTTATGGAACACGGTTCAGATGTTAATTTGCGTGTAGCTGATCAGAATTATAATTCCGCTAACCTAGTTACTACTCTAGCCTACTTTGATTCGTTTAACTATAAGAATACGCGATTCTTTTATGGTGCTGATGTAGAGTACTCACGTTACTTTTATTCAAATGGTAATAATGTACATGTATCAACAGGCGGAGAATTTACATCAGTTAAAGGTGTTAATCGATTAAACAAAGATGGAACATTTGTTTCACTCAATGCAGGCGCATGGATTAATTCAAACACTAACTTATTGTTCTCAGTGACCAATGCTACTAAAGATCCATCTTATACCATAGCACTAGGCTATCGTTTTTAACGATATCCAATCTGCATAAATCTTGTGTACGCAGGTGTTTTCATAATGCCTGCGTACATTCTTTTACGCATAGGATACTTAGCAAACATTTCTTCGATGCTCTTGCAAGTGTTGATATGACCCATATAGCCTTCGCTGTCATTGGTCTGCATAGCAATTAGTTGATTGCTGTCAGCGGTTTCAAACCAATGTGTGTCCATATGTTCGCAACTGGTATTGATGACAATATCTGGTGTAACTTGTATTAGTTCACCACTAGTTTCGAATAACATATTGCTGGTGCATAGTGTGCTTGCATCAGCAACAACACCTTTAAACTTCCACCCATCTTGTACATAACGTTGGTTAAAACGTTCAGCTAAATTGATGGCATCTGGACAGACATCAATGCCGTATACACGTTCAATGTCCGCGATGTTATACAATGGCTGGACAATGCTTCCTACCCAGCAACCTAGTAATGCTACAGTGTATGTTCTGTTATGCTCTGTGGCTTTAAATAGTTTTTCTAACATCCAGCTCTTACTAGCAAGCTGACCTTTGCTGAATGCGTCCTTAGGATAGCCTCCGTAGATTGCACGTTCAAAATAGCTAGGAGGCATAGTGACAAAACTGCTTTCGCTGTCAATATATGCTTCTACCTTTGCCCAGGTATTATTGTTGATTGTATCTATTTCGCAGCCACTCATAATCATTTATCCTTGCTAATGCTTCTACATCATTGCGGTTAGCCTGTGCGTATGCACGACCTTCTTCAGCACCTCGTTTAGCTTCATGCCTAAAGTAGGCATCTGGCACAGGATGCAACCATCCATCTAATCGCTCTACGCTCTCAGCATCGTCCTTTAGTGCTAGCTTAACACACTCACGGAATGCACTGCGCCATGTACTGTATGCATCAGTATTAAATTTAGTAATACAGCTAACTTCAGGCATTGCTTTGAACCTACTACTTAGTCCTGTAGTAAAGTCTAACCCCCAACTTGTGGAATCGAGTACTTGCTCACGATTGAACAACTTAACACCGCCATATCCATATTCTTGACCTGTAATTGGATTAGTACTTGCCCAAACGTGTACTACTTCTTGGTCATATACATCGGGTATATACCCAAAATCAAATGTATCCAAAATTTCTGCATCGGCGTCTACTACCCAAAACATCTTGCTTTTAACGCTTCTAGCAGCCTCTTTGTGTGCATTAAATATTCCTGCTATATCTTTGACCCAGGTAGCGTTAAAACGTGCTGTAAGACGCTTATATGCGCTTGTAGCGCCCTCTTCTTTGTACGACAAGAACACTATATCGTAAGGCTGATACGTGCTACCCAATTCTTTAACATATTGGATATCCTTTAGCTTGTTTAATCGGATACTATCTGTAGTTAATTGGGAATAATCTTTTTGGGTAGGCCATAATCGGAGACCACCATAACTATGAATCTTTTGGGTATGAGGATTCTGTCTTTGCCAAACATGAATTTTATTTGTACTCAATAAGTCTGGTAGGTAGCCTGCGTCCAATACACTTTGTTCAACACTAACATCAGGATCCACAGTCCACAGGAACGGAACTTCCTGATTAGCATATTCCTGTAGAGCAGTGACTAGCTCTGTCTTTGTTACATCTTTGAGATGTAAAACTGGCCACTGTGGACGCAGACTACCAATAGTATTTATTTGTTTTAATTTTTCAAAACTATTGTTAGTTACATCTTTGTCTGTTATGCTAGTGTTAGCAAATGTTCCTTTAGGATACAGTCTAATGTTTCTATACGCTCCATCCTCGTCAGCAAACACATGAACATTTTGTTGATCCCATTGTGTAGGATAGTAATCAAACTTAAAATCAGGATTGATTCGAGTAAACGGATCCACAACCCAATACATAGAATTCTCTACAGTACTGTCTATGTGTGTAAGTTGTTCGATAATATCAAGCTGTGGATCCAGTTCAAAACGCGGAAATTCTTTTTGTGTGCAAGCTGCTTCTCGAATGTATTTAGGGCGGCCTTTGGCTTGTGGCACTTTGTGGCATAGCATAACACCGGCGTAGTCATATTGACGTCCTGTAATAGGATTTAGTTTTTGCCATACGTGTGTTTTACCTGCGTCCCAAATTGTTGGAACGTAGCTAAAATCAAAATTTGTTACAATATCCACATTAGGATCTACTACCCAGAACCAGTCTTTAGTAGTGCTATTACGTCCAGCTTCCTCTGATGTAAACTTATCAAAAGTAGGTTTCTTAAAAGGTGTTTCAGTGTGAATTTTTACTTCTGCTTCTTCCCAATTAAGAGGAATCCAACGCACGCCGCCCATTTCTTCGGGATACTTATGTTCAAGTTGCCCTTCAACTTGGAACGTATGTATAAACTTTCTCTCAAAGTTGCTAGGAATCCATTCGATGTCTTGGTCTATGATATATTCCTTATCAACTAACCAACACTCCCCTTTAGCTTGCGAATAATCGTTAACATCTTCTACATAGTATACAGAATATGTCTTAGCCTTTACTGGCAAGTCCTCGTGAACTTTATAGTTGCCATCCCATACAAGTGGCACCCATCTTACACCACCCATTGCTTCAGGGTATTTGTGCTTTAGTTGATTAGGTACATGGAATGTATGTATAACTGTTTTTTCAAAGTTACTAGGAATCCAATCAATGTCATGGTCAATTTGGTACTCCCTGTCAATTAGCCAGCAGTCTTCTGTAACAATACTGATGTCAGATATATCATCTACATATACAATTGGATATTCCTTTTTGTGTATGTTAAGTAACCCTTTATACTTCGTTACGGTATGATCGTTAATACTTTTAGGAGCAAGATAAACACCGCCTTCTTTATCAGGATATTTATGTCTTAATTGATCGTTTACTTGGAAATTAAGTAAGTATTTCTGTTCATCACTCGGAGGAACATAGTTTAGCTCGTTGCCGATTTGGTATTCGCTATCAATGAGCCAGAACATCTTTGTTCTGCTTTTTCTAGCATAGATATCAAACGCTGTAATGTTTGTTGTATAGAAAATATCAAATCGTACAGGTACAACTTTTGGTTGATATTTATGTTTAGTCATATCGAAGTTTTTATTAACTAAACGCACGCCGCCGCAGCGATTGTCCCATGGTTGATCAACTTCAATTGGGTATCTAAAATCTAAATGACCTGGTATTTTAAAAACATGAATGTATTCTTGCTCGTGAGCTGCCGGTACATACAGTAGCTTACCGTTAAAAGTAAATTCTCTATCTACAACCCAAAACCATTCTGTTTTACTGCGTTCAGCATATTCTGTGTATGTTTCTTCATTGAAGTCTTCGCTGTCAATGTAGAACACATCGTATTCTTCGTCGGATACAGGACAAGCAGGATGGATTTTAATTTGTGCATTTTGCCAATCCTTAGGCACCAATCTTACACCACCCATAGCCATAGGATACTTCTCTGTAAGCTGATACTGCATCCGGAAACAATGAATAAACTTTTCTTCAAACGGATTAGGAACCCAGTCAAGTGTGTCACTATTAATTTTGTGGTCTCGATCTATTAACCAAACATATTCATCTTTAAACTTATCTCTCTGCTTGTAATCATTAACATCGGAAACACGTAGGACAGGATATTCGATACTAGCATCTAAGAATGTATGATACTTTGTTTGTGCATCTTTCCAACTACGTGGATATAACTTGATGCCGCCTTCCTTCTCTGGGTACTTATGTTCTAGCTGTCCACGTAAATGAAAGCTATGAATAAATGTAGGTTCAAAGTTGTCAGGTGCCCAGTCAATATCATTGTTTAATTTGTATTCAGGATCAACACACCACACATGAGTAGCAAATAAATGTTGATCAAAATAATCTGTAGGAGTAGGTGTATGTAGTATGTCAAAGCTCTTACGACATACTACACGATTAATTTCTTTAACACCTTTTGAATTTGTTTTTGGTAATAGTTTTACACCACCGTAATTCTTACTGCTCCACTTCCAAACATGTTCGTACATTTGATCGTGGTCTGCTGGCCTAAATTCAAACACTTCAGTGTCTATTACTTCAATGTTAGGTTCAATTACCCAAAACATTTTTGTTCGTGACGAAATTTGTTCGTAAGATTCTACTTGCTTTGCAAAAGGCAAAACATCTTTTAGTTTTTTATTTTCGCCTATGTAGAATATATCAAACACGTTTATTGTCCTTTGTGGGCATTGATTTTTGCTGTTTTAAGTTGTTTAATGCAGATATAACGAATCTCCAAGGATGCTGACTACAATCTGTAGAATGCTTAGGTAAAAGTTCTTTACATTTTACGCACCGGCCTTCTAAAATAAGTTGTGCCTTATCAACCTTGTCCATCGTGTGTATGCACCTTTACACAGTAATATTCTTCAAACGCTGCTGCATCTTTTTCATCATTAACAATAGGTTGACCCTTAATATTAAGACTAGTGTTAACTAGCATAGGACACCCTGTCTTTTTATAAAATTTAGACAGTAGCTCATATAGACCGGGATGCTGTTCCTGTGTAACAGTCTGTACACGACTTGTACCATCAGCATGTATTATAGCAGGAAACTCTTCTGGCTTTTTACACTTAGCAACAAACTGCATATAAGGACTTTGCAGATCTTTTTGCGGCATTTCGAAATATTCATCACAATGTTCTTTTAAGATGACGGGGGCAAACGGACGAAACTGTTGACGCTGTTTTATGGCGTTCATCCTGTGTTTAATATCACCTCCTCGTGGGTCTGCTAATAGGCTACGGTTCCCGAGAGCTCGAGGACCAAATTCAGCCCGACCGTTTGCTATCCCAAAGATTTCACCTCGCTCTAGTGAACGTAGTGCCTTCTTAACAGGATACTTACCTTGAATATTGTATCCAAGATAAGGTCCCGTCCATTCTACCCTTTTAGCGGTTAAATTATAATAGTGTAATGCGGCAGCGCCTAAACTACTGCCAGCATCTCCTGGATTAGGCATAATATGAACATTGTCAAACAATTCAAATAGCCTTCTATTAGCTACACAGTTAAGTGCAACCCCACCCATAAATACAAGATTATCACTGCTAGTAAGTTCTCTAGCTAGCATAGCATACTTGTATATTTTTTCTTCTGTAATTGCTTGTGCGCTAGCAGCAATATTATAGTCGTTAGATAAGTGGCCCGACTCATCTCTAGAGTCAAGTGAGCCACGATTTATCATGCCTGGTGTAATTCCTCGATGTAGATTTATTTTAGACAAGAATGGGTTGTTAATACCATCTACAAAAAACATCTCTTTCATAGTGTCTTTTAAGATTGGTTGGCCATATGCTGCCATACCCATGAGAATGTATTCATCCTCCATAGGCTTCAGTCCTACATAGTGTGTTACTGCACTGTAGAATAATCCTAAGCTATCGGGATATCTAATGCTGTGCTTACGCTTTAGCTTGCCATTTTTCCAATGCCAAATAGTAGCAGTGTCAAACTCGCCGATAGCATCAATAACCATAACAGCACAATCGTCAAATGGGCTTGTTAAAACTCCGGCAGCGGCATGTGTTTCGTGATGCCAGTAACTTTTAATAGGAATATCTTTTAGTTCTGGATAAAAATTACGAATCCAATATTCTTGTGTAGTCTCTTTAACACCGCGCCAGTTAAGCGCAAACGCATTACGAAGTTTTTTAGCCCAGCTCTTTTCATGTAGTGCAATGTAGTCAGGTTTGCCGTAGGTCAATGCTTCACGAATCATTTCTCTGTTGAGGAATGCATCATTCTTTTTCTTGCTGTAGCGTTCTGCGTGAGCAGCAAAAAGTACCTTGCCGTTCTCTACAACAGTAACACTAGCATCATGGAACATACTGCTGATGCCTAAAATTCTCATATCTTACCTGTAAATAAATGGGTCCATTTTGCGAAGTTCTTCTAGTTTTTTCTTTAGAAGTTCTTCTTCTTCCGCGGTCAGTTCAAGGTCAACTTGATTTTGTTCCTTTTTAGGATCATTCTTATTTTGTTCGGGTGATTCGTTCATATAATTCCTCTGCGATAGCGTTGTGTACATGTTCATCACCGTGATGCAATTCACTATAATGATCAGGCATTAATTCTTCGTAATCCTCAAATATAGCATTAAATGGCTTATAATACTTATCGTTGAATAATTCTGAGAACGCCGGATGCTGGACGCCTTCGTAAAATTTGTTCCATGCATTGAAAAACAAATAAGGTATACCTTTATTTTCTAAAAATGACTTTAACGCTAGTTGATTGGTTAGTGTACGCTCTAACCCTAATGTATTCCAATTGCAACAGTAAAGACTCATAAAATCAAATAACTTTTGCAATTGTACCCGATCATTTACGTTATCAGGTACTTGTCTGCCTAATCCAAAATGATGCCATTCTTCATTAAAGATAACTTCTTGCCGTTCGTATGTGGTCCAACCCACAATAACAAAATCAACAGGATTGGTTAGGCAATAGTTAATAGTAGTGCGTACGATACGGTCATTACCTCCCCCTGGAAGAGCAAGATTGACGGCACTCATTGACATTTTTTCAGCTAAAGGTTTAGCAAAGCTGATGCTAGATTCTGAACCTGCTACATGACTACAGCCGTTAGCTAGAAGAATTTTCGTCATACATCAAATTCCAAAGTTCAGGAATAGCACTGCTCATGCTTTCGTTACGTTGTCTGTCTAAAATGCTAGTGTATTTCTTAAATATAGCTAATTGCTTTTCCCAGTCTTCGTGACGATTTTCTTTAAGCGCACGAATAAGTGCATTAATAGCTTGTAGGTTACTTTCGCGTTTTACTAAGATCTTACTTGTAGGTATCCATGCTTCTAGTCGTTCGGCTGCTACAGCACGAACATTGTCTGGAAGATTACGAAAATCTAGACTGCGAGGGTAGTCGCAGATTAAGAATGTCAAATGTATTTCTCGTTTGTATTCTTGTTCTAAACTTTCGCAGTAATCAAGTAGCTTAGTAATATCTAAGATATTATAAATTTGAATAACAGGTGAGAACAACAAGCTACCAACAACACTACTTGCACAATAGCTACGAACGTTTTCATCTGTTTGTTCCCAGTGGCTTGCTCCGCGGATGTATTCGTTAAGTTCGCCATAAGCATCTACGCTAAAGCACATTAGTACACTCTTAAACTTTTCGACTAGTGTTAAGAATCTACCTTTGATGTTAGTCATGTTACTGTTGAATACTAGATCAATGTTTTTAGCAATGTCAAGCTCAACACACTTTTCTAAGATCCAGTATACACGTTCAATAATAGTTGGTTCACCGCCAGTAAAGTATAACTTGTTAACACCAGGTAACCATTCTTCTACTTGACGTAGAAAATCAGTATCATCTTGCCATAGTGTAATATGATCAGCAAACTGACCCCAGGTAAAATGATTTTTAATAAAGTCAGCCGCCATAGGATCGTTTTCTTCTATGCGCTTGTATTCCTTTTGAATCTGACTACTATTCTGTGGTTGGCACATACGACACTTTAGGTTACACAAGTTGCCTAAACGGAAGTCTAAATACATAGGTGCTTCTTCTACTACATAGTCGTTGTCAATGCTACTCTCAATGCGTTGCATGATACTTTCGCCATGTCCGCTGTACTCAAACCAGTCGCGTATGTAATTGGTGCGATAGCTGGGGAAGCCCATCTTTTCTAAATCATAGCAATGTTCGCAACCCTTAACTGTTTCGCCTTCAATCATCTGTTTGCGTATTTTACGCATGTGATTGTTGTTCCACACAGTTTCGATCTTGTCGCCCTTATTAAGATCAAACATAGTGCCATCATCGTTTTTAAAATTGTCGCGAGCGACACAGCACCAGCTTACGGTCCCAGTAGGCTGAGTCATTACATGTATCCATGGATAAGGACAGAATGTTTTACTATATTCCATTAGAATTCCTCTGGTGCATTACCGTGCTCTTTAAGTATTTTATAAAACTCAGGAAAGGTATCGTTAAATTTTTCATTTCTATATTGGTCACTGAATATTGTATGCTTATAAAATATATTCATTTTAGTATTATCATAATCTACATCAGTGCAATACTTAACTGAGCTCACAATATCAGGATGTGTGCTATTTGCAAACTTTTCAAACACTTTCATTTTAACACGCTTAGGCAATACTTTGCAACTTAAGTGTTCAGGTGTATATACATGGTTAAAGTAAATAGGAACACCAGGAAACTCTTTATCTCTCCAAGCAATGATTTCATCTAGGTAGTAGATGTTAAATATACTAACAGTATAACATATGTCTGGGAAAAGTACAGGAATATTTTGATCTAATAGTTTTCTTAAGTTATCTCGAACTTGATCCCATTTTGTTGGATTTCTAATGTATTCAAAATGCGAACCAACACCATCGATACTAAAACTAATCATTACACGTTTAAAGTGCGGCCAAAGCTCTACACCTCTGTCAGGATAGATACTACCATTGGTGTTGTAATTTAGTGTAATATCTTTACTACGACCAGTATCTACTAGGTTTTGTAGAATTTCATAATGATCAGTAATTAGTAACGGCTCGCCACCATAAAATTCTAATACTTCTAAGTCAGTGCTAATTTCTTTAAAATCTTCCCAGAAAGCAGGATTGCGCTCTGGCCATCTACCTGCGACTCGCATCTGATCCCAGAAGCGATTGCCTTCACCGTCACGCTTCTTTTCTTCTGGTACCCATAAGCTACTAGCAAAGCTGTTGCAAATGCGACATCTGTTATTGCAGATGTTTCCTAGCTTTAGATCCATAGCAATAGGTTTTTGTAATTCGTTGGCTTCTTGTGCATTTTTTAATGCATCAGGGAAGTCTTTTAGAGCACGTTGACGCTTACTATGCACGCCAGCGTCTTCGGCAGTCCAGCAGCTATAGCAAGAAGCAGGCTTTTCACCATTTAAAAAGTCTTGGCGTAACTTATCAAGCCATTCGCTGTTCCAGCCATCACTGAGTGTGTTCTCTGCAAGATTTAATTTCTTGCCGTCTGGGCCTTTAATTAGCTCGTCCATTTGACAGCAAACACTCATATGTCCATCAGTGCGTGCTTCAATGTTTACAAACGGCATTGGGCAAAAAAACTTGCTCATATATTTTTTAACTCCGGAAATGTTTCTGCAAAGTTATCGCCTCTAAGTTCATCAAACTCTGCATTAAATTTTTTAAATTCGTCTAACAAGTTACTATGATCATCATCTAAAAACTTAATAGCACTACGGTATCCTTCAGTAGCACGACCAATATGATCCTGCGGCTCTAACCATTTAAGATGCTTTTGCCACTTGTACTTAATTTCTTCTTTTAAACTTTGTGGTAGTATACTCATTCTAAATCTAGGATTGTTAAGTAGAACATTAACATACCAGTCACCAGCTTTAATATAACCTTTTTCTACCCAGCTACGATGGAAGTCAGTAATATGCCAAGCATTATATGCACTAACTGTAGCACTAACATAGAAATCAATCTCTGGCGCACGGCTACGTAATTCTTCGATATTGGCTACCACATCATTCCAGTCTGTACCTTTACGTTGATATTCTCCCCTGGCGCCTTCAGCATCTAAACTAGCGCCAACACTAATATGCTTAAAGTTTTTCCAAAGATCAATTACATTGTGTTGCTTATATTTAAGTTTTGTGAAGTTGGTGTTGTAGAATATTCGGATATCTGTTTTACCTAACTCTACAAGACGATTCATAATGTGCCAGTGTTCGTCCATGATAATAGGTTCGCCACCAGCCCAATATATTTGTTCGATATGTGGTAGCATAGTTTCGAACTCTTCCATAAAGCCTTCGACGTCTTTGCGGATCTGAATTACTTGCTCTGTGGGTGTTTGATTGAAACTGCTCTTTACTGCATCAGCGAACCAGTTACTGCTTAGTTCTGGGCCGCAGTAACGGCAACGTAGATTACATACGTTACTAAAGCGAAAGTCTAGATACACAATATGCAAGTCATCTAAACTGCCATCTGCGTTTGTCTTAGCAACTTTATCCCAATGTGGTTCTAGCCAGTCCCTGTTACTGCGAACACGTAAACTGTCGTGGCCATACTTTTCTTTTTCATAACAGCGAACACACTCTTTGCAGTGTTTGCCCTGTAACATGTTAAGGCGAACTTGACGCATAGCAGGACTATTCCATACTTCGCGTAAGCTGTTCTCACGTAGGTCGCCGATGTTGGTTTCCCATGGGCTGTCACAACACAGCATAGTCTTGCCGTTGGGCCAAGGGTGCATGTGGATCCAGGGAAGGATGCACATGGTCTTGTTGTCTTTAGCTGATTCTAAATTAATTGTCTGTTGATCCATTTTGCAAGTTTACCGTCATCGCTTAGTTCTCGTAATAACATAAAATTTCGTTGAAATCTATGCATTAATTTATCTGTTATTAGTTTATTCCAGCCCTCTAATGTGTATAAATTCGTTAATCGCTTTAACTCATTAAACACTAAATCACAACGATTAAAAATATAATCTTCTTTATCATAGTCATGATCAACTATATCGTCAAACACATCAAAACCTAAAACTCTAAGCTGGTTAACATAACCTGGTGCAGCAATAAACAATGGTATTTGCGCCATTAAGAACGTTTTAGCAGATTTTTCCGTAAAGAATAATCTATCACTGTTTACTCTACACCACAAAGATGGCATAACAGAATATGCATTTTCGTGACTTCTGTGATCAAATCCTACACTCGATTCTTGCACTACGTTAATTACTGCTTCATCAAATGTTTGCATCATGTGATGCTGCTCGCCGTCTTTGTGGCCTAGGCTTATAGGAAATTTTTCTGCATCTTTTTCGTTTAAAAAAAGTAAAAGATTTTCTCTATCATGTTGACTGTCTTTATTCCATACTGTTTCAAAACTAGAATCCCCCCAACCGCAAGTATAGATACCTTTTTCTTTTAGTTCTTTGTCATCTAATATATTTTTAGTAAAGTAAATTCTTTCTCTTCTTGCTAGTCTTCCTAAACTTAAAAAGTGATATTTTCTTTTTTTAAAAATAATTTCTTTGGGGTATCCAGCAGTATGATTGTTATTCAACACCTGGAAAAACATTGTTCCAGGTTTATGTTTTATCTGTATGTCTATTAGATGATTATATGTAAACCCTGAAGATATACCTCCATCAATCCAAACAATTTTTTTGTAACCACGACTTTTAATAATATCAAACACAACATTCCAGTACACTGAATTTAATGCTTCACTGATATACCCAACAACAATACTATCTTTTTTAGGTAATTTGTCTAAAGCAGCTCTTGTATAAGTTGCCATATTTGATTCTGCGGTAGCTTGATAATCAATGATATTAAACTGTTCAGTATTTTCTAAAAGATCGTACATGTGGTTGAAACCGCGGTCAGCATGAACTATATCTATCCCTGATGAGGTTTTACTTTTAAAGAATATAACATCCTGATCAAAGCTACCCTTAGTAAAAAATTGTTCAGTATGTATGGTTGTATCCATGTCTCTCCACCATTTCTATCAATTCTGGAAATACTGTACGCCAAGTTAAATTTGCTGGGTGATTTCTCTGTTTATCTAATTGGTCGTTGTATCGGCAAAACTGTTCCCACTTAAAAGGATCCCAGTCGTTATTTTCAAACAAGCCTGTTATATTTGCAAAATGTACTCCGTTGCCGTACTTACCAATTCTATATTTGTGAATAATTTCTTTTCTTACTTCCGGTGGTAACACTGCTGGACTCAAAAAATCTGGATCGTATACAAAATTCATGTCTACAGGAACAGGTGCCCAGTCTAAGAATTCATCTATATAAGCAAAGTTATACGCACTAACAGTCTGTGTAATACGAACAGTTAAATTAGTTTCCATTAATGCATTAAGGTTATTTCTAACATCAGCCCAGTACGTAGGATATCGTATATAATGATTACGAATATTTAAGTCATCTATGCTAGGACATACGCGAGTTTCCTTAAACTCACTCCACAACGGAATAGCCTGCTCGGGTAAGTTAGTCATATTAATATTATACCACAGCACAATATTCTTACTACGACCGCTTTCTACTAACTTGCGTAGGTACTTCCAGTGTGCTTTAATTAGTGTAGGTTCGCCACCATTAATATACAGCACTTCCATATTGGGCGCACAGTTATACAAGTCCTCGTAGAAACTTTCATCTTCGGGCCACTGGAAGTCATGCTTGTGATCTAACCAGCTATAACCATCGTTAACAAACTCTAGCGTTTCCACCAATTCTTTATAGTCGCGGCGCCATTGGCTACTACTTGCTGGATTGCAAGTACGACACCGTACATTGCAAACATTACCAAGCCTAAGCTCAACAAAGCGCAAATCAAGAGGAATGCCGCCGTTAGCGTCAGTACTGCTAGTAGCCCAAAGAAGGCTTCTGTGAGGGTACTGTTCGATCTCATGTACACGCTTGCTGCGTAATCCTTTATCTTCTTCTTCATAACACCTCATACATGCTGTGGGCTTATCACCATTCAGCATTTGTTGTCTAATTTCTTTAAAATAATCACTGTTCATATGTGTATCAATGCTGTGATCATTTAGGTTAAAAAACTCGTCGCGATCTGTGCCATAGTTTCTAGCACGATTCTTTCCCGCTGTGTGATCGCTGATACAGCAAGGTGTAACACCACCATGAGGGTGTGTGCCTAAATGTATCCACGGTAGAGGGCAATAGGTTTTACTCATATAAACGTACCTTTAGCAACAGCGCCATATTTAGGATCAGCTAGTGCGTTAGCATAATGGAAATCGTAATCAAAATAAGGTTTAATAATTTCATATAATTCAGGGAATACTTTTCTAAAGTCTTCTCCCCTGTATCTGTCACCGGCAACTATTTGCTGCATAAACATTCTACGGCGTACAGCCATTTCTGTTTCAACAGTAATATTAGGATCAGGAACGTCACTCCAATCTCTCATAGGTATAACTACCTGTTCTAGTGGTGTTAATACATGATTGATTATGCCTTTAATCTGTCCTTCTACTGATGTGTTAGGGAATGTTATATTTTGAAGTGGAGCAACAACTTTTGGCTTGACAAATTCTTCAAATACGTTACTGTTAAACCAGCTAGGGAAGTGAGCCATATTAAAGAATATTTCAAAGTTGGGCCAGCGTTCTGAAAATACATCAACATATTCTTTGAGATACATTACATTCATTGCTGAAACTGTGCAAGTAATACTTACATAAATTTCTTTATTAGTGTGTAAGGTATGGAAATGATCTAAGTTAGCACTAACAATATCCCAGTCTGCACCGTGGCGTAAATATTCAAAACGTTCTTTTGATGCCGCATCAATACTAACACCGAAGCCTACATCTTTAAAGTTCTTAATTAGCTTGCCTACTAAATCTGTATGTAGCTGTGTGCCATTAGTGCTAAAGTTTAGCGTGATATTTTTAGCAAGATCTTGATCGATAAGTTTTTCTGCAAAGGCTTTAAACTCTTTCATATATAAAGGTTCGCCGCCCATAATTTCAAGGTACTTAATATGCTTAATCCAGTCGTTCATTTCAGTCCAGAACTTAGCATTTTCCATATCATCCATAGGAACAGCAACAGTTTCCTTTAAGTAAGGCAAACCTCGGTCCTCTGACTCTTTGATCCATTTGCTACTATAGTTAGGGTTGCAAGTTCTGCATTTGATGTTACACGTTGTTCCTAAGATAAGCTGAAAGTCCTGTGGCATTTCTGGCTCAACACTATAGTCAATTTCTTCATAACGCCATTTAGCATATTCGTTATACATTTCACGCTTAGACTGCTTACCATTTGCTTCGTCCTGCCAGCAGTGCTTACAATTTCTAGGTAACTTTCCTTCGCGAATTTCTTGACGAATATTTTTATAGTAGTCACTATGGAATATATCTCTTACGCTAGTTTCTCCTAGTGTAAAAGGATTACCGTTAGAGTCGTATATACGCTCCTGTGCAATACAACAGGTTCTAACAAAGCCTCCTGGCTCGTTACTCATGTGCTTCCATAATAAGCTACAATATCTTGGTTCTGACATAAAAATCCTATCTAAAAAGTTAGGGGTATTTCTACCCCTAACTTACTAGCTTTACCTAGTGTTACCATAATGCACAACAGTTACTCCGGATAGTTCCGGAGTCTTGCGCCATGGATCTACTACTACACTGCCTGTTGCAAATGATAGTTTAGTACCGTTTGCTGTAGCTACTGTTAGTGCTTCGTCGGCACCTGTTACACGATGGTCTTTGTACCAACCTGCAACAAAGTCTAACTGTTCACCATAAGTGATTTGAGGATTGTGTGCTAGTAGATATACTGCTGGTTTATCTAGTACATCTGCTGGGGGCATTTCACCAATTATTTCATCTAAGTAATATAGCTCTCCGCCCATTTCTGTAACATAGTGTCCTACTAGCATACTGCTTGAACCAGCTTCGTAGGGTACTAAAGGTTTGTAGGCTTTGCCTACAATAATTACTGGAATTGGGGGTACCATGCCGGTACCAGCGGTTGCTAGTTCCATTAGACGCTGTGCCATGTTCTTTGCTTGTACTTCTCGCGAGTACATTACAGCATCAAACAAGTCATAGCCCAAGTCTAGTCGCTCTGCTAGATAACGTAGTGCAATATTATCACGTGGATGGCAAGCACCGCCATCGCCCATGCCCGGCTTCATATAACCCGGACCCATAATACGTCTATCGCTAGATGCTAGTGCATCGCAAACTACTTCAGCATTAACATGACCTAGCTTTTCGGCTACGTCCTGAATCATGTTTACTAGGCTTACTTTAGCACTAATGAATGTATTGTAGAATACTTTGATACATTCTGTTTCTTCCCAAGTACCTACAATGTAGCGTGGGCTGTTCTGCATAATGGTCTTGTAAAAGTCTACAAGTTCTTTTGCATCACCAGTTTCGCTGCCATCTTCTGTGCCGATCATAACCATTTCCGGGTTAACCATGTCCCACTTAACAGTACCCATAGCAATTAAGTAAGGATTGTAAATGAAACGTGCATTAGTTATTAATGGTTGTAACTGACTACGAACTGTACCTGGTAGTACAGTTGAGATTAGAACAATTAACTGAGATGGTGTTGCAACCGCATTTACTTCACGCAGAACATTCTTAACTACTGTGTAGTCGAAGTCCTTGTTGGGTAAATGGCTGGTTGGCGCTTTGCCATCATATTGTGGATCATGTGGTGTTTCTACTGCGATAAACACAATATCCTGACCACGTACCGCTTCAGCAAGCGTAGGAACCATTTTAAAGTTCTCAGGCTCGCGTGGAGCAATGTCATATCCAACAACATCATGGACCTCAGCAACCATCTCGGCGCAGGCTTGTCCTAGCTTGCCTACTCCGATAAATCCGATCGAGGCCATTTGTTTCTCCTAATTTTTTAAGTACAGTTTTAACTGTACGCAATATTTATCAGGAGATTTTTATATTTTTTAATGTTTTGGTTCACGAATCCACCAATCATACAGTTCACTATCTGCACGATAAATGTCTTCGATACGAAGTGGTTGTTCTGGTCGAATATCTGCAATCTTATTCTGCCAGTTGCGTCCTTTGAAAAAACTTGCTTCTGCTTGATCAGGCCATTGTTCTTGAAACGTCGGTGTTACTAGCATATTCTCTAATTCGCGAATTAATGTTTGTTGCTTGTGTGTAGCACGTGGTACAATGTAATCTAGATTTTCCTTGATAATTCTATCAAGGATATGTCGTGGCCATGCCATTGGACTGAACACAATGTCAGGATGGAACGCAAACATACGTTTGGTTTCAATTTTAACATCTAGTTCTAATGCATAGTCAAAGAATCGTTTAAGGTCAAACATGCCAGGGCCTGTTAGTGTTAGATCCATAAGCATACGATCTTTGCCTCCTGACAGTGCTACGCCTTCACGGAAGTTTTGATCCCATTCTTTCCACTTTAAACCTGTGCGAATGAATTCACCGATTGGCCCAGTACCGTCGATGCTAGCACACATAGTCCAATCTTTGGCTTGTGGTAGCCAGTCGTACAAATAATGATTGTTAAACCTAATACGGCTTAAATTACTATTATAACGTAAATGTACTTTACTAAGATTGCCATCTTCAGCAAGTCTATCCATAGCACGCCAGTGAATATCATACATCAATGGCTCGCCGCCTACCCAATATATTTCTTCTACTACACCGCTACAGATAGCAGCCCAGAACTCTTCCTCTACTACTTCCTTTTGGAACTTCTCAATGATTTTTTTATTTTCGGGGACCATGAAGGGTTGGTTCTCTGGGCTCCAGAGGCCGTGCTTCTTCTTTTCTGATTCCCAACTCGACGATAAAGGTTCACCACATGTACGACACTTAAAATTGCATAAATTACTGACCCTATAGTCAAAGCTAATAGGAACCATATTAGTATGTCCATCATCATTTGTCTCCTCAAATGCCTGTTCTATTTTATCTTTAAATAAAAATCCTGTAAACCACTGACGGTACGTACTTTGACTTAGAATGCTGTCATTGCATACTGCACACTGTGGTATTGTTTCGCCAGCCATTAGCTTCTTACGTATATCCTTCATATAAGGACTGTTCCAATGTTCATCTAAGCTAACCGGTTTGTAATCTTCAATGGTACCCACTTCTTTGTACTTGCCGGTGCTTTTATCGTTGCTAGCATCAATATACTGACGTTGCATCATATGTTCTTCGCGGCTAGCACAGCACATTCTACGTTCGCTCTGTGGACTAATATAGGTATGCGTCCATGGCGCCATACAAAATGTTTTGTTAGGCGATTCTGGGCTCATTTGTCCGTGTTCCCAAATAGGTTTAATTTTGTTTGTCATAATTTGTATATATCTACTACACCATAATGGTCCATTGTAGCCACTGTTATTTTGTGTCTTTTAATTACTGTAAATGCTAGATCGATCATTACCTGACTGTTACCGCAAATAATTTTTAATGGTAACAAATCCTGGTTCATGAAGATAAAGTTTTCTACTAAACGATCTACTTCATGATGTCGTATACCATGCAAGTCAAGCGTTGTTTTTTTACCCATTCGCTACCTCAAGTATTTCTAAATTCTTAAAGTAATCGTAAAACTGTTCAGGTGTTAATATTGCAGGATTATCGCTGTCTTCATCGCCTAGGTATTTTTCAATATAGTCAACACCTTTGTATGCTACTGATACACTGGGGAATATACCTGCATCCCTGCTTTCGTACCCTACAATATATTTTTGTTTTAACAGTTCATCGATTTGTTTGAGTTGCATTTCTTGTATGTTAGGCGGAAATGCATCTGTTGTATAATACACAGTTACTTTATGTTTATGAGGAAATAATACACTTGCTTCTTCTAAATGTTTGTAATTAAAAATAATCTCTTTAAAATTATCCTTACAAAATCTAACAAGTTCGTATAAATTAATAGCACTGTGATGTAACTTTACTATTTTAGCATCGCAATGCTCTTTAACAAATTCTGCTGCCTGACTGTCAGTGACGCTCCAAATAATAGGTATACCAATTTGTTTAGAAAGTTGGCTGATATGGTTTGCTGATTCAAAATCTAGCTCGCTACGCTTGGCAACTTCTATATAGGGTAAATGTCCCCATCGGCTAGGGATAGATAGATATTTTTTTTCATGGGGTATAAGCAAACTAGGCGTGCTTTTAGTAATCACAACCGCGTCAGCATTACACTGCGCGGCTGCAATTAATCGTGTTTCTAGAACACTAACGTTATTTTCGTGTCCTAGGCCTATGTTTGCATATAGTTTAGTCATTGCCCTCTACGCCACCTAAACCATCTGATTCTGTATCCCAACCGATACTACTACCACCAATTTTTTTCATCATTTCGGCACGAGCTTCGGGGTCTAACGGATTATCATACCAGTCTGCACTTTCACCTGTCTTACGATCACGCTTACGAACTTCCTCTACAATAACTTCACCATCTTCGCTTACTGTACGATGTGCATAAACAGCACCGTCTTTAGCCAATGTCTTTGGTTGCTGGATATCCATTTCTTTTTTCACTAGTGGCAGAACTTTGATGTTATCATAAAACTCTACTAGGTTAGGAAACGTCTTACGGAAGTCTTTGCCGCGACGTGCATCATACTGCTCATGGAATACTTTAAAGTCATGCTCTAGTAGTTCACGGTCAGCAGTATTACGATGCGGTGTTTTAACGACATCTAGATACTCAATAAGACGACTTAGCTGATCCTGCTCCCAAGGTTGCACTAACTGTAGTCCATTAGCATCACGCTCGTCACGCTCACGTACTTCTTTAAGCCAGTTAAAGATCTGGTCGTGATACTTTTTACGTAACTCATCAGGAAGTGTTAGTGCGCTCTGGAAGCTAGGGAAGCGTAGAATGTTGCAAGTAAAGCCAGGACGATTATGTCCGTACTTGCGCTTCATTGACAACATCCAATTTAGGAATTCCACAATACTATCTAAGCATAGCGCATTGATGGTCATCATCATGTGCAAGCCTTCGATACGTGCTTCACTACACATACGTTCAAAGTTATGTGTCCATTCTTCCCAGTTTAGTCCGTCACGAATATATTCAGCTTGTGGGCCGTATGCTTCGCAACTGGTATACAAGTGGAAACGATTAATATATTGTGTACCAGCAATTAACCTGTCAATAAGGTCTTTCTTAGAACCTAAGTTACTGTTAATAGCTAAACGCATTTTTTGTGCTTGCGGTGTGCCAGCATTTTCTTTAAACCAATCAAATAGTTTATAGATGTCTGGGGTCATTGTAGGTTCGCCGCCTGTAACACGAATTTCTTCTAGCTCTTGGCTAAGTTCAGGCCACCAACGCCAGAACGCATCTACGTATGGATTAAAGTCATCTCTGTCAAATGGTTCTGCATAAGGTGCATCGTCAATAAAATGACCACGTGCATCGCTACGGATATTATGGTAACCACCATTGTTTCGAATGTCTTTTACCCATGTAGTACTGAAAGCAGGATTACAATAGCTACATGCAAACTGACAAGTTCTATTAAAGGAAATTTCTAAAGTCTTAAGACCAACGTCTGCATCTGGATTTAGTTTAGCAATCTTCATCAAGTCTTCGTCTTCATAGATAACAGTCTTGTATGTACGATCACTCACAGGCTCGTTGCCGTCTGCATCCTTACCCATGTCCTCAATCTTCCAGCAGTATTCACATTCTTTGGGACGCTTGCCTTCCTGCATCATTTGACGCATTTTCTTTTTGTGCTTAGTATTGTGAATAGCTGTAGGATTAGTCTTGATTTCTTCTAAATCAATTTGGTGTGCGGGAGGGTGATGACAACTGGTTGTGCCACCATGCCCTAGCCAAATAGTAGCATTAAGCCACTTAGCCGCACAGAATGATTCCGATACCGGATCAATCATTCTCTTCTTAAACTCTCTGTGGCTTTCGCCCTGCTTACGTCCCATTGTGTATCCTCTAGATCATTGCATGTGCTTCTTGGCAAATCTGCCACCAGTCATCCATTTCTGGAAACACTGATAAAAAGTCTGTGTCTCTACGCTCATCGTGTTGCGTAAAGAATTTATAAAAATTAGCTCGCGCTTTTAATACTTCTTCTTCACTTAACTTACTGCCCGCTTTCATCCATTCTAGATTACGACGAGCCTTATCAATTTCAAAATCCTTAAAGCCTCTATAGTCAACATACTGTTCATTGGCAGCATTAAGTTCCATAAAAGCAATTGCTTCTTCTAAATAGTCCTGATACCATTCTGGCATTACTTGTATGCACTGCCAGTGTGGTGCTCGCAGTAACGGAATATCAAACCAAATACGCTGTTTAGGGCGTATCTCATAGTTAGGGTGTTTGTGTCCACCATTATCAGGTACTGGTATGTATTTAATACCTTGGCGATCTTTTGCAAACTCTTCTCGGAGCTCTAAAATAAATTGCAACCATTCACGGAAGCTGGTTAAGCTAAGTGCATTAAATGTATTAATAAATGTGATAGTAGTATTGTCAGTTTCACGTAGTACACGCAATACATTCTTCTTTAGCACTTCAAAGTCCATGCCGTTACGCATGTACTCTGCTTGCTTACCATAACCGTCACAGCTAACAAACACAGCAAAGTTCTTACAAGCCGGTGCTACATACCAGTTGTTTCCACTGTTTGGATTAAACTTTTGTGGATCTTCCCAAATTTGAATCTGTTCTAGTCTCTGTAGCGATTCAATAAACTTGTCCATTAGTTGTGGTTTTGGTGGAACCATGTTTGATGTAACACTCATTTCTAGCCATGCGTTGGGGTTAGCATACACATAGTCTAATACTTTAAAAGTGTTAACATCCATAAGTGGTTCGCCGCCGGTCATCCGGAACACTTCTAGGTTCTTGTATAACTCAGGCCACCATTTCCAAAATGCTTCTACGTAAGGATTTTCATCCTGTGCTACACGCAAAGGCATTAAGCCTGCGCGAGCTAAACTTTCTGTGTTATTATGTTCCCCACCTACAATCTGATAAGGGCCAAAATCTTTTACTTCTTGGTGCCAGCTTGTGCTTAGGTGAGGACTGCAATAACTGCATTTAAAGTTACAGGCTTGATTGAAGTTAACTTCTACATAGCGAGGGTTAATGTTACCTTGCCAACCTGCTGCCTTAATGTCTTCTTTAGCGTTCTGTGCCCAATATTCGCCACTGCGATAAACACGGTCACTGCGGCCACCTACGTCCTCAATACGCCAGCAATAGCTACAACCAGCTGGGCGTTTGCCTTCTAACATTTCTCTGCGCTGTTCTTTTTTCTCAGAAGTGTTGTGTAGCGCACTAGGATTAACCTTTAGTTCTTCTAAGTCAATCTTATGCGTAGGCGGGTGATAGCAACTGTGCGTCATACCGTTAGTCAAGTGCATGGATACCTGCGCCCACTTTGCATAACACATAGTAGGACTAATTGCATCTAACTCTTGTTGTGCCGCATCCGCGGCGGCGTCGTAGTGGCTACTCATAGTTTTGTATAATCTAACCCATTATCCATAAATTGAATGTGTTGCTTCCAGTCCATTATAATTTTATGCATATATTCGCCGCCGGCAATAGTCCATATATGGTTTTCTTTAAAACCGTCGGCTAAAAGATGCTTACTAACAATTTTAGCATATTTTTTCTTTTTTGTCAAATCCATATCACTTATACAACAACCTGCAACTGTGAGGTGTTTGTCTTTGCCGCCAATAGTAAAAATTAATTGTTGTTCAGAGGCACGTAATATTCTATATAAAATAGTATCTGGAAATGTTGAACGGTCGTATGCAATTGCGCTGGTTGAAAAAATAAAAACACCATTCATGTGCTTTTCGAGATATTTTAGAAACACGAGCTTGAACCAAAATCCTACTTTCCAGCTAGCGATGAAATTTTCATACACTTCTCGTTGATCTATAATAGCTTTCGTATAATCAAACTCATCGCCTTGTATGTTAGCGTTAAAAAACACACGATCAGGAAGTTCTAAATTTTTAATTGATTCAATGAATTCTTCTGGCTTACTGTAATTAACATTATGGCGGCCAAACTTAATTACTTCATGTCCGGCGGCTTCTAGATCCTCAATGATATATCCGGCATATTCAGACGATGCGCCAAAAAACCAGTACTTCATACTATTCCTTTACCCTGTCAAACATCATGGCTATAACAAATCTATCGCTATCTACTTGGGGCACACTATGGCAGCTATTCTCCGAAACTTTAAATAGTAAGAGTTGATTTTTTTTACCTCCGAGCTCGATAGGAGAATCTCCCATCAAATTTGAATGAAAGTATGTTCCGCGGACCTCATTTAAATACAAAATACCCCTTACGGGTACTGTATTCCAGTGAACATCATTATGAACAAGAAGACTGTGTTCAGCGCCCATTAAACTAACAGATGTTTTGTTTTCTATACATGTTTCGTTCCAAACAGTATTAATAGCATTTAAAATTTTATCTTCAAACTTTACAAGTATGCTCATTAACGGGTGCGGGGTGAGCGACTTGTGATATTCTAATTCATTTAGTACTGAAC
>Ga0208788_1000316_pt1 | contig 24578 bp, 17 predicted proteins | sample Wag4_2014_7_11_3_FD_187363 | JGI IMG/M metagenome (GOLD analysis project Ga0208788, IMG submission 187363) | Fresh water mixed with fracking chemicals microbial communities from Ohio, USA - Utica-2 Time Series FC 2014_7_11 (SPAdes) (version 2) ...
GGTGAGGCTAGACCCACACGCTCCACCAAGGTGTGCACAGCACCGAAACGGCCACCTTGTCGTGCATGCGGTCGATCAAAGACCAGCCCGCAGGGCGTGGGGCAACCACTGCAGCCATGGCGCGCCTGTCGGGCACTGTCAACTAAACCGTACAGCTGCTGGGCCTCAGGATAAGCGACCTCACCGCGAGCGGCCGCTGCACTCACAGCTTCCAAGGTGCCTCCCATCGCCCGCGCAGCTAGATGCGGTGAGCGCAAGAGCGCTTGCAAGTACTGTTCGAAGCGTGCGTCGAGCTGCGGAACGATGGGCGCCGCTCGGGAGATCAAGGCCACCACATTCCGAGCTTGGAGCGCGGTAGCCAAGCCCCCGCGTCCTACGGAACTGCGCGGTTCCTGCAGGGAGGCCAGCGTCGCAAAGCTCAAGCCTGCTTGCGCCGCAGGACCTGATGTCCAGCCCTCACCACCACACTCGGCGCGCAACCATGCAGCGCGCTGCGGAACCTCCCACCGCAAGAACTCCGGAGGAACGAAGCGCGCTTCCACACCTTCATCCATGATCAACACCGAGGGCCGATCTAGGCGACCTTCGATAGCCAAGGCTGTATGGTGGCGGGCGAAACGCCGTGCGAAACCGCCACCGCCTTGCGCTTGTTGCCCACGGCCAGTCTCAGAATCGCGCCATAGAAAGCTGGTGCGTTCGGCACCTGGGAGACCACGACGCACGGCATCGCCAACGGCGAGAATGACGGCCTCAGGTGGACAGCGCGTCGCGAGGACGCGGCCGGCTGCCGCCCCACCAAAGCGCACGAAACGCTCTTCCCACTCGGTGGTAGGCACATGTGCGGTGACCGACACACGATTGCCACGCAGGCGACACAGACGAGCAGAAGGGGCAGCCAAGCGGTACGGCGGCAGAGTGCCGAACCGGAGTCTAGCATCAAGTACTGCTTGAGTCGTGCTGCCTTGTGCCTCAGGCTTCACCCATGATCGTGCCGATCTTCATCCCTATGGCGCAGGCAAGTGGTTGGAGTACGCGTCGCCGCGCCGAGGAATGGGCCAAGTTGGCCCGTACACCGTGGAAGACCTTGCGCGAGCGTCAAGATGCTTTGGTGCGCAAGCTGATCCAAGAGCGCGTGTATCCCTTTAGCGCGCACTACCGGCGCATCATGGATGAGCAGCGCATTGATCCGCGCTCGATTCGCAGCGTCGACGACCTACGGCGTTTGCCCTTTACGACCAAGCAAGATCTTTTGACATCGGCCGGCGACGAAGCACGCCGACGCGACTTTGTGTTAGCGCCCAGCCCCGAACTGGTGCGCAAGCACTGGCCTTGGCACAAGAAGCTCGGTCTCTTGAACGCGGCAAGTAAGGATGACCTGCGTCGCGAGTACACGCCGAACTTTGTGACCTTCACGACAGGACGCAGTTCGGAGCCAGTCGCCTTTGCCTACACACCGCATGATCTGGAGGCCTTGCTCAAGGTAGGCGGGCGTATGCTGGATGTGCATGCGATCCACGATCCGCAAGCGCGCATCGTCAATGTGTTCCCCTTCGCCCCGCACTTGGCTTTCTGGCAAGCAACCTTCGCAGGTTTCGAAACAGGCCGCTTCGTGCTATCCACAGGCGGCGGCAAGGTGATGGGCACCAGTGGCAACATCCGGCTCATCGATCGCATGCAACCCGCGGTGCTGATTGGTACACCGGGGTTCCTCTATCACCTATTGCGTCAGGCCCAAGACGAGGGCAAACGCTTCACCAAGGTGGAGCGCGTGATCCTAGGCGCGGAGAAGGTTCCCGCAGGCCTCAAGAAGAAGATCGCGGAAACGCTGGCCGAGATGGGCAGCCCGCAGGCTGTGGTCTCGGGGACCTATGGTTTCACCGAGGCGCGCATGGCGTATTCGGAATGCCCCACAGCTCACGATGAATCCAGCGGCTATCACACCTACCCGGATCTGTGCGTGTTTGAAGTCGTGGATCCTGTCAGCGGCGAGCCTGTCCGCGATGGCGAGAAAGGCGAGCTGGTTTACACCCCGCTCGATGGGCGCGGAACGACGGTACTGCGGTACCGCACCGGCGATGTAGCTGTCGGTGGCCTGCACACGGAACCCTGCCCTTGGTGTGGGCGCACGGTGCCGCGCATTCATTCGGATTTGCGGCGTGTCTCCGATCAGCGTGCGCTCAACCTGACCAAGATCCGTGGCACTTTGGTGGACCTATCGGCAATGGGCACGCTGCTGTCAGGTTTACCTGACGTGCTGGAATGGCAAGTGGCCATCTCCAAACTGCACGATGACCCGCTGGAACTGGATCTGTTCACCGTGCGCGTCTCGCTGCGCGCGGGCGTCGAACCCACGGCCGCGCGCGAGCACATCCGCCGCGAACTGCATGACACGCTCGAAGTGTCCCCCAATGCCATCGAGGTCCACACCAACGCGCAGATGTTGGAGTTCCTCGGGATGGAAACGGAGCTGAAAGAGAAGCGCATCCTGGATCTGAGGCCAAAGGCATGAGCCAAGACGCCATCGTGCTGGCAACCGGCGTGCGCACGCCACTGGCACGCGCCGGCGGTGCCTATGCACGCGAAGACGCGGCGCACTTAGGGGCTGCGGTGCTACGCGAGGTGTTAGCACGCTCACCATGGCTGCCCAACGAGGTCGACGAAGTCATTGCAGGTTGCGTGGGAGTCCCGCATGACCAAGCGAATGTGGCGCGTGTGATCAGTGTGCGCGCGGGGCTACCCCACGCCACGCCGGCGCGCACGGTGCAACGCAACTGCGCCAGCGGCATGGAGGCGGTGGACTGCGCCGCTATGGCCGTCGAGACGGGCCGCGCCCGTGTGGTGGCGTGCGTGGGCGTGGAGGTGATGTCGCGCTATCCGTTGACCTTCAATGGAAAGTTCACCCACCTCATGGAGCGCTTGTCACGCGCCAAGTCTCCGCTGGCAAAAGCGCGCGCAATGATGGGCTTTCGACCGGCGATGCTTGTGCCGCAAGTCGCGTTGATTGAAGGTCTGACCGACCCGCTCTCGGGCCTTATCATGGGCAAGACTGCCGAGATTTTGGCACGCGAGTGGTCCATCTCACGGGCCGATGCGGATGCGTACGCGCTGCGCAGTCATCTGCGCGCTGCCAGTGCCCGAGCAAGTGGCCGCTTGGCCGCAGAGATCGTGCCCCACTTGCCCAGCGGCGCGGCGGCAGATGCAGGCGCCGTGCTGCACGATGACTCGGTGCGAGAGAACCAGTCGCTAGACGCCTTAGCAAAGTTGCCGCCTTATTTTGAGAAGCCGGACGGTCGGGTGACGGTAGGGAACAGCTGCGGGATCACCGATGGAGCTTGCGCCTTGCTGGTGTGCCGCGAGTCCACCGCGCGCGCCGCAGGCTTGCAGCCGCTGGCGCGATTGGTAGGGCGTGCTTGGTCAGGTTGCGATCCAGCACGCATGGGGCTAGGCCCCGTGGTGGCGACTGCGCGTCTGTTGCGCACGACAGGACGCGCCTGGAACGACCTTGAGGTCATCGAACTGAATGAGGCCTTTGCAGCACAGGTGTTGGCCTGCGAAAAGGCCTTCGATAGTGATCTCTACGCAGCTGAAAACTGGGGCGGTCAACGCCTAGGCACGCTCGATTGGAACAAGACCAACGCTAACGGTGGAGCGATCGCCCTAGGTCATCCCGTGGGCTGCACGGGTGCGCGTTTGCTGCTGACGGCCGCACACGAGCTACAACGACGGGGAGCGCAGCATGCCTTGGCCACCTTGTGCATCGGCGGTGGACAAGGCGGCGCGTTCCTGCTGGAGCACGCCGCATGAATGCCACCTTGGTCTTCGAGGGCGAGCTAGCCATCGTGACACTCGCAGCCCCTACGCGCGCGCAGCCGGTGCTCGATCTGGCGATGATGGAAGATCTAGAGCGTGCAGTCGGCGTGCTTGAGCAACGCGACGATTGGCAGGGCCTGTTGGTGCGTGGACGCGATGCGCATACCTTTGCCGCTGGTGCGGACTTGGATGCACTGGAGGCGCTGACGGACGCAGCCACGGCACGCCACTTCATCGAGCGCGGGCAAGCACTCTACAACCGCTTCGAGGACCTGCGCTTGCGCCGTAAGCGTGGACTCATGGTTGCAGCCGTGGGCGGTGCGTGCGCCGGTGGCGCGTACGAATTGTGCCTCACCATGGAGTGTATCGTGCTAGCGGATAGCCCGAGCGCCAAGCTGGGTTTGCCGGAGGTCAAGCTGGGCATCCTGCCGGCTTGGGGCGGCGCGACGCGTCTCCCGCGCCGCATCGGCCCGTCAAGCGCACTGGACATCATCCTCAAGGGCCGCCTGCACTCAGCTAAGGAGGCGCTACGCTTGGGCTTAGTGGATCGCGTGTGCGCGCCCGAAGATCTGGACCGCATCGCGCGCGACATCGCGAGTTGCGCACACAGCGTGCGCCGTCGGAGTCGAGGCTGGGCAGGCTTCGTGGTCGATCGCAATCCCCTCGCAGCGACGGCGTTGAGCCTGTACGCGCAACGCCAAGTGCAGCGCGCCACAGGCGGACACTATGCAGCACCGCTGGAGATCGCGCGCATTGTGCCAGCCGGTGCTGCCACACCACGCAGCCTCTCACTACAGCGCGAAGCGCACGCCGCTGCTCACCTCGCTGTCTCCCCCACAGCCAAGAACCTGCTACGCCTCTTCCGCGGTACCGAACGCGCCAAGAAGCTGCGCTTGCAAAGCGACGGCCTACCAGCTGCTCCGCTGTACAGACTGGGCGTGGTCGGTGCGGGAGTCATGGGTGCAGGCATCGCCAGCACTGCGGCCCGCCGTGGTGTCCAAGTGCGCCTGAACGATACGCGCCAAGAGGCGCTCGATCGCGCGCTAAGTAGTTATCGTGCGAGCCTCACGCGTCCGACGAGCGCGCGCTCGGTGCCACGCGGATGGATGGATCGTCTCGATAGCACGCTGGAGTTGACGACGCTACGCCACAGCGAAGCAGTCGTGGAAGCCATCGTCGAGCAAGTTGCTCCCAAGCGCGCGCTGTTCCAGCAGTTGGAGCAGACAGTCACACCGGAGTGCTTGCTGGCCACCAACACCAGTTCGCTGTCCGTGAGTGAGCTGCAAGTTGGATTGCTGCATCCCGAGCGAGTGGTTGGGCTGCATTTCTTCAATCCTGTCGAGAAGATGCCCTTGGTCGAAGTGGTGCGCGGCCAGCAGACGAACGAGACCACTGTGACGCGTGCATGCGCCTTGGCCTTGCAGTTGGAGAAGACCCCGGTGGTCGTCGCCGATGTGCCAGGTTTCCTTGTCAACCGCATCCTGGGTCCCTACCTCGACGAGGCGTTGGCGTTGCTAGCTGGCGGAGTACCTGCAGCCAACTTGGAGGCCGCGCTCACGCAGTTCGGCATGCCGATGGGCCCCTTGGCTCTCTTGGATGAAGTCGGCTTTGATGTAGCTGCGCATGCGGCCCATACCTTGGTCAGCGCCTATGGCCCTCGCATGGGCACGACGGCTTGGCTTGCAACCGCCGTGCAGCGTGAGATCCTTGGTAAGAAAACCGGACGCGGCTTCTATCTGCACGCGCGCCAAACACGGGCACAGCTAGATCCGCAGGCTGCCAATCTGCTTACCGCCAGTACGGTGCGCTGCGAGCTGCGCACGCCGGAGGATTTGGCCATGCGTTTGGTCGCCGCCACCTGCGCGGAGGCCTTCCGGTGCTTGGAGGCCGGTGTCACCACCAGCGAGGAGGAGCTCGATCTCGCCTTCGTGCTGGGCACTGGCTTCGCGCCCTTCCGAGGTGGTCCGGTGCGTCATGCACGCGCCATGGGCCTTGCCACTTTGGTGGACATTCTGCGGCGCGCGCAAGACGCGCCAGATGTGCGCGCACGCGACGGCGGGCGCGCGCGGTTCGAGCCCTGCGCGCTCCTCCTAGAGCTCGCCAAGCGCTAGAGTCGCGGCGTGGTCGAGACAGGACGCATGACGCGCGAGGTGTTGTGGAACTTCGGTGCGCTAGCTGTGCTAGCGGCCACCGGCTTAGCGTTGAACATCCTTGTCGGCACGCAATGGAGCCCCGCTGCGCTGGGTGTGTTCAATCAAGGCCTCGCAGCCTATGTCCTGGCCTCCATGCTGGCCTCGGTAGGCATCAATCACTCGGTGCTGCGCGCCTTGGGTTCCCATGCCAGCGATGTGCAGCAGGCGGCCCACCGCGAGCGCTCGGCAACCATCGTCTGGGCAGCGCTTGTGCCCACCGCCGTACTCGCGCTCGTCGTGTGTGCCATCTATTGGTTTGCGCGCCACAGCGTCGCCGCGTGGCTGGACTCACCCGGAGTCGCGACCGCCATGGCAGCCAGCACACCGGGGCTGTTCTGCTTTGCGCTCAACAAGCAACTGCTCGCAGCTGTTAATGGCTGGCGGCGCATGCGCACCTTCGCGTTGCTGACAGCCGCGCGCTACTTGTTGCTGCTGGTCGCTCTGTGGATGGCGGCTCGCCAACAGTGGGACGCAGATGCGTTGCTCGGCATCTTCAGCATCTCGGAAGCCTTGCTGTTGGTAGTAGCTGGCGCAGAAGTGGCTCGTCACTGCGGACGCCCGCAATGGAAAGAAGTACGCACATGGATGCGCACGCACCTGTACTTTGGCCTGCAATCGGCCGCGGCTGCAGTGCTGTTGGAACTCAACGCCAAAATCGACATCTGGATGTTGGGCCTCTGGCTGACCGACACCAAGGTGGGCTTCTACACCTGGGCAGCGATGTTCACAGAGGGCTTCTGGCAAGTGCTGGTGGTGCTGCAAAACCAAATCAACCCTGTGCTGGCCCAGCACCTCTCTGCGGGCAACACCGCTGCCGTCGAAGCCCTTGCGCGCAGCATGCGTTGGAAGAGCGTGGCCTTGGTGGCCTGCATCGGTGTGCTCTCGTTGCCGGCCTATAGCTACATCGTCGAGCAACTCGGCGGGACACTAGGCTTCAGCGAGTCAGTGCAGGCCTATCGCATCTTGGTGGCGGGTGTCGTGTGTGCGGCCGCATGGCAACCGATGGCGCAGATCCTCTTGATGGCGAACCAACCGGCGCGCCATTCCGTGCTGATGCTGTGCACCGTAACGGTCAACATCGCGGCGAATGCCTTGCTGATTCCTAGCTACGGCTTGGAAGGTGCTGCACTCGGAACGGCCATCAGTGTTATCGCCGGAGCAGGCTTCTTGAAGTACGCCGCACAGCGTTATGTGGGCGTGAAGATCTAAGCGCGCCGCTCTACTCGCGCAGGCGCCACACCTCGATCACTGGGCCTACTTGCCCTGCGCGCGCCACACTCCAAGTCCACGGCAAACTGCGCTGAAAATCATCGTCTTGGTGCACAAGCGGTAAGGCTTCATCCGGATCGTCATGCGGGCTGACCCTCACCATGAGGTCCGCACGGCTGGCGATCGTGGCGCGCAACAACGCCAACAGCGGACGACGACCACGATGATCCTCGATGACCAACCAGCGTGCCCCGAGTGTAGACACATAAGCCACTGGGTCTTGCTTGGCAGCCTCGCGCTGCGCGGGGGTCGCGAGCGGCATCACCCACAAGGGACGGCCGCTGTCGCCTAAGGCACGCGAGCGCCAACGCCATGTGTACCACGGGTAGGCCTCATCGAGGAGGAACGGTTCGTTGCGCGCCACGGAACGATCATCCATCCACAAGGGCAAATCGAGCGGAGGCATGAAGGCTACCGGTTCATTCGTAGGCACATGTGCCTCGATCCAAGTGGCCGCCTCCACAAAAGTGTCAGCAGCGGTGCGCGCGCGCAGGATACCGGCAGTCAAGTTCATTTGACCGAGAAGCACAAGCACCAGTAGCGCTTTGGCACCATACGACCAACGCCGCTGCAGTATCCATACCGACCAAACCACCAACACACACAAGGCCGGCACCAATTGCAGTACAAAGCGCTGGTAGGTGCGCTGGTATAAGCCAATAGCAACGACATACGCGACCACAAAGGACGCGACGACCAGCGCTTCGCGGCTGACGCGCCGCGTGCGGTGCACCAACCACAAGACGCTACCCAGCAGCACTGCACCCAGAAGCAGCGGATCGTAGTCCCGCAAAGCGGCCCAGACCTTGGCAAAGCCCGCACCGTTGAAGATGGTCAGGTCCATCTTGTGACCCGACAACTCGAGAGTGTTGCTCCCCACCCCTACTGCGCTGCTCACACCCGTAGCTGTGGGATACGCCAACCATGCAGCCAGCGCCACGAGCCCGAGGCCCACCAACACGCGCACAAGAGCAGCTCCGCTGCGCAGACTGAAGCACACCGCCACGAACATGGGCACCAGCACCGCAATGCCTGATTGCAAGGTGCACACAGCGCCCGCAGCAGCGAAGGCGGCCCACACACACTCGCGCCAACCACAACGCCTAGCCAAGTGCGTGGCCGCCCATAAAGCCGCAGCTACCCACGGCAGCAAGGCTGCATGCGGGCGCGCCTGCTGGGCGAACCACAACACAAACGGATCCACCGCGCACAAGGCTGCTGCGGCAAAGGCCCATGCATCCGGCACGAAGCGCCGCGCCAGCAGCCACACGAACGGCACAGCAAGAGCCGAGAGCCAAGCGATCACCAAGCGAATGCGCGCACGCTGTGAGGCTGCGCGCTCGAGCTGCTCGTCCACTGGACGCGGCACATCATCAGCGTGCGGCGCCTCGGTCAAAACCGCAGTGAGCGCGGCAGGCAGCAACGGATAGAAGCCGTACAAGTGCTGCCCACGCGCCTCGTGTCGGCCTTCTTCCAGCGTGCGGACCTGCTTCTCGTAGACGAGACCGTCCGGCTCGGGCCCATACGGCAACAGATAGTCGCGCCCGATGGAGCGCAGCGCGCCCGTCAACAGGGTTAGCGCCAACACCATCCACAGCCAGCGGCGATTCATGGGCTCCACATGCACTAGGATCGCCGCTGGGCGCGCGCGGCTCAAGCCTCACCTGCGCAGAGCCGAAAGGCGGCTATACTCACCCCCTTGCCATGATCCAACAGCGCCAAGCCCCGCTTTCGGTGCTCTTCGTTGAGCTCAACGAGGCGGAGCAGCACTTCCTGCGGCGCTTTGTGGCGGAGGGCAAGTTGCCCACCTTCGCGCGCATGCTCGAAGAGGGCGCCTTTGTGCGCACGCGCATCCCGGGCTTCGATCCCTCGGAACCCAAAGCCTGGCGTGTGATCTCGCCCTGGATCGTATGGCCGTCGCTCTACACCGGCTTGACGCCTGCAGAGCACGGTCTGATTGGCTTTGGTCAAGATACCAGCAGCATTCGCGGACGCTGTGTGTGGGATGTGCTCGACGCTCACGGCATCACCGTAGGTGTGCTCGGCAGCCTGATGAGCTTTCCCCCGCGCACGAGTGGTGCAGCGCGCTACTATGTGCCCGAGTCACTGGCCGATGATCCGTCCTGTTTTCCTGACGAGGCGCGCGCGCTGCAAGAGTTCTGCGTCTTTGGTGCACGCAACTACTCCGTTGACTTCGCGCGCCACGCCCGCGAAGCCTTGACGCTGTTGTGGCGCACGCGCAAGAGCGGCGCGCGCCTGTCGACCATTGCGCGCACCATGGCGCAAGTACCGCTGGAAAAGCTCGGTGGAGCCGCACGCGTACCGGAGCGCGCCATGCTGCACAGCTACCTCGTGTGGGATGCGTTCCGCACGTTGTACGGCCGTCATCGTCCGCGCTATGCCTCGGTGCACTTGAATCATGTAGCCTACATGCAACATCGCTACTGGCGTGCAGCAGAACCGCAGCGCTTCCAAGATGCTCTCTCGGCCACGGACCAGCGCTTCTTTGAGGCCGTCGACGAGCGCAAGCGTTATGAAGAGCGCTTCCACGATTGGATTGAGAAGAGCTTCCGCTGGATGGACGCACGCTTGGCTGAGCTGATCCCGATGGTGGACAACCAAACGGTGATCGTCGTGGGCACCGCACTCGGTGTGCGTCCATTCGATCCGGTCCATGAGATCCACAACCCGGTGGTGCGGTTGGTGCACGAAGGCGAGCTCTTCGCTGCCTTGGGCCTGCCGCCGCATGTCGTGCTGCACCAGATGAACCCCGACATCACGGTGAACTTCGAGAACGAGGATGCAGCAGCGCGCGGAGCTGCGCTTGTGGCTGGCCTGCGCGTCCTCGACGACGAAGGTCTGTTCCATGTCCAGCGTCGCGGTCGGCAGGTCTTCTGTGAGCTGAACATGCCCAGACGCACCACCCGCGGCCAACGCTATGCCATCCGGCACGATGCCAAGCCCGCTTGGTCTGTGCCTTTCGAGCGGCACGTGGAGGAGCATGGGACCGCTGACCAATCCACAGCCCACCACAAAGACTCGGGCTGGTGTCTGGCCTGGAGCAAAGGCCGTCGTATTCAGGCAACTAGGGAAGTCGCATCCGTAACCGCGGTCGCTCCCACCCTGCTGTCGCTGTACGGTCTGCCGGCGCAGCCGTGGATGACCAGCGAACCACAGCCGTTCTTGGATGCAGGTCTCGGATCGTAGGCTTCGTTAGCCTGTCAAGGGCGCGGGACAACGCGCCGATACTACCGAGCGTTCCTATGACCTCTCTTGAGCGAGACTCCGCACGCGCAACCCCTGCGCGCTTGGCGGACACCATGATCGCGCCGGCGGTGCTGCACGGCGCGAAAGTCGTGGTGGTGGTGCCCGCGTATCGCGTGGCCTCGCAGATCCAGAAGGTCATCCACGGCATTCCTGGTTGGGTGCACGCGATCGTCATCGTCGAAGACTGTTCTCCCGACGAGACCGCCAAGCAGATTGAGGCCTGTCGTGATCCGCGCGTGGTGTTGGTCCGCCATGCTGTCAACCAAGGTGTAGGCGGAGCGATGGCCACCGGCTTCCGCGAGGCGCTGCAGCTGCAGGCGGACATCGTGGTCAAGATGGATGGCGACGATCAGATGGATCCGGCGTACCTGCCGCGCTTGGTGCAACCACTGATCGATGGCCAAGCCGATGTGGTCAAGTGCAATCGCTACCAACACCTGGATGCGCTGCGCCAAATGCCGGTCGTGCGTGTGATTGGCAATGCGGGCTTGACGTTCTTTGTGAAGGCCGCTTCGGGCTACTGGAACATCTTTGACCCGGCGAATGGCTACATCGCGGTGCGCGCCAAGGTGCTGGAGCGCCTCGATCTGTCACAGCTGCCCAAGCGCTACTACTTCGAGTCAGGCTTCTTGGTGGAACTGGGCATTCTGCGCGCTGTGGTGCGCGATCTGCCGGTGCCCGCGCGTTATGGCGATGAACACAGCTCGCTCTCGCCTTTGCGTGTGCTGTGCGAGTTCCCGCCGCGCCTGTTCATGGGATTGATGCGGCGCCTCTTCTGGCGCTACATCGTGCATGACTTCAGCGCGACATCGCTGTTCTTGCTGCTGGGTGTGCCGATGCTGTTGTTTGGCACGAGCTACGGCGCCTATGCCTATTGGAGCCACATTCGTGACAACGCTTACGCTTCGGCCGGCGTGGTCATGATCGCCGCTATGCCCATCATCCTCGGCGTGCAGTTGCTACTGCAGGCTGTGGTGTTGGACATCTACAATGTCCCGCGCGAGCCGTTGTGCTCGCCACTCCGCCGCGCCCAGCGCGATGGGGCTTGATCGACGACGGAGCCTGAACCTGCATGTGCGGCATCTTCGGAGTCGTCTTTGCGCGCAACGCGACAGTGGATCCCACTCTCGCGGGCGCGATGCTGCGCAACCTGTACCAATACTCCAAGACGCGTGGCAGTGAAGCTGCGGGCTTGACGGTCGCGAACGGCGAGACCATCGATGTGTTCCGCCAAGCCGGGTCTGTCGAGCGCTTTTTACAGGCGCCGAAGTTCGACGAGCTCATCCAGCGCGGATTGACCTTGTGGCAGAAGAACAAGGCCGGTGCTGATGCGATTGGCCTCGCAATGACAGGACACACGCGCCTCGTCACCAACGGCTTCCAATCCAACGAAGAGAACAACCAGCCCGTGGTCGCCAACGGCACCGTGGGCGTGCACAACGGCATCATCGTCAACGATGCCCAGCTATGGGGCGCGCATCCGGAGCTCGAGCGTCGCACCGAAGTCGACACCGAAGCACTGCTCAAGGTCCTGCGCCGGCACTTTGATGCCAAGGACGACCTAGGCTGGGCGGTGCAACAGGCCTACCGCGAGATGCAAGGCGCCGCCTCGATTGCGTTCCTGTTCGACAAGCTGGATGACCTGCTGCTGGCAACGAACACAGGCTCGCTGCACATCGTGGCCGACGAGCAACGGCGCTTCCTGGCCTTTGCCTCCGAGCGCTTCATCTTGCAGATGCTGATTGATCAGCTGGACTTGCGCAGCCGCTTTGGACCGTTGCAGATCCGTCAACTGCCCGCGTTCCGCGCGGCTTTGGTCTCGTTACGCGACCTGAGCGTACGCGAGTTTGCTTGCGTCGCCAAGGAAGGCGAAGAGGCACCGCACCTCGTCGAGACACGCCGCAAACGCGCCATGGAAGTGGTGCTGCACACGCGCACACCCGAGCAGCTCAAGCGCTGCACCAAGTGCTTGTTGCCCGAGACCTATCCCTTTGTGGAGTACGACTCGAACGGTGTGTGTCGCTATTGCAGGCACTGGAAGAAGATCGCGCCCAAGGGACGCCGCGCTTTGGAGGAGTTCGTCGAACCGTATCGCTCCAAGAACGGCACTCCCGATGTGATCGTGGCCTTCAGTGGTGGCCGCGATTCGTCCTACGGTCTGCACTACATCAAGACCGAGTTGAAGATGAACCCTGTCGCGTTCACCTACGACTGGGGCATGGTGACCGATCTGGCGCGCCGCAACCAAGCACGCCTCTGTGGCAAGCTCGGTGTCGAGCACATTGTGCGCAGCGCGGACATCCAGAAGAAGCGGCGCTATATCCGCAAGAACATCGAAGCTTGGCTGAAGAGACCCGAGCTCGGCATGGTCACGCTGTTCACCGCGGGTGACAAAGAGTTCTACGCCCACGCGCGCCAACTGCGCAAAGAGACGGGCATCAAGCTCGTCGTGTTCTCGACGGGCAACATGATCGAGGACACCCCGTACAAGACGGGACTGTGCGGCATCAAAGAAGGCGACCACGGCATGACCTTGACAGGTTTGCCGCTCGAGAACGAAGTTGCCTTGCTGTGGTACTTCGCGCGCAACTACTTGCAGAACCCGCGCTACATCAATGAGAGCTTGCTCGACACGCTGAACGCGTACTGGCAGACCTTCGTGGTGAAGGATGACTTCCTGTACTTGTTCCACTACTTGCCGTGGACGGAACAAGAGATCGTGGGCACCATCCGGCGCGAGTACGACTGGGAAGTCGCGACGGACACGAAGAGCACATGGCGCATCGGCGATGGCTCGGCAGCGTTCTACAACTATGTGTACACGACCGTGCTCGGGTGGTCGGAAGACGAGGTGATGTTGTCGAACATGGTGCGCGAAGGGCACATGGACCGCGCACGCGCGATGGAATTGGCGCACGAGTACAGCAAGCCGCGCATGCCTTCGATCCGCGAGTACGCGCAGTTGGTGGGCTTCAATGTGGAGGAAGCGCTGACCACCATCAACGGGCTACCTAAGGCCTACTAAACGCCGTGCATCTTGGTGCATGACTCTCGAATTCGATCTATTTCGTATTTCCAACATCCTGAGCGCGGCCTAGAGTCACGCCTGTCGCCTAAATCCCATCGGGGCGGCACCCCAGACGGCGTAGCTGTACAGCTACGGTCCGTGTGGTTCCCCTGACCCCGATCCTTGAAAGGTGCTGCCATCATGCAGCTCCACCTCTGCGATCACGGCGACCTGCGCTTCGGCGCGCTCCTGCTCTTCTGCTCGGCCTTGGTTCCGAGCCTGGCTTCGGCCCAGTATGCCGAGCGTCCGTCCCTAGTGGGTTCGGGCGCGCCCGATGTGGATGCCTCGGGCCGCTCGATCAAGGATCGCCGCGTGCGCGCGGTGCACAGTGATGACCCCAGCTTGCCTGGCGGCACGGCATGGTTGTTCGAGCGTGACCCGTACTTGGCGTTCCAGCTCGGGCGCGACATCAACTTCCGCGAATTCACCGAGCGGCATGGCGTCTTCGACACCAAGGTGTCGAACTTGCTCGGCCCCATGCCGGACGGCACGACGCGCAAGATCACGGCCAACAACCAAGTCTCTTGCCTCGGCTGCCACAACTTGCCGGCAGGCAATCCCGGTGGCGGCACGAACTTCTCGAAGGACTCAGGCCTCGGCCGTAACGCACCGCACTACTACGGCGGCGGCGTGATGGAGATGCTGGCGGTGCAGGTGCGCGCGGACTTGCTGGCTTTGGCCGATGCGGATGGCAATGGCTGGATCAGCAGCAGCGAGGCGCAGAGCGCGCCTGCACAAGCACGCGTGCAAACCAGCACCAACGCGAACGGCGGCCAGGTCGACTATGGCTCGTTCCGTTTGACCAATGGCGCCACGGGCAAACCGCAGCTCAACAACATCGTGCGCGTGTGGTACCTCGATGCTCAAGGCCGCGTCGTCACGGGCGCAACCCAAGTCGATGGGATCACCACGCATGGCTACAACTTTGAAGTGGTGCTGTGGGGTTGGGGGCAAGGCGTAGGACGCTCGGCGCTCAATCCAACCAATCGCGCGTTCTTGTGGGATCCCTTCAAGACTCACTCGGGGCTTGAGTCGTGCGACCCTTCGACCACGCAGGATCCGGATGGCGACGGTGTGTCGGCACCGACAGTTGCAGGTTGCATCCAGTTCCCCGCCACGCACAAGCCTGGTGACCGCGGGGTCAACATGGATCCGCTCGGCTTCAGCCGTGACGACCCTGATGCAGATGGCATCTGTAACGAGATCAGCGAGGGCGATCTCGACTTGGGCGAGTGGTACATGCTGAACGCGCCGCGCCCTGCATTCGCCGGCACGCCGCGGATGTGGAATGAAGGTCTCGATGTCATGGAGGAGATGGGCTGCCTCTCCTGCCACATCCCGAACTGGACGATCAAGGCTCGCGATGCACGCCAAGCTGGCGACCGGCGCTTCTTTGATCTGGATGTCACCTTCGACGCCCAAGCCAATCGGCTGGTGGGTCGCGTGGTGCCGCTACACGATCGCGTAGGCGATCGGTATGTGCGCCGCTTTGGGGCCTTCGAAGTACACGGCGTCTTCAGCGACCTTGCCCACCACAACATGGGCGAAGGCTTCAAGGAGACGGACTTCAGCGGCAACACGAACATGGTGTGGCGTACACCGCCCTTGTGGGGTGTCGGCAATGGCTATCCCTGGGGCCATGATGGGATGTCGCAGACGCTGGAGGATGTGATCCTGCGGCACGGTGGCGAGGCTGCGGCCAGCCGCGCGGCCTTTGCGGGTGCCAACCGCAAGCGGCGTGACACCGTGCTCACGATGCTGGAGCGCATGGTGCTGTACGACATCGAGACGTTGCCGACCGATGTCAACGGCGATGGACAGATCTCGCAGAACTACTTGGTTGCAGGGATCAACACCCTGCAGGAGCGCTTCAACGCGGAATGGCTGTTCCGCAATCCGCTGCGCATCCAAGGACCAGTTGTCAATTCTGCTGGACAGACCATCGTCAGCTTCGCCGGCACCAACATCGACGAAGCCTACGGTCGCAACCTGCCCCTGCGGCTCGACAGCGATGGCGATTGCTGGCCGGATGTGTGGGACGCTGCTCCCTTCCAGCCAGGCATCAAGGACGGCGTAGTGAACTAAGCCACGCGGTTCACACAGCAGTCACGCACTCAGCGCAGGGACTGCTCCAACGCTGTAGCACGATCTGTGCGCTCATCGCGATACTTCACGATGAGCGCACAGGCCACTTGTAGGCCGCGCGTTTCCGCGAAGGCACGCGCCGCGGAGTCTTCGGGGCGCACAGGCCGCGTGCCGGGCACGACCACCGCGTTCTCGGGGATCTCTAGCGGCGCCTCACGCGTGCCGCGCAGCTCGACACCACGCACGCAGTCGTACACAACCGTGCCGGAGCTCAAGACCACGCCCGAGGCCAGCACCGCACCGCGCCGCAACAGGACGCCTTCGTACACGCCGCAATTGCCGCCTACAAAGCAGTCGTCTTCGATGACCACCGGACGAGCATTGGCAGGCTCGAGCACGCCACCCAACTGGGCCGCGGCCGAGATATGGCAGCGCGCTCCTACTTGGGCGCAGGATCCGACCAAAGCGTGACTGTCGATCATCGTGCCTTCCCCCACCCACGCACCGATGTTGATGTAGGCCGGCGGCATCACGACCACTCCGCGAGCGACATGGGCTCCACGGCGCACAGCGCTGCCTCCGGGCACGACACGCACACCCTCGGCCGGTGTGAAGCGACGCGGTGCCAGCGGCTCTTTGTCCAAGTACGCACCGCAGGGCGGAGACTCGAGGCCCATAGGCACCACCTGCGCGGCACGGAAGACGGCCAAGATCTCCTCCTTGACCCACGAGTTCACCTGCCAGACGCCGGCGGCATTGCGTTCAGCGCAACGCACTTGGCCCGCCTCCAACGCATCCAGCAAGGCCGCACCCGTCAAGCGAACTTGACTGCTCACGCGCTGACCTCCAGTCGCGCCAGCAACTGTGTCAAGGCGCGCTTGTACTGCTCTTTGGCACGCAGCAGGTCCGCGATGGCCACTTTCTCATGCACGGTGTGTGCATCGAGGATGGAACCGGGCCCCATCAGCAAGGGCGTGCCCCAGCGCGACAAATGCGGCACATCCGTGCCAAAAGCCACGCCGATGCCTTGCTCGCCGGCAGGTACTTCGAACTCCAGCGGCCCGTAGGACTTGTACGTGCTCTCGATGCGCACATGCGCACCCAAGTTGCGTTCAATGCGCTCGCGAATGAACTCGGGGCTCGTCGCGGTGCGCACCATCACCTCGCACTCCGCATGCGGAGCGACCACATTCGACGCGATCCCGCCCTGGATCGTGCCAATGTTCAGCGTGCTCGGGCCCAGCACCGGGTGCTGGCCGTAGTCTTCGCGCAACAACTTGGCGCAGCAGCCCACGAGCTCATGGATGGCGCTGGGGCCTACATTCTGCGAGCTGTGACCGGCGACGCCTTGCGCAACGAGTTTGGCTTTCCACACGCCTTTGCCGGCCGCCACAAAGCGATTGTCCGTGGGCTCGCCGACCAAGATCCAGCGCGGGTGCCAAGGCTCGGCGAGCTTCATGTTCGCCAAGGCGGCACCTGCACTGCCGGCTTCCTCGTCCACGGTGAACAAGCAACCGATGCGATCCTCACCGGCTTGCAACAGCTCCTCGACGGCAGCCAACAGCGCCACGGCCGGCCCCTTGGCATCACACGAGCCGCGACCGTAGATGTGCACACCATCACACGAGATGGGCAAGTCGCCCGGCACTGTGTCGATGTGCGTGCACACCACCACTTGCGGACGCGCGCCGCGAGCCAGCACATTGCGCCGGCCGGGAGCGAGCTCCTGCTGCTCTACCGCCAGCCCCATGCGTTGGCAGTGTGCAGCCAACGCATCGCCGTACTGGGATTCCGTGCCGGTGACACTCGGGATCTCGACCCACTCGATTGTGCGCTTCGCCAACGCGTCCATGGCCACACGCTACCATGCACGCCCTTCAGGAGAACCACTCATGCTCGCGACTCTGCTCGTTGCCCTCGTACCTCTGACCACTCACACCACCGCTGCACAAGAGGTGGATGTCCGCGCACGCTTTGTCGAATTGGCTGACAAGTCCGATCGCAGCGGCGTGGTCGCACTTTGGAAGGCCCACCCCGGCGAGGTGTTGGGTGTGATCGACGCCGACCTTGAGGGCAGCTTGGCCGCCAAAGAAGCGGGCGCCAAACGCGATGCACCCGAGGTGCGCGCGCAACACCAGCGCGCGCTGTGGGGTGCAGAGTGTGCGCTGGAGGCAGGTGTCGATCCGTTGCTGTCGGACTATGTGGCGTCTTTCGTGGGCTTCAGCGCCGAGGACGAGCGTCAGTTTCGCGGCGGGCAGAAGGCCTTTGGCGAAGCGCGCGCCGCGTTGAAGAAAAAGGATGCCAAGGCTGCTCTCGCGGCAGCGCAGGATTGCCTGGCCAAAGCGCAGCCTTTGGGCGATTGGTGGGGCGCGCAGATGGGACACTCCGGTTCCGCGCGTGCGCAAGAGCTGGCGAAGAACTGGCGCGCAGCCTTGGAGTCGTGGAGCATCGCACGCGACTTGGCGCACGACCTGCAGCTGCAAGGCGACGAGTTGCAGGCGCTGGCAGGCATGGCGCGTTGCTGCCAAGAGCTGCAACTGCTCGAACGCGAGCGCACCGCTCTCACCATGGCCGTCGCATTGGCGGGACGCATCGGTGCCACCAAAGACGCGGCCGCGTGGTCGAAACGCTTGGCTGAACTGCCCGCGCGCTGAAAGATGAACGCCTGAGCCAAGCTGCGTACAGCTATCTGGCGCGCTGTAGCGTGCACTAGAGGTAGGAGGAGACTCATATGGTCTTGCCTACAGCTTTCTTGGATGCGGCGCGCACGCGACGCAAGGAGTGGCGCAGTCTGGCGCTGGCCACGGGTGCTGAGTATCGCGAATTAGGGCCGCACCGCAGACCACAAGCGGTGCTAGCCCTGGCACCGTGGACGGTAGTCTGCGAAGACCACGCCTTTGACTTTGATCATGGCGTGGTGGTTTGCACCGTGGTTCACGCCGCCGTCATCCCGCAAGACGGCTTGACATGGCGTTTGCGACCGTGCGTGTGGCGAGATGCATTGGTTGGTTACCTGCATCTGCATTGGTTGCACGAAGCACCGGTTTGCACAGGGGATGCGCGCTTTGATCGGTGCTACTACAACACCAGCAATGACCCTGTACGCTTGAAGGCGGTGCTAGCCGATCCCCATCTGCGTGGCGCGCTAGTGGCGGCGCATCTGCGCGAGTTGAGCTTGAGTCGCAACCCGGAAGTCTTCAACGGCGCACATGCCCCCACCGATGAGTTGCGATTGGAGGCGCATGGGCTCATTCACGACAGCTTGCACCTGCGCACCATGTGCTCTGCGGCACGCCATGTCTTGGATCGATTGGCGTTGTTCGGCTCTTGCGCAGCGTGCCCGACCTAAGGACCGACGACCAGCGTATCGGTGGTACTCACAGCGCCACTCGTGGTGTTCAACACGCTGCAGAAGGTCAGCGTGCGTCCCACCAGCGGAGTGAAGCGCCCGGGTGCAGCGACCAACTCGGCGCGCGCACGACCGTTAGCATTCAACAGACCTTGTGTCTGTTGGAAGGTGGGCGAGTTCGGCTGAGACCACATGGAACCGAAGAAGGTGTCCTGCACAAGCGGCACTTGCACACCGAACACCGTTGTTCCAGGAGTGGTGCCCGAGGCCGATCCCAACACGAGATACGATGCACCAGCTTGCGCAGGTCCGAAGTCACACCACAATGGTGTGCGCGTGCCCTCGCTGGCGGAGAAGGATTCGCGGCCTACAACCAATGACTGCACCGGCTCGGCTGTGACACGCACATTCGGCCACAAGCGCACACGCTTCCACGGGTGCACCACGGTAATGCCGAACTGACTTGTGCCGACCGTGCCGTTGCTGCGCAACACCACGCGATGGCGGCCCTCGCCTTCGTCAATCACTTGCGTAACCGTCGCCACAGCAATGCCGGGCGGCTCGGCAACCACTTCGAGAGTCGCGGGCGAGTAGATCAAGTCCGTGCCATCGATGTTGACCAACTGCAAGGACACGCTGGTCTCTGCGGCTCCATCAGCTGGCAAGATGGGTGACGATTGCGTCACGCGCGTCAGCAGATGATCCGCCGTAGCGCCTTTGCCTGCACGCCATGTGTTGTAGACCGTGCGCAGCTGCACGATGGGATCAGGACCAGCCGGCGGTCCGCTGATGGCGCGGATGTCGAGGAAGTAGTTGCCGTTCGCACAGCCTTGGTTCGCGTTGCAGACACCGTCGGTATCGCCCATGCGCGCCAAAACCAGGAACGCAGTCGCTGCGGAGAACTGAAAGCTCGCCGGCGGTGCACCGCAGGCCGTGGGCGACAAAGGCCCACACGAGCAACGACCATCACCACCGTAGGAGCGGGCCGCGTCCATCGCAGCCAGCACCTTCTGCGAGAGGTCCCCCGGCGTCGAGAGCAGTGCGTCGCGGGCTGCTGTCACAACAACTTGACCCGTCAGCAGATTGCCTTGCACAGCCCAACGCAGATCACCGTCGATGCCGTGCAGGTTCAGCTTGGCATTGCCTGCTTGCGTGCCTGTAAAGCTCGTGGGCTGATGACGCAGCATCGACAAGCCGTATTGACGGCGCTGGTGCTGCGTGTCCTGCGGCGCAAGCAGGCTCAAGATCTCCTCGGGCGAGCGGCCTTCGGTCATCGCTTGCCAGATGCGCATGCGATTCACTGCACCCTGATCGACGACCGACTGTGCCGCCGCACCGCCCACGCCCACGCGAATCAAGGCGAGGTTAGGCTTCAGGTCAAAGCCCGAGATGCAAGTAGCCGAGGCAACACACACCTCTCCGGTGCGCGTGTTGACGACCACGATGGACCACGTCGCGAGGCTGGGCGCCGCGAGCAGGGTGACAGCTGCCAAGGTGCGGAAGAGTCGGTGCAACATGCTGAAGGGGCGCCCTTGAGCGCCCCTTCATCGTACTCCGTCCTTTTTGACTTGAGTCAGGAGCCTTCGGGAACCTTGATCGTCACGAGCTTGGCACCGCCCGCAACCGCTTGTCCGGCCGTCACATGCACATCCGAGACCACGCCCTCCACGAGCGAGGTGATTTCATTCTGCATCTTCATGGCGGACAAGACGAGCAGCGGCGAGCCCTTCTCGACGACGCTGCCCTTCTGCACGAGGACTTCCACAACCACGCCCGGCATAACGGCCGTCACTGAGCCGCCGCCCTTGTTCTTGGCGCGTTCGGCGGCGTGGGCAGCCTTCTCACGCTCGTCTTCGATCTTCACATCGCGCACATGGCCGGCGAGTGTCACGAACTTTTGATTCGCGTCGCCTTCGATGGAGAGACCGAAGCTCTTGCCTTCGTGCAGGATCACGACTTGGCCGAGATCGTCGACCTCGAGGTAGCGCGCATCAAACGGCTTGCCGTCCAATGACACGACCAGCTCACCCAGACGCTCGACGACCTCGACCTCGTGAGCTCGGCCATCGACAGAGATGTAGTACTTCACGCGCCACCTCCCGGCATCGAGGTCCGCACCAGTGGTGCTTGAACCTGAGCGCGCGAGCGTGCCACCCAACCATTGCGATCGGCGGCAGAGGTCTTCAACGCCGTGCGGCGCTGCTGGTGATGACGCGCGATGGCTGCGGCCACAGCGACGACACCATCATGCTCCGGCGAAGTCGACGACAGGTCCATCGACTCGAGGAAGTGCGTGTCAAAATCACCTTGCTGGAAGCGCTTGTCCTGCAGCACCGCCAGCGCCGCGGGACACGAAGTCCGCACGCCGCCGACATTGAGCTCCTGCAAAGCGCGCGAGCAACGCGCGATCGCTTCTTCGCGCGTTGCGCCCCACACGATCAACTTGCCGAGCATGGGGTCGTAGTTCGGCCCCACTTCCATACCGCGGTACATGCCCAAGTCCAGCCGCAAGAACGGCCCACCAGGCATGCGCAAGTTGTGGATGGTGCCGATGGACGGCAAGAACTTGTTGCGCGGATCTTCGGCATTGATGCGGATCTCGATCGCCCAACCGTTCCAACGCACGCGTTCCTGTCCGTACCCGAGGGCTTCGCCCGAGGCCACGCGGATCTGCTCGCGCACGAGGTCCACGCCCGTGACCATCTCGGTGACGGGGTGTTCGACCTGCAAGCGCGTGTTCATCTCCAAGAAGAAGAACTCGCCGTTGCTCCACAAGAACTCGACGGTGCCGGCGTTCTGATAGCCGACGGCACGCCCCGCCTTGAGCGCTACTTCGCCCATGGCTTCGCGCGTCTTGTCGTCGATCACGACCGACGGGCACTCTTCCAACAGCTTCTGGTGACGACGCTGGATAGAGCACTCACGCACACCGTAGTGCACGCCATTGCCTTGGTGATCGAAGAGCAACTGCACTTCGATGTGACGCGGCCGGTCGAGATAGCGCTCGAGGTAGATGCGACCGTCGCCAAAGCTCGCCTTCGCCTCACCCGAGGCGGTGCGGAAAGCGGAGTCCATCGCTGACTCTTCGCGCACGATGCGGATGCCCTTGCCACCACCACCCGCTGCGGCCTTGAGCGCAATCGGATAGCCGATGGGCTTGGCGGCAACTTTGGCCGCGGCTGCATCATCGACCGGATCCACAAGGCCCGGCACCACAGGCACGCCGGCTTCCTTCATGCGACGACGACTCTTGATCTTGTCGCCCATCGCTTCGATGGCTTCGGGCGGCGGCCCGATCCACACCAGGCCTGCTTCGCGCACAGCGCGCGCAAAGTTGGCGTTCTCGGACAAGAAGCCGTAGCCAGGGTGAATCGCTTGCGCGCCCGTCTTCTTGGCTGCGTCGAGGATCTTGTCCACGCGCAGGTAGCTCTCGCTCGGCAGATTGCCGCCCAACGGCACAGCCACATGGGCCATGCGCGTGTGCAGTGCTTTCTGATCCCAGTCAGAGCACACAGCCACAGTCTCAATACCCATCTCGCGCGCCGTACGGATGACGCGCAGGGCAATCTCGCCACGATTGGCGATCAGGATGCGATCGAACATAGCGTAGGCCTCAGAGCGGGATGTTGCCGTGCTTGCGCGGCGGGCGGTTCTCTTGCTTGGTCTTCAACAGTTCCAGACTGCGGATGACCAACGAACGAGTACGCGATGCTTCGACCACATCGTCGATGTAGCCGCGCGCTGCGGCGCGGTACGGGTTGTTGAAGAGACGCTCGTATTCAGCGGTCTTCTCGGCTTCCATCGCAGCCTTATCGGCGGCCTTCTCGATGTCGCGGCGGTAGATGATCTTGGCTGCGCCAGCAGCACCCATCACCGCGATCATCGCGCCCGGCCAAGCCAGGTTGAGGTCGCCGCGCAGGTGCTTCGAGCCCATCACGTCGTACGCGCCGCCGTAGCCCTTGCGCGTGATGATGGTGATCTTCGGCACGGTGGCCTCGGCATAGGCGTACAACAGCTTCGCGCCGTGACGGATGATGCCGGCGTACTCTTGCGCCGTGCCCGGGAGGAATCCCGGCACATCCTCGAGCGTCAAGATCGGAATGTTGAAGGCATCGCAGAAGCGGATGAAGCGCGCGCCCTTCACCGAAGCATCGATGTCCAAGCAACCAGCTAACACGGCCGGCTGGTTGGCCACGATGCCCGTTACACGCCCGCCAAAGCGCGCGAAGCCAATGATGATGTTCTGCGCGTACTCGGGCTGCACCTCCAGCCACGAACCAGCGTCGACGATCTTCTCGATCACGCGCTTCATGTCGTAGGGCTTCTGCGGATCGGCCGGCACGATGGAATCGAGCTCGGGATCGCAGCGGTCGTGCGGATCGTCCGTGGGCACGAACGGCGCTTCTTCAGCGTTGTTCAACGGCAAGTACGACAGCAGCTTGCGCGTCAACTGCATGCAGCTCTTGCCATCGGGCGACACGAAGTGCACCACACCGCTCTTCGCCGCGTGCACATGCGCGCCGCCGAGCTCTTCGCTGGTGACTTCCTCATGCGTCACCGTCTTGACCACATCGGGCCCGGTGATGTGCATGTAGGAGGTGTTCTCCACCATCGCGATAAAGTCCGTGATGGCCGGCGAATACACCGCGCCACCAGCACAAGGGCCCATGATGCAGCTGATCTGCGGGATCACGCCCGAGGCCTGCACATTGCGCCAGAAGATCTCGGCATAGCCGCCCAGACCATCGACGCCTTCTTGGATGCGCGCGCCACCCGAGTCGTTCAGGCCAATGACCGGCACACCGACCTTCAAGGCCATGTCCATGACCTTGCAGATCTTCTTGGCATGCATCTCGCCCATCGAACCGCCGAGCACGGTGAAGTCCTGCGCGAACAGGTACACGGGGCGGCCATCGATCAGGGCGTGACCGGTGACGCAACCATCACCGAGCAGTTGCTGGGACGCCATGTCGAAGTCCGTGCTGCGGTGCGTCACGAAGCGATCCAACTCGACGAAGCTGCCTTCATCGACGAGGAAGTCGATGCGCTCACGCGCCGTCAGCTTGCCCTTCTTGTGCTGGGCTGCGATGCGCTCGGGACCACCACCGACGAGAGTCAACTCGCGCATGCGGCGCAGGCGATCGACCGCGCTCTCGGGGACTTCGGGGACCTTGTCGTTCTTCGTAGTAGTCATCGTGTTCGTCTTCATCAGCCGTGGAGACCGGTGTGGCCTTCGGCGGGGTGTCCGGCATGGTGTCCAGCGCGGGGCTCTTCCACGAGCTCCATCAAGACACCACCGGTAGCTTTGGGATGCACGAACGCGATCGTCGTGCCATGGGCGCCCTTGCGAGGCGCCTCGTCGATCATGCGCACACCGCGCGCCAGCAGCTCCCGGACTGCGGCAGCGCAGTCCTCGACCTTCCAAGCGAGGTGGTGCAGCCCCCCGCCGGTCTTCTCTAGGAACTTGGTCACCGGCGAATCGGGGCTCGCGGGCTCGACCAGCTCAATGCGCTGGGAGCCCGCCCATAGCACCAGCACG
>Ga0208788_1000317_pt1 | contig 24535 bp, 13 predicted proteins | sample Wag4_2014_7_11_3_FD_187363 | JGI IMG/M metagenome (GOLD analysis project Ga0208788, IMG submission 187363) | Fresh water mixed with fracking chemicals microbial communities from Ohio, USA - Utica-2 Time Series FC 2014_7_11 (SPAdes) (version 2) ...
GGCGTAGTGCGTGATCTTCGCCATGGGCTTGAGGCCCAGCGCTTTGGCCTTGGCGGCGCTCATCACCACCAATGCGGCGGCGCCGTCGTTGATCGACGAGGCGTTCGCTGCCGTCACGGAGCCGGTGCCGTCCGTTACGAAGGCCGGCTTGAGCTTGGCGATGCTGTCGGCGGTCGTGTCGCCGCGCACGCCTTCATCGGTGTCGAAGCGCAGCGGGTCGCCTTTGCGCTGCGGGATCTCGATGGCGAAGATCTCGTCCTTGAACTTGCCGGCGGCTTGCGCAGCGCCGGCGCGTTGGTGCGAGCGCGCCGCGTACTCGTCCTGCATGCGGCGCGTGATGTCATGCTTCTTGGCCACGAGCTCGCCCGTGTTGCCCATGTGGAAGTCGTTGTAGACATCCCACAGACCGTCGCCGACCATCGAGTCGATGAGCTTGCCGTGGCCCAAGCGCACACCGGCGCGCGCTTCGGGCAACAAGTACGGCGCATTGGTCATGCTTTCCATGCCGCCAGCCACCACGATCTCGGCGTCGCCCGCCTTGATGGCTTGCGCGGCGAGCATCACCGACTTGAGGCCCGAACCGCAGACCTTGTTGATCGTGACGGCCGCAACCGTGTCCGGGCACCCGCCGCGCAACGCCGCTTGACGGGCGGGGTTCTGACCAAGGCCGGCCTGGAGGACATTGCCCATGATGACCTCGTCGACCAGCTGCGGGTCGAGGTTCGCGCGGCGCAGGGCTTCCTTCACGGCGAGGGCGCCGAGTTGGGGGGCGGTGAAGCCGGCGAGGGTGCCTTGGAACTTGGCGACGGCGGTGCGGCAGGCGCTGACGATTACGACTTCGGTCATGGGTGGGCTCCGTTTTGGCGCACCATGATAGACGCGCCCTTCGATACTGGTCCTGCTGATTGTGCAGGAACTGGGCAAAGATAAGTCGGAATCGGTGGACAGTGCAGGCGCAGGCTACGTCTAGTCCTCAAGGCGGGTCACCAGGCCGAGGCCTAGGACTGCCCAGCACCCTCATTCTTGACCGCGCCGCGCGGGCTAGGCCGCGGGTCCGTAAGTAGCCCTGAGTAGGCCGTGGCCCGCCCCACTGGGATTTCACGGGCTCAACCCGCGGATCGCAGTCCTAGGGCCCGCAGGGCCGCTTGGGCCCCGAAGACTCGTGCACACTCATCTGGACCAGTATCGATTTAGGCCAAAGCCGCATAGATCCGGTGACAATCATCATGGTCATCAATCGCCCGCAAGAACGCGACCACCTCCGCCCTCTTCCCCTCATCCAGCGCCACCAAGTCCTTCGGCTTGTACCCCATCTCCGCCTTCGTCACCGCCCACCCCGCCGCGCGCAGCGCCTTCGACACGATGTCCAGGTCCGTAGGTGAGCTAAAGAAGCGCCCGCCGCTCATCTCGTCGTCGAGGTCCTCGAGCTTCTCGACATCCTGCGCGCCGGCCTCGATGGCGGCCTCTTCCAGGTCGTGCCCCTCGCCTTCGCGGGTCGCCTCGATGATGCCCATGTGGTCGAACAGGAACATCACTTTGGAACCGAACTGGCCCTCGCGGAACAGCATCCGCATGTCGGGCGCGGTGCGGTTGCGGTTGTCGGTCAAGCACTCGACCACCACGGGCACGTTGTAGGGCGCGTAGCCTTCGATGGTGACCAGCTCCATCACGGCGCCGTCCGAACCGCCACCCGCCCCGCGCTTGATCGCGCGTTGGATGACATCGTTCGAGACCGATTGCTTGCGCGCCGCCTCGACGGCTACTTCCAAGCGCGGGTTGTGCGCCGGATCGGGCATGCCCGATTTCGCAGCGACGGTGATTTCCCGCACCAGCTTGGTGGTGATGGAAGCCCGCTTGTTAGCGGTGATCTCTTTCTTGGCGTGGATCCACTGGCGTCCCATGGCGGACGATCTTACACCATTCGCTGTCGAGTACCCGTCAGCGAGGATCCAGCAGGATCAAGCGCACGGACTCTTGGCACGGTGCAGGCAGGCCATCCGTGACGATGTCATCGATGACGCGCAGGGCTCCGCCGGAGGACACGCCGAGCGAGACGATGTTCTCGAACGGAACCTCCGTGCCGCAAGCTGCTTCGAGGCAATCGGTGGGACACACATTGGTGTACGTCGCCACGCGATAGACCTCTTGCCCCAGCGTGTTGTAGCCCGCGACGTAGTCACCTGCCGGTGCCTTCACGCCGATATAGATGGCATCGCCCGCGTCGACGGCGACATCAATGACCGGATGCACCAACGACGAGGAACCGCCTTTGCCGCCTTGCAGGCCAATGAAAAACGCGTCGTCAAAAGTCGCGAGCTGCTTGCTCTCATCGCTGAGATCGACAAGGAAGCGCGCCGCATACGGGAAGCCATCACCGTCCGAGGAGCCAGCCACAAGGCGACCGCCCTTGTCGACGGCCATCGAGGTGATCAGGGACAGGAAGTTCGCGGTCGAGCTATCCGCAAGCAGCGGGGTCGGCTCTTGACCGAAGCGCGAGATCCTGAAGATCGTGGGACCGCCGCCACCGACCGGGCCGCCTTGGGGCACACCACCGCTATCGAGGCTGGCGAAGTACGGCTGGGGTTGACCGCCAATGGTCTGGAACACACCGCCGATGTAGGCAGCCCCCTTCGAGCCCTGCGCGATCGCCACCACCAATCCATCCGGGAACACATCGGCCGCATAGGTGGCGTCCAAAGTGCCGTCCGCATTCAGACGCACCAAGTAAGCGTGTGACGCATCCCCCGCCCACGAACCAAACGAGCCACCGATCAACAACTGACCCGAGGGCAGCACAGAGCAAGCCACGAGGGACGGCGGAACTTGTCCGCCTTGCGTGGGGCCGGGCCCTGCGGCGGCGAACGCGGTGTCCAGCGCCCCTGTCGCGATGTTGATGCGCGCGATGCAGTTGCTGGTAATCCCTCCGTACGCAGTGAACTCGCCCACGATGACGGCCTGCGTGCCCGAAACCAGCTGCGCGGAATACACCACATCGTTCGCCGCACCCGAGGCGAGGAAATTCGTGTCCACCTGTCCCGCCGAGGTCAGGCGCACAAGGCTGCCGGCTGTCGCGAAGTTGAAGTTGGTGAAGTCACCAGCCACCAGCATCGCACCGCCGGAAACCAAAGTGATCCCCCACACCTCACCGGTGAGCTGCCCGCCAAAGGTTGCGCCGCCGCCGATGTCAAAGCCGAGGTCCGGGGTGCCATCAGTATTCAAGCGCACCAAGCCGTTGGCGAACAGCTGGCCGTAGGACTCAAAGTAGCCGCCGACCAAGAGCTTGCCGTCCTCCTGCAGGGCGAAGGCATGCACGCCGATCGGGCCTGTACCGCCCAGTGCAAAACCGAGCGCGTTGAAACTGGGGTCGACGACGCCATTCGCCTCCAAACGCACCAAGTTCAGAGCAGTCTGCCCGTTGAAGGTGGTGAACTCACCGCCCGCGACAATCTTGCCATCCGGCTGGACCGCCAAGGCCGAGACGCGCGCATCCGCACCGAGGCCGCCGACATTGAAGCTGGAATCGCGCTGACCGCTCGGCAGCAGGCGCACAATGCGACCGCAGGGCACGCCGTTGAAGCTGGTGAAATCGCCACTGAGCACCACTGCGCCATCGGGCTGGACCTTGGCCGCCAACACCGGGCCATCGAAGCCGGTTTGGGCGGCGCGACTCGCCACGAAGTACAAGTCCCCATCGCAACCCACCGACAAGGTGTCGAGCCGGAAGCTGTCATACGAGCCGAGCACCTGCTCGTTGACGACCTGACTCCGCGGAGCCAGACGCCGCAACACATAGCCGTTCTTCGCGTCGCTATCGACCCAATAGCCGAAGCCCTGGCAGTCTGCAGCCACGTTCGGCGCGACCACGACCGGCGCGGCCTTGCTACCAAAGGACAGGAACTGATCCGTCGCTTGGGCCAGCAGCTGGTTCGTGTTGACATCATATTGCCGCACGAAGTTGTTCAACGGATTACCGGCCCCGAGCGCAGAACTGGAGCTGTCGGCATAGGCAACGTAGTAGAGGTTGCCGCCGGCTGCGGTGGCAGAAGCCTTGGTGCCAACCGGGAAATCACCGCCGAAAAGCACGAAGGGCGGCGGCGTAGAGCCAAAGTTGGCCTGAGCGACAGCGACGGTTGCGCCGCCGGTCTTGGTCTCATCCACTTGACTGGTGGCTTGTACAGGGAAGAAGCCGGTCACGTTTTGCGTGCTGACCAGCGTGAGGCGATTGGGCTCGGACTGAATCGCGAAAGCGGTGGCAGCCGACTCGGGGAGAATGAAGTCGACCGGGCTGTCAGGCGCGCCGGGCGGAGCCGCTTGGATCACGATGGTCTGCCCAGCGCGTGCGCTGACCGTGCAAGGATCCACCTGCAACCCGGCTTGCGTGCACTCGCCTTCGGAGACAAAGCAGGAACTCGCGAGAGCCGCAAGCCCCAGCGCCAACCACGCCTGTTGAATAGTCATCACAGCTTGACCGAGAGGCCGATGAGGAGGTCAAAAACGCTTTGGTCGCCACCGAGTGACTCGTCCAAGGAAGTGAACGACACGCGCGGCTCGATGTCGATGGAGACGCTGGGATCGATCCAGTATCGGAAACCGGCGTGCACGCCCCACGAGAAGGCAGTGTCACCATCGGAACCGGAGGTATCCGTGCTCAAGACGCCGAATTGCGGGCCGGCGTAGATGGTGGTCTGCGGTGAGGTCCACCAGTTGTAGTTGTAGAACCCGCCTGCATACAGATCGAGCGAATCGCCGCCGAGCTCGCTGCGAATGAAACTGGGTGAGAGCTCGAAGCCGAGTTCGTGCTCACGCTGCAGGAACCAGCTAAGGGAGCCATTGGCGACAAAGCTCTCGGTCTCGTCGGCACCGGAGCCGATGCTATCCGCATGCGCGTACCGGTAGTTCGCGCTAAAGCCAAAGAGCAGCTCGCCCTCTCCGGCGCCATACATCACTTCTTGCGCAGTAGACACAGAGCAGAGCGCAGCGACAGCACCTGCCGTGAGCAAACAGAAACGAGCCATAGATGATCCTGGGAGGCGGAGGATAGAGCCGGCTCGGCCGTACCACACGGCGAGCAGCGGGTGTAAAGTCTAGCTGACGCGCAGAGCGGCTTCCATGCATACACGTACTGCTTTGTTGCTGCTGTTGACCGCCGGCGCGGGCGCGTATTGGTGGGGGCGGCATGCGCCTGCCATCGCACCGCTTGCACCACCCGAAGAGGCACAAGGGGTCGAGCAAGTGCGTGAGGACCCGACGGGGATGCGCAGCCCAGTGGCACCTGTGCGCCTCGTGCGGATTGCCGGTCGTGTCAGCGATCCGCAAGGAAACGCCTTGGCCGGAGTTGAGATCCGGGCCATCGGTGGCGGCGACACGGCCCCAAGCATCATCACGCGCACGAATGGGGATGGACGGTACACGCTCGCGGCCCACAGGGCCGAGCAGTGGACTGTGTCGTGCAAAGCACGCGGATACACAGAGGCCAGCCAGACTGTAAAGATCTTTGTACAGCCACAGCTGGAGCCGGACGATGTGCAAGCCGACTTCACGCTCTTCCCGCTGGCGACGGTGCAGCTTGCACTCGTGGTGCGCACAGAGACCAAGCCTGAAGAGCGGACTCCTCTAGCGAGCTTTCTAGAAGCGCACGGTTTGCGGGCCTTGGTTGGTGGCCAGCTGAGTCTTGACCAGCAAGGCTCGACTCCGCGTGTGCTCGCCGCACGCACCTTCGGCCTACCGGGAGGGGCGCCCGTCGAGCTGGTAGCCCACCAGCCGGCGCAGATCGCCTGGGCGATGGGTGCAGTGGAATTGGCCACCGTCTATTGGGAGCAAGACCTGCAGGCGCCCGTCAAGCAAACTTGTCAGCTTGAGGTCAAGGCCGCAAGTGTGTTGCAACAGGTGGCTTGGCTGGCTTTCGACGGCGCCCAACCGACGGAAGAAGCAGTGCAGTTTCACCTTGCCCTAGGTGACGCAGCGCCTGTTCCGGTGCCAGCTACCGTTGCCGGCGATCAGTACCTCATCCCCACGATTGCAGGCCGAGTGACCGTGGAGGCCAGTCTTGCCAAGCATGCGACACTACGCTTCGCGGTCGAGGCACACGCGGGAACGACCACCTTCGCCGGTCGCTGTGAGCGCCTCGCCGAATGTCGCCTGCATGGCGTGGTGCTCGACCACGATGGCCAGCCGTTCCGTGGAATGCTGCGCTTGCGACCGCGCGGCGATGATTCTGTCGCGCTGCATGAGCGCGAGCTGACGGTCGCCGCTGACGGGCGCTTCGCCGTGCGAGGACTATGCGCGGGCGAGTGGCAACTCGAGGCAGCAGGCTCAACCCTAGATGTGAGTCTGCCAGCCACCGGCACGCTGCACTCGCACGGAGTTCAGCTCACCGTACGCGCTCGATGAAGGTGCGGCCTTCAGCCGTAAAGGCCACATGCGAGGCATCCACGCAGACGATGCCTTCGAGATTCTTGATGGGCTTGCCCCACAGATGCGCGGCCTCCCGATCTCCGCTCGCGTCATAGACGTTGACGCGGCCATCATCCAACGAGTACGCCACCAAGCCCCAGCCAGCGGCGAGATGCGCGACCTTCACTTCCGTGCCCGGTTGTTGACGGGCACGCACCAAGATTTGGTTGCGACTGCGGACCGGATCATGGCGCAAGACCACGATGGTCTTGGTCATTTGCTGCTGGCGCGGGCCGATGTTCTCCACGGCTTGCGTGGTGCCCGCCACATACAAGTGCGACCCGTCACCCGTGCAGGCGTCCAACCAATGCAGGTCTTGACCGAACGGTCGCTCCTGCGAAGTTGCCTGACCTGCTGAGCGATCGATATCGACCACCATCGCTTGCGGTTGATCGAAGGCACTCATCTGCTTGAACGCCACGACGAGCATGCGATCGCGCGACACAGGCATCACATAGCGCAAGTCTTCGAGGCCCAGACGCAAGAGCAACGCGCGACCGTCCTCCTTCCACAAGCGACGGCCCTCCAGCGCGTCGTAAAGCGCGATGGTTCCATCCTCCAAAGTTCCGACGGTCGTGCCTCCGATGCCAAGAGCTGTAGGCGCCGAACTCCAACTCACGCCATCCACGCGCTTAACGCGTGCTTCGGAGGCGTTGACCACAACGATCGCATCGTTATAGGCCAAGGCCGACCAACCCGAGGATGGATCGTTGGCAGCGGCCAGCGGAGAACCGCTGGGCAGTGAGGCTGCAAACGCAGAGCGTTGGGAACCACGCACGGTTTCAGCCCCGGATGCGCTGAACACCAAGGCACCTGCATCTCCCAAGGGCACGACGGCCTGACGTGCACCTGCTGGCATGCTTGGCTTGCTGCTGTTGCAGGCGGTCAACCACAGGGCCACACCGACCAGGAGAGCGATGGATTGCTTGTTCATGTGGAGCGACTCAGCGAGGAACTGCGGGAGCATCGAGCGCAGGCCGGAAGCCTACGAAGTCCGAGCGCTTGGCGGGCGGGTTGCGCACATGCAGCAGCTTGCACGTCTCAGGCGAGGAGTACCAGTTGCCACCGCGTAAGGCAGGCTTGTCATCCGCTGTGCACCATTCGGAGACATTGCCGGCCATGTCAAACGCACCGTGCGGCGAAACATCGGACGCAAAGCTCATGACAGGAGCCGTGTAGCGGAAGCTGTCCGCGGGATCATCGGCATTGGAGGCACCCGCGATCCAGTCCTTGCCCCACGGATACGTGCGACCATCGCGGGCTCCGGAAGCGGCTTCCCACTCGGCGGTGGTACACAAGCGCAGACCCAAATCACGACAGAGTTCCTTGGCCTCATCGAAGGTCACAAGAATCGCAGGATGCGCGTCCGCTGTAGACTTCGGCACGCGATCCCAAATCTCGGTGGCACGCTCAGGCGACTCATAAAAGCTGGGGCGTGCACGCCGCGCGGCGCCGATCGTGAACTCGTGCTGGGCGATGTAGAACGGAGCTTGCGCCACATCGCCGGAAACGAGCACAAGCACCAGTCCAGAGCGCTCATGCAGGACGAGCTTCGGACGACCTTGTGCATCCAACTGCACATCGTCGCCAAGCACGCAACCCGCGGGCAACGCTGGCTGCGTGCGCACATAGCTCAGGTCAAACGGGCGGCCTGCAACGCCATCATCACCGTACGGCACAAGCCGGAAGACATTGGCACCGAACTGCAGCGGGAGCTCGAGTTCAAAGCCATCCGCACGCGGCCTCAATGGCAAGTCAAGGGTCGCACCGTTGCGAGAGACCTCCACTCGAGAGGCACGTTGGTTCGTACTCGCCGAGAGGGTGGCGCGCCCATCAAAGGCCGCGAAGACACGGCCCGATTCAGGAGTGACGTTCGCGATGCCTACGACTGCGCGCCGGCGTTCCACACGGAAGATTGCCGAGGCACGATTCGCAAGCTCATCCTGAGCTTCCACAACGAACTCGTTCAGGCCCGGCTGCAGCGCAACTTCAACGCTGAATCCACCATTGGTGTCCAACGCCAAATCGTCGGAGCCAGCGGCACGCACCAGCTTGGCGGTATTCGACAGCATGTCTGTCACGCGACCCTGCAAGCGTAGACGATCCAGCTCGGTGGCATCGGGTGAGGTGGTGAACTCGATGCTCGGAGCCGCAGCATCCAAGCTCAGGCCACGCGCGACACTTGTGCTGAGTCCCACGGAGTCCGATGCACGCACGAGCAATTCCTGGCGGCCACTGGTGAGAGTGACCGGCAACTCGAAACCGCCTGCAGCATCCACCGCTTGTGGCTCGTTGGAACCGAAAGTGATCGGCTTCGCGGGCAACTGGCCGTCTGGGCCGTCTGTCACGGTGCCGCGCACAAGCAGCGAGCTCTGTGCGGTCCACCATTCCGCGCCCTTAGCGAGCACGCCATCAGGAACATTCACCGTCAATGCCGGCGGTCGTGTGTCCACATAGATGCTGCGTGCGCCGAGTTCGGTCCCCGCCGCATCACGAACAGTGATGCGCGCAGTTTGATCGGCTGCCACGCGCAGTGTGGTGCGCGCGATGCCATCGCTTCCGACCTTCACTTCACGATCAGCGATGAACACTGAATCCCGACCGCGCGCATCGATGACAACAGAGACATCGGGGTTCGCAACGCGTGTGCCATCTGCGGGCTCCAAGAACGCAACCGGCGCGGATGTCACAGGATTGGGCGGCGCACCCACCGGAGCGTTCGTGTTGGTAGCTGTCTGGTCTTGCTGTGGCTGCGATCCGCCTTGGAACAAGAGCCACGAAACACCGAGAGCGATCGCAAGAATGCCAGCGCCAATCCAAGTAGTCATGCGCTTGAGCTCGCGCTGACCCTTGGAGAGGTGGTCAAGCTCCAGCCGCAACTCACGCGTGCCGGGACGCTTCTCTTTCTGGCGTTGCAGCAGGCGCATGACCAAGTCACGCAACCATTCCGGCGTGGACGCATCGAGCGGCGGCGGTGCTTGCGTCAAACGCGCAGCGGCAATCTCCATGCTGGTCTTGCCGCTGAAAGGCACACGACCAGAGCACATCTGGTAGACGATGACGCCCAAGGCGTACAAGTCCGTCTTGCCGTCGATGCCTCCGCGGCCATCAACTTGTTCCGGAGCCATGTAGTGCGGCGTACCAATCGCGCCGCCCTGCATGGTGTGCAGGGATTCCAACTCGCTGAACTCATCATCCGTGGAAGAGATTTTCGCAATGCCGAAGTCGAGCACGCGCACCTCTTCGTCAGGCGTGCCCGCCTTGACGAGGATGAGATTGGCGGGCTTCAGGTCGCGGTGAAACACACCCTTTTCGTGCGCGTAATCGAGCACTTCCAACACCTGACGCACCACTGCAACGATGCGATCGGGGGCCATCGGGCCGTCTTGACGCAAGATGTCATCGAGGCGCCGTCCGTCGACGTAGTCCATGACGTAGTAGAGGTCGCCCTCTTCGGTGCGACCGTCGCCGTGGAACTTGGGCACGAAACGGTGGGCAACAGCCTTGAGCGTGATGATCTCGTTGCGGAAGCGCTGCACGAGCTCTTCATCCGCCAACAGAGCTGCACGCAGAGTCTTCAAGGCGCGCAAGTTGCCGCGGTGCACTTCGTCGCGCACAAGGTAGACCACACCAAAGCCACCTTCACCCAAGCGGCGCTCGATTACATAGCGACCGTCAATGCGGCGTCCGTGATCGGGATCAACGGGCGTGTCGTCACCCAAGATCACCGTGCCGCCTCCCACGGGTGTCGCTGCGAGCTGGATCGCCTCAAGCAACAGGCGTTGCACGTCAGCATCACCCTGACTGTGCTCTGCAGCATACGCCGCTGCATCGCTACGCCCGGAGGCGAGGTAGGCGGACACTAACTGTGCGATGCGATCAGCGCGCTCATTGGTTGTCATGTGGATCCATCCTTCAGTGTTTCGCCGGTGCTCCGCGCCAGTGGAAGCGCTCACGCAAGTGGCATTCAAAACAGGCACTGTCTGATTCCGAGGGGATCTGCATCTCCCCTACCGTGCGCGCTTCGGCTGCGTTGCCGTGGCAATCGGTGCAGGCTGCGCGTTCCATGCTGCCTGCATGTCCGCGGCTCCAGTGCGAGAAACCGCGCGTTGCCGGCCTCATCCTAACGCTCTTGGCTCCCGACCACACCGGATCCGCCTGACCATTGAGAGGCGCGTGACAGAGTTCGCAGCCCGTGCCCTGCGAACCGCCTACATGTGCGTGATCGGCATGACAGGCGATGCAATTGGATGCTTCAGGCTTTGTGCGGGGCTGCGCATCAAAGTTGGGCTGCGCGTTGTCGAACTCGTGACAGGAGTAGCAACCGTCCGCCAGCGGCCCCGATTGCATCCACGTCACGGACTGCATGTGTACCGCGTGCGGGAACTCAATGCGCTCGCGGCGTTGAGCGTCACCTTTGGCCTGAACGGCCAAGACCAAGGCTTCGACAACGCCATTGCGCTCTTCCCGGTGGCACTCCTCACACGTGGTGAGCGCCGGCCCTTTGTAGCTGCCGCCCTCGGCGCCACCGGACAAGCCCGCTGCGGTGTGGAGCTCGGCATGGCAACTTTGGCATTGCAGAGTCGACTCCGCGTTTGCTGCCGGGTCGGTTGGGGACACAGTGCTCAAGTGCGCTGCGTGTTGGAAGGTGCCTTCTTTAGTCTCTCCGCCATGCGTGACGGATCCGCTCGCATGACACGCGACACAAGCCTGCGAGCCTGCATGGCGCAGCTCGACTTTGGTGTCGGCTGCGAAGAGCTCGGCGTGGGCGCGGCGCTTGAGTTGGTACACGAGACTCGCCGGCTCATCGACAAGCGTGGTCTTGAGGGCCGCTGTCCGCTCTTGTGCGTGACAGGCAAGGCACTTGGAGTTGCCGGCGTCATCTTTTGCGCCAGAACCATGCCATGCCAAACGCACTTGATGTTCAGGCTTGACCTTGCTTGACCAGGCACTCAAAGCCGGATCGCGCGGCCAAGCGTTGCTCGCGCTGGGCACTGCATCCGCCGAGTGGCAGCCCATGCAGGTTGCAATCGGCACAGCTGCAAAGTCGCTTCCGAGCGGACCGGCGGTCGCCTCGCGCACATGACAGGTGTCACAACGCTGCTCCGCGTGCGCTGCATGCGGAAAGCGATCGTAACTGAGTTCGTGCGGCACCGCAGCGAACTGCGTGGGCTTGCGCTGCAACTCGGGCACTGCGTTCGCGTGGCAGCGGGCGCAGCTCTTCGTCAAATCCTCTGGACGAGGAATGAACACACCCGATTCCGGCACGGAACCAGAATGGTCCATATGGCATGAAGCACAGGTGTCCTCATCGAGCACAATCGATGCGGTGGCGGGATTGACGCTGCGATCCGAGAAGAACGGATGGTTCTGCTCCACCAGTTCTGCATGGCATTGAGCGCACTTGTCCGGCGGTGTGCCGCCCAATGTGTCGTGGCAGGAGCTGCAACCTTGCTCACCGGCCACCTCGCGGTGCTTTGCGTGCCAAGGATCCATGGTTCCTGCCGTTGCCGTGTCAAACAGGCTGGCATGCGGACTGGCCAATGGACCGGGACTCAGGACTTCATCGCGCGCCGCAGGTGCCAGCAAAGCCGCAACAGCCAAGCAACTGACCGCCAAGGCGAACAAGTTGGCCGGCTTGAGCCCGCGAAGTCTGGAGAACTTGACTTCATCGCGCACCAGCCGCTCACCGTCGCCGCCGACTACCAGCTTGCCTTGAGCATTCTTATGCGAACTGGACGGTTCAAAGAAGAACGGCTTGCTGTCGACCTCTAGCTCCAGCACGCCTTCCGCAAGACCCGCAACCACAATGCGCGAACAGCCGACCACAAATGCATCGCCTGCATGCAAGGGCTGTGCAGTGACCACCTCAACGCCATTCAGCCAAGTCCCCGTGGCTGAACCGAGATCGACGAGCACAAAACCATCCGCACTAGCGTCGATGCGAGCATGGCGCGCGGAGGCCACTCGATCTTCAAGCGACAGGGCGCACTCATTGTGCACGCCAATCTGAATCGAAGCCGTCTCCAGCTGGGAGCTCTGCTTGCCCTGCTTGATGCGAATGATGGCCATCGCGTCAGCCGCCTACCTTTCCTGTGGGAAAGAGAGCTTCCGGAGCCACGCGCTCAATCGCCGAGCACGGACAGTTGTAGACACACGCCTCAAACGGCATGCCCGCGCACAGATCACACTTCACCGCCTTGCCGGCGACATTCTCCTCGCGGCCCGTCAGCTTGTGCACTTTGGAGCCCGAGCTTGCGGCTTTGCTGCCGCACGCATGCGCCGGCTTGAAGAACTTGCCGATCAAGGGCAGCTCGGCAAGGATCGAGGGCACAGGTTCCGCCACCGCATCCGTCAACTGAGGCGGATCCGTCATACGGATCACGTTGTAAGGGCAATTGGACACACACGAGGTACAACCAACGCAGTTATCCCAGACAAACTCGATAGTGCCGCGCACATCACGGCGAATCGCACCGTAGTTGCATGACATCATGCACTCGGGAATTTCGCAGTGGTAGCACGCCGAAGCCAGCGTCTTCTGGGTTGAGATGCGGTTGCCAGTCTTGGACAAGCGTGGAACACGATCCGCGTGCACGGCGACACAGGACTCGACGCAGGCGTTGCATCGCACACAGCGCGTGAGGTCAATCACCAGCGCGTGGCCACCCTTGGCAGACTCGCCCGCAACCATGATCTCGATCTCATCCGAGGAGAGACCTTCACTGGCGCCCTTGCGCAACATGTCGAAGAGACCGTTGCTTCCGCCGCGTTCTTGGCGCGAGATGAGACCTGCTGTGCTCTCAAGCCCGCGCGAGGCATCCGGACCCGCGAGATCGCGCAACACTTGCGCCGGAATGACGACCAGATCCGTGGGCGCCATCGTCTCGTATGTGCCCAACCACCGTGTTTCACCGGCCGCCAACGATGCTTCACCGAACGATGCATTGTCCATGTGAAAGCCAAGGATGCGCTTCGTGCCATCGGCACCCGCTTGCGTGCACTTCACAGCGCCTGCACGCACGAGGTACACCGCTTCCGACACATCACCTTGCTTGGCAATCACGCGACCCGAAGCCAGCGTCTCAAAGCGCACCGCGCCTTGTAGGCGTGCCAGCAACGCCTCGGGCAGGCTTTGAAACAGAGGCACGATGCGCAAGTGCGCAGCGAGCGAGCGAGACCTGTAGCGCTCGTCCACCAACTGTGCGAACGCCTTCTCGGTGCGGTACAACGCCTTGAAAGCAGCGGCTTCCACGCTAACCAAGGCCAGAGCCGTCTTGGCTTCGACAGAAACCAGCGCGGGCTGATTGGAAAGTGCGCTGCCTTCGCCAAACCACTCCCCTGCCTGCAGTGCACCCATGTGTTTGGGGCGTTCTGCTTTGGGCTCGGTACGGTACTGATCAGCCAGGCCTTGCAGCACGATCCACAAGCGACTGGTGTATTCGCCTTGCGTCACAAGCGTCGCGCCGGGCGCGCAGGCGTGGTACTCGATGCCGCGCATCAAAGTTGCGATGGACGCGTCCTTCGTCAACGACGCGAAGATCGGCACACGATCCAAGCCACGACGCTGGAATTCGTCGCGCGGTGAGGCTTGGGCTTCTTGGGGGGCACTCATGTGGGATCAGTAGAGCCAGATGGACATGACATGCACCACGATCGCCGCGAGCAGGGCAATCGATGCGGGAATGTGAATGGGACGCCAGGCATTCATCAACCAGCGCACGCGCTCCAAGCGTTGGAGCTCTGCGGCAACTTTGCGGCGCTGACCCAGCAGAGCCAGCAAGTCACGAGCGCGCCGCTCTCCCTCTTGCCCGCCACCACAAGCAGCGCCAAGGCGTTGAACAAAATCTGCGGTGGGCGCACCCGAGGCGACGAATTCATGAGCCAACTGCGGATCCACACTGTGCAGCTGAGCCTGCTCGGCGACGATCCTGCGCTGGTAGTGCCGATCCAAGACGAAGGCTTCTTCGATGGAGAGGTCGCGCTCCGCCTTGGTGAGCCAACCCGGACCCGCCAACCAGAACAGAAGACCGATGACACCGCTGACCAGCACGAGTGCCGTGAGTCCATTGAGGATCACGCCCATCGGCGTTTGGAAGCCTGCACCGCCGTGCAGGAACGCCAACAAGCACGCTCCAAGACCGTAGTACACATGCGCATGCAGCCAGCGCGCAGCACGGGCCAAAGGCTCCGTGCGCGCAACCTGGAGCAGCGGCAGCCCACCTGCGTCTTGAGCGAGCTGCACGCGCAAAACGCGTGCACAACCTGTGTCGCGCAGGATCTGTCGCGCAGCAGCCAAGATCTGTCCTTTGTCGGTCAGCGCCTTGGTGGCGATGCGTTCACGAAGCACGCCCAGTTGTTGCTGCGCGCTCTCCATCGCGCCTTTGGCCACCTGCCAACCGAACTCAGGCGAATAGCCCAGCTTGTGCGCGTACTTGCGCAGCACGTACGCATACGCCAACACAAACAACAGCAATGCAACCCAACCGGTCCACAACAAGTAGGCGCGTTCACCTTGCGGCGCGCGACCGACCACTACTTGTCCTGAGAGAGCCAAGGCCATGCAAACGCCGACGACAGCAGCTGCCGCAAGCCCGTGCAGCGAAGTCAATAGCGTCCTGTTCACTTGACACCCTTCTGGCCGGGGAAGTTGAGCAAGGAGTTGCCCAACTGCCGGCGCGTTGCGGCGTCCACAGCGGCCTCGGGGAAACTAGGCGGCGCCTTGCCCCAATGGCAATCCGAGCAACCGGCCGGGCGACCGCCAAGGTGCTGCCGATCACCCTTGGGGAAGCTCGACAACACCGCCGAAACCGCGGCCAGACGCCCCAACGGCTCCTGCAAGTGGCATTCAAAGCAACCCACGCCGGGAGGATGATGCTGCTTGCCCTGTAAGGCGATGCGAGCGCGCTGCACCAACTCGGGAACATCCGGAATCGGCAAGGTCTCGGTGTGGCAGCGGGCGCAGCTTGCAGCCTCTGCAGCACCTACTCCACCAGTCCACTCCGCATGCGCATCGTCGTGTGCATGGCATTGCAAACAACTCGCCGCAGTTGTCCGCACTCCGATCTCCGAGCCCCGCTGCTTGGGATCGAAGTCATGGCAGGTCACACAGGACATGGCTTGGCCCGTCTGCGGGTCGCGAGCCTTCGCCATGTGCTCTGCGTGGCTGAAAGCAACCGTGTTCTTGGGCGCAGCCTGCGTGAGCGAGCGCTCGTCGATACGAATGCCGGGATGGCAAGAACCACAACCTGCCATGCTGAACGAGGCACGCTGTTGAACACTTGCTGCTTCCGTGCGATCAGCGACCCATGCCAGACCAATCGCTGCAGATGTGGCCGCGCTGGGGACAGAGCTGTGACAAGCCAAGCAGTCCTGAGTCGTCGGCTGTGCGGGCAGATGCGACGAATGTTCGAAGCGCGCGCCATTCACTCGTGACGGCAGCACAGGCAATGCTGCGCGATGGCAAGCAAGGCAATCTTGGTCCACCTGCCCCGCCAAACCAGGATGCCGTTGGGCGTCCACAAGGAAGCGCACCTCTCCGGCTACAAGCCGGTCTACGGCAACCTGCGGTCGTGTGTGCTTGAAAGCCGCGTGATCGGAGCCCCCGAAGGTGTGGCATGCGGAGCAGTTGTCCCACTGACCATGATGCGGTGCGCGGAAGGCCGGCACATCATGGCAGGACATGCAACCGGCATAGTCCTCACGATCCGTACGCAGCGCATAGCTGGGCGGCTGCACCACGCCATCCGCGGCAACGCGCGGCGTTTCGGTGTGCTCGTGGCACTCCAGGCAACCGCCCTTCTCCATACGCTCGCGAGAACCTGCGCGCACCAACGACAGGTCTTCCTCCCCGCCCTTAGCACTCAAATGATCGGCATGGGCAAAGGTCTTCGCGGCCGCCGAAGGCCTTTGATCGTAGGCGGTCTGCACTTCGACCGGCTTGCCATCCGCTTGCACATGGCAGCGGGCGCACTCAGCCGCAGTGAACTCCTTGAGATGCAAGTCCAAGGCCGTGGCTGCATCTACATCACCATGGCACTGTACACAGCTCGCCGCATCCTTGCGCTTCTCGGGTGCAAGGTGGCGGTCGTGCGGATACGGCCCACGACCCGGCAAGGCCATCGAAGCATCCGCATTCAACCACTCGAGAAAGCCCTCGCGCACGCTGCGCTTGTCGATGCTACGACCGGCAAGCGTGTCAAAGGCGCGTTCGTCACCGCCATCTGTATGGCAGGTCATGCAAGCTGGCACACCGGTGGCGCCGCCGAACCTCTCTGGATCGTCCTTCGATTGCACATGGCACTCACGGCAGGCCATGTTGTCGTGGTCGAGGTGCTCAAAGGCACTTGTGGATCCGCGGCCGGCGCGCAAACCGGCTTCAAAGCCGGGCTGGGTCTCGACTGCCAGCACATCACCGTAGTGACAGTCCTTGCAGACGCTCATGGGTGAGCGTGGCTCACGCAGCCAAGTGCCATCCTTGGCCTTCTCGCCGTAGTCATGACAGCCGCGACAGTCGCGTGCTACCTCACCCGCGACATAAGGATCCTTGCTGGCTTTCGGATCGGAGGGGTACTTGCCTCCGTGGTAATACCATGTGTCAGCCACATGGCTCGTGTGCGGAAACGGCCTCTTTTCAGCTGCTTTTCCAGACTGGCCACGCAAGGTGTCCTGCATGTACACAAGTGACAGGACGCACAGCAGCGCCGTCACCAGCAGCGGGTAGCCACGTAGGGCCGTGAGACCTCTGGCTGTGACTGTCATTGGCTGAGGAGGTAACCAAGCGCGCCGAGTGCGACCACCAGCGCAGCGGCCAGGATCCACACCAAAGGAGAACGACGCTGGCTCGTGCCGCGTTGGAGTACACCGCGCAAGCGTGCTTGCTCGAGTGCCGTGCACCACTGCTCGACCGTGACAGCACCCGTCAGAATCAAGTGCTCGCCGGGGTGAGCACCCGAGTCGAGCTTGGCTCGGGCTTCACGCAAGCGTTCTTTCGGCACGAGGGACTCTGCTTGCAGCTGCTCGAGGGCACCCGCGTAGTGCAGCGCCGGCGCGAGAGCTTCTCCGGTGCGGGCTTCACGCACAAAGAGCGCATCTACCGAACCGAAGCGTACGTGCTGGTCACACTTGAGCTCGGACTTGCCTCCGTTGGCTGTCAAGCGAGTGGCGCCTACATAGGTACCGTTGCGGCCACCCAGATCTTCGATGTAGAAGGTCGCGCCGTCGAAGCCAAGCTGGGCATGGCGGGACGACACGCCCTCGTCTTCGAGAGCAATGCCTGCAGCATCCGTCTTGGCACGGCCGATTACGGCCGGCACCTGCTCGACCAGCTCCACCCGTCCTGTTTTTTTGACAGTGCAAACCAGGCGCGGCCGCAAGGCCGCCAGCAAAGCCTGCAAGGCCGCCGGATCATTGGCTGCATTGCCGACGTACAGCGTGCCTTCAAACTGGTCGACTGTGATCGGCTTCTGCTGTGCCGGCTTCTGAGGTGCCGGCTGCACGGGCGAAGGCTGCACGGGCGCAGGCGCCGCTTGCACCACGGGCGCAGGCGCCGGGGCCGGCCGCATGGTCGCGTCTTCACCGGGAGGCGGCACGACGGCAGCCGCACGCGGCATGATCGTGGGAGCATCCACAGGCGCGCGCACAGCGGTTGCTGCCTCCTTGCCAGCCGGAACCAATGTTCCCTCTTCAAGCTCTGACACGGCCACCGTGATCAGCGTCCGGCCGATCTGAAAGCTCACGCCAGCGCGCAACGGCCATACGGCATCACGGCCGAGTTTGTCGCCGCCCACCACGCGTGTGCCGTTCGAACTGCCCAAGTCTTGCAGCTGCAACCGACCATCCAGCAACACAAGCTGGGCATGGCGCGACGAAGCTGAGTCATCGTCCAGCACGCAACTATTGGAGCTTGCACGCCCGAAGCTCAAGCCCGCCACCGCCTCTACACGCCGGGCGGGCTTGCCAGATTCTTGGATGATCAATTCCATGGTCATGGCTCAGCGGCGCTCCGCATCCGAACTGGAGTCAGCACTGGGCGCCGCAGTTCCAGGCCCACCCGCCTGAGGTTGCGACTGTTGAACAGCCGCACGCGGCTCGGGGCCCTTGTAGGTAACCACTTCATCGCCCGCGCGATTCAAGTAGAGGCGCCGCATCTCTGTCAAATTGAGTGGACGCCCACCCAATCGACCAAAGACAGCCACTTGATGACCTGATTCATCGACTGCACGGTCGCGGTCAAGTCCGCGTGACAAGGCCAACGCGGGCGAAGCCGTCTTGCGCGTCGCCAAGAGCTGCGGCTTGGGTTGCGGCGAGAAGCCGTAGGCGCTGCGTCCGCCGTCCTCGGGCGTCACCATCGAAGCCACGCGCAGGCCATTCACTCCGTCAGCCAGATAGGCATACAAACTGTCGTTCGTCATGCCGCAGACGACCGCATTCAGATCCGTGAGCGCACCGTCAGCATTCCAGAGCTGGTCCAGTGCGGGCCGCTCAGGACGCTCGATGTCCACGATCGCCAGACCTTGCTTGCCCGCAGCCACATACGCCCAGGTACGCGCCACATAGAGGCCGCGGGCGTCGGCCAGCTCCACGCGTGCCGACTCGACAGCCTTCATCTTCTCGGGCCAAGTCACATCGAGCACCGCCAGACCCCGCTCGTCTACGACGAACGCGTAGCGGAACTGGATGCTGATGGCGCGCGGCTGCTGCACGAACGGCGCACCTACAACGGCGAGCACCTTGGGAGCGCACGGATCGGCAACATCCACTGCCACCACACCTGCATCACAGCAGATGTAGACGGTTGTGCCGGCGATGGCCAAGTTGCGTGCCCCACGCAACAAGCCGTTCGGATTGAAGGTCGTGCCGCGCTCGAGGAAGTTGTTCGACGGGTTGCCATCGTTGAGCGGCTCCACATCGACCAACACCAAGCCCTCCTCGCGATCCGCGACATAGGCGTAGCGATAGCTCTCATGCAGGTTCTGCATGCGCCCCGCATACTCGTAGCCTTGTTCCAAGTTTTCCGGGCGCCATGCGCGCGACATGCTGATCGAGTTGTTGATCGGCAAGACCACCGCTGCCGCCGCGGGCAAGTCCACATGCGTGTCCTGACCTAGCGGCGAGACCGGCGCAGTGACCACCTTCTCGGAGAAGCCCTTGTTGAAGATGTTGGCCACATCGTAGACGCGGAACCCATCACTGCCGGCGGTGTAGAGGTACTCACCCCGCAACTGCAGGCTCATGATCTGACCGCCGCCATGGTGCTCTGCAGTTGCGAGCTGCCGTTCCGCGGCAACAAAGCTGGCATGAGCTTCAGGGTACGACAACTCGTGCAAGCGCGAGCCAATCACAGCCTGCGGCTCATCAGCTTCGGTGACACGCACGGCTTCAACGCCGTCCTCTTGTCCAACCCAAGCATGCATGCCGACGAAGTTCACGGCACCCGTACCAAGGAGATACGTCTGTGCCAGCCAGGCGTTGTTGTCACCCTCAGCTGACGGGTGACAGTCGACGCAGGTCTTCGTCTCGGTCGTGCGAACCGTGTGCGCAAAGTGCGTGTTGAAACACTGCGAGGACATGCCGTTGGCAGCGACAGGCATCTGTTGACCATAGGTCGTTTGACGCTGTCCGTCCTTCGACGAGAGCATGACCGCCGAGGACGAACGCACCGGGGCCATGCGGTTGCCCTTGATGTCACCCTGGATGCCGAGCATGAACACATCATCACGCGCCACCTGCGGGTTGTAGCTGGCGTGATTGCGCCGCGTACCGCCCTCGAAGTGCCGCACTTCGCTCTTCACATTGGCTTCTTGCGGCAAGTGACAACCGAAGCACGACGTCATCCACGAAGTGTGGCAGGTATGGCACTCCATCTTCTTGGGACCATGAGCCTCCTTGCACACGCCTGACTTCGCATCCGAGGCCTTCTTGTTGAACGAAGGATGCTGCGGATCAATCGTGTCGGCAACCTGCTTCACCAACCACTCGACCTCGGGGTAGATCATCGAGCGTTGGTACAGGTCGCCATCGCGCTCCTCGAAACGCTTCTTGCCGTACGGAGTGCGCGCGGCCTCGGCCACGCCCTTGGAGGACGGACCACTGACCACCAAGGCGCCCGAGTTCGTGACGACCGCCTCTTTCTCGAAGTCGCCGTGGCAGTCCTGACAAGTAATCTGGACAGCCGCTTGGATCTCGGATCGCACGGTGCCATCGCCGTGGGCATCCTGACTGAAGTGGCAGTCCACGCAATGCATGCCGCGTTCGGCATGGATGTCCATCAGGTGCACCGGCTTGCCATCCTTCGGTGCGAAGGCGGTCTTCGGATCAGCGGGCACTTTGCCCAGCTCGGGCAAGACGCCTTCGAACTTGGTGGGATCGTCGTAGGGGACGATGTCTCCGTCCTTGTCCAAGAGGTTGCCCTTGCGGTCCGTCTTGAACACCGCGCGGAACACCCAACCGTGGCCGTGGTAGTCCGCGAACTGCGTGTGCTTGAGGTGCTTGTTCAAGTCCGAGACGTTCTCAAGGAACGCGCGATCGCCCCACAATCCACGCTGCGCAGCACCTTCCGGATTGCGATCCAAGCGCTCGTGGTACTCGTCATCCGAGAGTTGCTTGGTCTCCTTGGGCCACATGCGCTCGCCATCCGTCTCGTACGACCACATCTGGTAGCCGTAGAAAGTGTTGACGAACGAGTTCGGCTGGTGCATGTGACACACCATGCACTGACTCGACGGGATGCCGTTGGTGAACTTGTGAGCGATGGGATGACCAGGCTCGTTCTTCGCGATGGTCGGATCGGGGTTGTCCTGCGCATCACCCTTGTGCCCGAACGCCGCGTAAATCCCCGAGTGAATCGGGTCGCGATCGTTGGCATACACCATGTGGCACGCGGTGCAACCGCTCGAGCGGTAATCACCCGGCTGATCATTCGTGCCCAAGAACGACAAGTGCGGATCGTTCAAGCGCGTCTTGTGCACATTCAACAGCGTCAAGTCGACGCGGTTCAATGTCCCCAGGCCACGATCCGACAGGCGGTTGTTCGGACGGCCTGGGTCTTCGAGCTTGTCAGGCAAACCTACCGCCGGCGTCGGCAGGCCATTCTGTCCCAGCGGCACCGTGCCCAAGCGGCTGCCCTCTTCGAAGACTCGAAAGAGGTTCGCGGGCTGCGTGACTTCGAAACGCGGCAACGGCAAGAGGAAGCGCGCCCATGAGTTGGTGCGCATCTCTTCATCCGTGGGGAAGCGCAACTTGCCGTCCTCGCCACGAATCAAGTTGTTCACACGCTGCGGCAGACCCTCGCGGCTGTACGACTCACCAAACAGCGTGCGCTTGAACGGAACGATGCCGTTCGCATAGCCCGCCATCCCCCAGAACGGAGCTGCTGTGGTCATCGTCGACTTGGAGACCGCCAACACCTGATCAGCGTGACAGCCGCCGCAGGTCTCGTTGGCAATGCGCAAGTCACCAGGATTGACGAACTTGATCCACTCAGGGCTTTCGTCGTTCAAAAGCGTGTAGGTGCGCTCGGGATTGCGCGAACCCACCCAACGCTCGGGATGCCGAGGCTTGGGGTGCGCCTCTTCTTTTGTCGTCGCAGCAGGATCTCCGCCATGGCAATCCACGCAAGCCATGCGCAACGAACCGTGCGGATCACCCACACCTTGGTGGCACGCGATGCAGTTGGCATCCAACTTGTCGACGGCCGAGGCCGGCAGCGAGACCAAGGGCACCTCTTGCCCACCGAGTGCGCGCGTGGGCGCAGGCTGCTGCGCGTAAGGTGTCCACACTTGGTGCTCGACGCAGCCCAAGATCAACACGGACACACCGCACGCAGCGAGTGCCAAGGTCGACCAGTGCCTGCCACCTGTCAATCCACCCGAAGAGTTGCGCTCGGTCTGCATAGGTATTCGTACTCCGAGGAGATCAGTTAGGGAGGATCAGTAGGCTAGAGTGACGTTGACGAAGAGCGCGTGCACCACTTCGTCACTTTGATAGATGCGCGCGAAGCCATCACCCGGCAGCAACATCGACGCACCACCCGAGAGAATCAGGTGGTTGTTCAGCATCGGCCGGTACTGCGTGCCAGCGAAGAACTCCGTGCCGATCTCGCGTTCGACTTCCGGCAACTGCAGGTAGGTCTCCAACGATGCCGTGTCGTCGAACATCAGATACGAACCACCGACCGCCGCGCGCCAACGCGGTGTCAACTCCAAATCGAGCGCAGCACCCACCTGCAGCAGGCCCGGGTTGACGAAGTTCGACTTGCCTTGCGTTTGCGAGCTCTGCAGGTCCGGCAACGGACTGCCCGCATTCGTCAAGTTGACACCGAGCAAGCGCAAAGCCTGCCCGTTGAAGAACGACAACGAGCCCCCGGCAAAGTTGGGGGCATCAAAGATCGCGTCAAATCCTTCGGCATCTCCATCGCGCGGATCAGGATCGCCCGAGGCAAACAGACCGAAGCCGCGGATGCGGTACCAGTCGATGTCGTACGAGACTTCAAGCGCCGCGAACTGGGCGTCGATGTCCACCTCCCGCGCTGCAATCGCGTTGTAGGAGTCGCGGCCTGTAGCCTGGTATAGCGCAGTGCTCACATTCCAACGGCCAAAGTGGCCTTCACCCGCCACCCCGTAGTACACGCTCTCAACGGTGTTCTCTTGCGCCACGCCAATGGGCGCGGGACTTACGAGCCCGCCGTTGTCGTCGAACTCGACACCACGATCGTCATGGTTGTAGTGCACCGAAGCCGAGGAGGTGAAGCCATCCACGGGCCAGTCTTGGCGGTACACATTGAACGCAAGCACTTCCTGCTCACGATCCTCAAAACGGTTGAGGCCGGAGTTCGTGTCCTTGTCGAGCATGTCGAAGAACACGAGGTTGTACTGCCAGCGGTTCGCATCCCAGTTGCCGAACAAGCGCAAGCCAAGGTTGGCGTCATCGAAGATGAAGCCGCGGAAGTCGCTGCGGAACGCGAGAATGCCCGCCTCGATGGCAAGGAAGTCATAGCGATTCGAAAGGTCCGCGAGGTGATACTCAATCAGCGCTTCCTGCAGCGCGATGTCCTCATCCACGCGCCGGTCACCGCGCGCGGGATCCGCAAACAAGACCCCATCCGATTCCACATTGACTTCGGTGCGCTGGAACACCGGCGTCAACTTGACGCGCCAATGCACAGGCTGAAAGGCCTGCGGTGCAGAGAACAGATCAAAGGAGATCGCTGCCTGCGTCAGCAGCGTGCTCTGCTGGCCATTCCCGAAGAACTCAAAACCACCGTCCCCTGTACTGAGCGTGCCGGTCGGCACATTGCGGGTCTCGGCGAACTGGCGCAGCAAACCCGACACATTCAGGAACAACTCCTGCGTGCCCAAGATCGGAAAGTCGCCCTTGAGCTTGTTCTGCCGGTACGAGTTCCACCAATCACCACCCGGCTCATTGATCTCATAACCGCGCAAGTCGAGACCATCCGGAGTGTAGCCCGGGGCATACCAGCGATCCGGGAACGGCTCGAAGTGCTGCAGCTCTTCGGCAATCGTTTCCTGAGTGGTCGTTGGCGCGATAGACGCAGTGGTCGATTGAGCTGTGGCAAGCCCCGCGAAGCCGAGCGTGGCCGCTACGACATGAGGCCCGAACGGCCAATGCCGTACATAAGAGCAAGATGTAGGCACCGGGGGGGGGTCTCCTGCACAGGATGGTAGTCGCCCGCACCACACGCGGCAAGCAATGCCAACCGGCAACTTCTGTCCAATGTTCTTGACGCCCCCTTGATGCAGTTGTGCCGCGCGATCAGCCGGTCTATCCTGTAGACGGACTGTGTTCCCCCTCCTCGCGTCCGCAACAGGATATCCCATGAGCTGCACGCACCGGCTGCCCCGACGGCCATTGCTGACTTGGCTTCACAACTGCAAGCAGTCAGGCGCTGTGCTCGCCGGCACTCTCACGCTCGGTGCGCTGCTCCTTCCCAGCTGCGGCGGCGGAGAAGGCGGCTTGGAGCCGAATGTGGCCACCGTCACCTTTGCCCCCATGGCCCCGAGCGACGCACTCACGCTCGCAGAGGCGGATGACATCATTGAGAGCGCGGCCCTGGCCGTCGATG
>Ga0208788_1000318_pt1 | contig 24485 bp, 21 predicted proteins | sample Wag4_2014_7_11_3_FD_187363 | JGI IMG/M metagenome (GOLD analysis project Ga0208788, IMG submission 187363) | Fresh water mixed with fracking chemicals microbial communities from Ohio, USA - Utica-2 Time Series FC 2014_7_11 (SPAdes) (version 2) ...
GCCAGCTGTCGGATGCCAGCTTTGCGCTGCGCCTCGCTCTGAAACGGGTTCCGCACCATCCCGAGGCGCTCTACCTGCTGGGCGAAGTGCACGCCGAGAAGAACCAGCCCTCCGAGGCGGCCCGGTGCTACCGGGAAGCCGTGACCTCGGACCCGTCGATGGCGCAGGCCCATTTCGGCCTGGCGTGGGCCCTCGAGAAGCTCGGCCAGGTGAACGAGGCCATCCAGGTCCAGAAGCGGGGCATCAGCCTGGCGCCCGACTCCGTGTCAGGACACGTCGAACTCGGGACGATGCTCTTCTACACGGGCGCGCTCGATGCCGCCCAGGTGACGTTCCGCCAGGTCCTGTTGCTCGATCCCGAGAATGCGAGCGCCCATCAGGGCCTGGGAGCGATCCATTTCGAGAAAGGCGAGTTCGACGCAGCCTGTGAGGCCTTCCGGAAGGCCATCGAGTCGGCGCCGGACTGGTCGCTGCCTCACCAGGATCTCGCCACGACGCTCTCGTGTCTCGGAAAGTCCGCCAGTGCCCAGATGCAGGCTCGCGTGGCCCAGCAGGTGGAGGAACGCGAGAAGGCGCGGGAGGAAGCGGAAGCCCTCGCCAGCGAGGCCAACCGGCTGTGGCGTCGGGACGACCTGCGGGGGGCTAACCGTCTGCTCGAACAGGCCATGGAGCGCTTCCCGGATCATCCCGCGGCCCACCGGTTGATGGGCATGATGGCCGCCTCGGCAGACCGCCTCGAGGAGGCGATAGGCCACTTCGACCGGGCCCTGGATCTGGATCCCCAGGATCTCGATTCCCGCAGCCATCTGGCATGGGCATTCGAGCAGGTCGGGCGTCTGGACGAGGCCGAGCAGCTCCTGCGGACCCTGTTGAAGCGCTGGCCCGACGATTCCTGGAGCCACAACCATCTCGGATGGGTCCGATTCCAGCAGGGACATCCCGACGAGGCCATCGGTCATTACCGGAAGGCCCTGGACCTCGACTCGCGCAACCTCAACGCGCTCTTCAACCTGGGTTCGGCCCTGATCGAGACCGGCCATTTCCCGGAGTCCATCCCTCCCCTGGAGGCGGTCCTGCGCGCCGACCCGGGGGACACCGAGGCACGGCTCCATCTGGCCTGGGCGCTCACCCAGACGGGCGCGGTCGACCGTGCAGAACACGAACTTTACCGGATCCTGGAACTCGACCCCTCGGACCTGGATGCCCGTTTCGAGCTCGCCGCCTGCCGGGAACACCAGGGGGACCTGGCTGGCGCCCTGGCGGGCTACCGCGAGGTGCTGGCCGCCGACCCGGCCCATGCGGTGGCGCATGCCCAGGTCGGCTTTCTGCTCCTGAAAAAGGGAGATCGCCGTGGAGCCGAGCGTTCCCTGCGAACGGCCCTCCAGGCTGATCCGAAGCTCGTTCAGGCCCACCTCGACCTCGCCGAGCTGCTCGAACGCCGTGGCGACCGGCGTGGCGCCATCCGTCAGCTGCGGGAAGGCATCGAGCGGATGCCGCAGGACCCGGAACTGAAATTCCAGCTGGCCCGCCTGCTGGCCGAGGATGGACGCCTCCATCAGGCCCTCGCGATCCTTTCGGAGCTGGCCCGAGATTTTCCCAGAGAACCGCGCGTCCACCACGAGATGGCGATGAACCTGCACGAGCTCGGACAGCTCGAAGAGTCCCGCGTCGCCTATGCCCGGGCCATCGAGCTGGAGCCAGGACATGCGCCGCTCTTCCTCGGTCTGGCCGGCCTGCTGCACGAGCTGGGCGATCTCGTGGGCGCCGAAGACGCGCTGAGGCGAGCGCGCGAGCTCGGGGCCGAGCTGGATTGATTCATCGGGAGCACCGGCCATGGAACCGATCGAAGTCGTCAGGTTTCTTCACGCAGACCAGGCCCATGCCGTGGCAAAGGATGTCTTCGAATCCCTGAAGCGCCGGCTCCAGGTTCTCCTTCCGGAGGCCGAGATTCATCACGTCGGTAGCACCGCCGTTTCAGGATCGATCACGAAGGGAGACCTGGACATCCTGATCCGGGTCCAGCCCCGGACTTTCAAGTCAGCGGATGACGTCCTGGCGCAGCATTTCCCGCGTAACACGGGCTCGACCAGAACCCCCGGGTTCTCGGCATTCGAGCATCACGCGGAGCCCATCCCTGTCGGTATCCAGCTCACGGCGAACGGGGGATCTGAAGACGATTTTCTGACCTTTCGCGAGGCCATGGCGGGCCAGCCTGACTGGTTGATGGCCTATAACCAGCTCAAGCTGCGATACGATGGCCAATCCATGGAGGCTTACAGGGAGGCGAAAAGCCTGTTCATCGACGATTGCCTGAGGCAAGCGCGATCCGCTCCGGACCACCTAGACACCTGTGTATCCATGCGGATCCCGCCAGGTTCTCGATGCCCGCCGTGATCGACCACGTGGTCGCAACCCTCTGGTACGGATGAAAAAAGCTCCCTGCGGCCAGCGGCCACAGGGAGCATGAAGGTGTGCGCGCCGTCAGAGTGCCGGCGCAACGACTCCGTCGAGTTGCAGGGCAGAGCGTAGCCGCTCGATGATGTCCGGCATGGAATCAGCCTTGACCTGACCGAAGAAGATCAGGCGCAGGACGTTCTCCTTGACGCTCGACAGCTTGGCAAGCTCGGGAATCCCGAGCCCCCAGAGCCCCATCCGCTTGAAGATCTCCTGCATCTCGGACCCGTAGGATTCGAGCGGCGGAAACATGCGGATCATCTCGGGGTTGAGCAGGTTGAACTGGATCGGGTTGTCGCTGTAACCCGCATCCGACAGCATCTTGTCGAAGAGCAGGTTCAGGAAACGCAATTCCAGGTCGTGCATCTCCTCGGCGCGGTACCGCTGCTCTCGAGCGACGGTGTACTCCGGGAAATCCACTGGCTGCATGCCGAGCGCCGTGGAAAAGAGCTGGATGAAGGCCCGATTCGTGGGAAACGGGTGATCGCCCCGAAGGATTCCGTAGAAGTAAGGCCGACTGATCCGTCCCTCGATCTTCTTGAAGAGATCCTCGCGCGTGAGCTTGAGCTCGCGCATGCGATCCCAGACCTTGAGGGCCGAAGGGGACAGGCCTTCCTGGAAACGGACGTACTCGGGAAACCGGGTGGGCTCGATGGCGAGAATCTCGGCCATCTTCTCGAGCGTTTCCCGGATGCCCGGGAAGGAGACCTTCCCGTTCAGGATGCGATAGATGTATTCGGGGCTCACGCCCAGCCGACGGGCAAACTCAACCTTGCGCAACCCGAGTTCGTCGAGCCGCTTGAGAATGATACCGACGGAGGGTGACACCGTGTGGCGGTCAGCTACCATGACTTTCCTCCTGTCCTTTATTGTATCCTTCCCCACGCAATTGTGTATCGAACACGACACGATGTGAATACGAGATTGGCACAGGGCCGCGCACCCGAGCAGGGCAAACCGCTGCGCACATCCGTCATCTGGCTGCGCGGGAGAACTCGATGGAGCGCGCAACCGCCCACAGGGGCAAGGTCTCGACCCAGGTCTCGAGGGTCCAGGCCACGAGGGCATCCCCGTCCGGGACTCGGGGATCGTCCCGGACGAGATCCCGACCACAGAGCACCTCAGCCTTCCGGAGGTCGCGCGCGCGGACCAGGAGCTGCCTGACGCCCTCCGCATCGCTCTGAGACACTCCACCCGGGCGAGTGTGATCTCCGGACCACCGGAGCTCTGGCGGCAGCACTCCGACGCCCGCATCGAGACGCTCGAGCAGGCGTCCCGCCACGTCCTGACGGGACGGGGCTTCGTAGATGAGGGCGAACTGCGCGAAGACGTGGGTCCCCCAGAGGCCGAGCTGGAAATGCGGGTGAGCCTTGTAGCCACGGGCATCGGGCGACAGGGCCAGCCATGTGTCGCGCGGGGGATTGACGGTCCGGCGCGCATGCCGCGCCACATGCAGATGGAGGGTTTCCCCGAGACGCTCGGACATCCGTTCCCGGAGTTCGGCCCCGAGCGCCGCCAGCCGCGGACGAACACGGGTGACGAGCGCCTCCATGCACGGCTGGAATTCCTGGATGGTGAAGACCTCGAAATGTTCGGGCCCCAGCCCCTCGAGCCTCGTGCTCATCACGAAAAATAGTGCCCCTTTCGCGGATTTTTTCTCGATTTTAACGCAAGATTGTCAGTGCTTTGCCTATACTTAAATCAAGCTTAACTTTCAAGGTCAAGGAGGTCTGGCATGCACCGTTCGACGATTCGCCCCACCACCTTCTCCTCGACGCGGCCTCTGGTCCAGCCAGGGCCCCGCGCACGCACGGGACACCTGAATTTTCACGATCTCGAACAGCTGATCGTCCCCGCCCCCTCCAGGGAGACGGGGTGGGACCGCTTTCGCCAGGCGGTCCGCAGCTGGTGGGAGGCTCGCTAGCGTTTGATGCGCACGCGGATCATCCGATCCGTCTTGCCCTTCGCCAGCGGCCCCTCGGTGGGCTCGATCTTGTCGACCACATCCATGCCCGCGACCACCTGCCCGAAGACGGTGTACCGACCGTCGAGGAAAGGCAACGGTTCGAATGCGATGTAGAACTGGCTGCCGGCACTGTCGGGCGCGCTGGACTTCGCCATCGCCAGGGAGCCCCGCAGGTGCTTGCAGGTGCTCGACAGCTCATCGGGAATGGTCCATCCGGGGCCGCCGCTGCCATCCCCTCTGGGGTCCCCGCCCTGGGCCACGAATCCGGGAATCACCCGGTGGAACGTCAGCCCGTCATAAAACCCCTTCTTCACGAGCTTCTCGAAGTTGGCGACCGTCTTGGGAGCCTCCTTCGGGAACAGCACGGCGGTGAAGGCCCCCTTCGCGGTCTTGAACTCGATGCGACTTCCGACCTCGACCGGGTGCCCGGCAGCCTTCTCGACCAGGGCCATGGGCGAGGGCGTGCCGGTGGTGTCGGCCTCCTTCCCGGCAGCGGGCTTCGCGTGTACGGGAGAGGCGACGTTCGAGAGCACCAGCCATGCGAGAGCGAGGGGAATGGACTGAAGGAAGCGGGACATCTTGCCGAACCTTTCCTCGGGGAAGCGTGCGAAGCGCGCGCCATGATAGGCAACCGGGGGGACCGTGTAAAGCGGTCGGGCCGGGGGCATGGGGAAGGTCGGAGGTGCAGGGGACATGGCGAAAGGCAAGCAGGAAAGCGGGGGCGGAGGCCAGGCCAAGAAGGGCTTCGCCCTCCCCGAGCTCCCCTTCCTGAAAAAAATGGTACCTGCGATCGCCACGGAGGACGGTGAAGCCCCACCGACCACTGCACGCGTCAAGCTGCCAGCCGTGGACGTCCCGTTCGCCACCACCTTCCTGCTGATCGTGGGAGTCTCGCTCGGCTCATCCGCCCTGGCCATCCGGCTCACGATGCCACGCCAGATCGTCGTCACCCGCCCCGACAGCGGAGCGATGGAAGCAGGGCGGGTCCACAATCCCGGGGGATTCCCGGACATCACGACCGGACCGGGGGTGACGACCTCGTATTCCGACACGATGGAGCGCCCGATCGTGCCCGCTTCGACCTACGTCCATCCGCAAGCCAGCCTGGTGGGATACATCGAGGTCGGTCATCAATCCCTGATTGCCCCACAGGCGTCGATCCGGGCAGATGTCGGCAAGAGCATCGTGCTGGGCGATCGCGTCTGCGTCCTGGACGGGGCGGTCATCCAGGCCCTGCCCACCCAGGAGGGCGGGAAGCCCCTCATCCAGAACACCGTGATGGTCAACGGCGAAACCTATGCCGTCCACGTCGGGGACCGGGCCGTGATCGCCCCCCAGGCGCAGATCCACGGCCCCGCCGTCATCGGACCGGACTCGTACGTGGGGATGCAGGCGCTGGTGTTCCGCTCGCGTGTCGGAGAGCGCTGCGTCGTGGAACCTCGAGCCGCCGTCATCGGGGTGAACGTCCCGGATGGCCACGTCGTTCCTGCCGGGATGGTGGTCACGGATCAGGAGCAGGCCAACCGGCTGCCCGTGCTGTCGCCCGGGCACCCGTACGCCGACACGGCTCGTCAGACCGTGAAGAGTTCGGTCGAACTGGCTCGCGGATACCGCGCCCTGTATCCGCTCCCCGGCGTGCAAGTCGATGACGACGAGTTGCCGCCCCTCGACGATGAGCAGCCGGGCTCCCACGGTACACCCCATGCCGGGGCCGCCGGCGAGGGACACGGGGAGGCGACGGGGCATGATCCGGCCGCCGGGGAAGGTCATGTCGGAGAATCGCATGCCGCCGGTGGCGAGGGACACGCGGCAGATGCCCCGGCAGGCGAGCACGGGGCGCCCCACGGGGAGGCTGCCGGGGCTCACGGGGAAGGCGGCCATGCGGACACCGGGGCAGGCGGACATGCCGAGGGACACGCCGAGGGACACGGCGGCGGACACTGAGGCGGTCAGGCGCGGGTGAGCACGACCCGCGCGATCGCCCAGCGGTAGGCCACCGGGCCGTCCGGCAGCAACCGCTCCAGGACGCCGCGGGCCCGCGTGGCCGCCGGCCCGAACATCGCAACCAGCGCTCCACGGGCCTCGAGCGCCTCGAGCCACGCCGCCGGGGACTCGTAGGTCTCGGACCGGTCGATCCGGTCGATCCGTCCTTCGACGAAGCCCGGGAAAGGTCCCGCAAGCCGTTCCACCGACCAGCCCGGCGCGACCGCCACGGCCCCCTCGTGCCGGAGGGCCATCAAGGCCCGACGCACGGCGGAGTTGCCTCCTTCGCGGGCCCCCGTGGCCCGGACGGGAACGGCCAAGAGCAGGTATCCCCCCGGGCGCAGGACCCGGCGAACCTCCCCGAGGGCCTGCGCCTCCTCGAACCAGTGCCAGGCCACGCTCGAGACGACGACATCCAGACTCCCGGTCTCGAGGGGCATGGCCTCGGCCCGGGCCAGGAGCCACCCGACCGCCCCGAGGGTCTCCTTCACCCGTGCCTGTTCCAGCATCGGGGCACTCGCATCGGAAGCGAACCATTGCCAGGACGGACGCGCCCTCACGACCACCTCGGTGGAGATACCCGTCCCGCATCCGAGGTCGAGGGCCCGTGCCGACCCGAGCTCGGGTAGCAGGTCCGCGAGGTCCCGGGCGACGGCTCCGTACAGGGTCCGCGAGGCCCGGGTCTCGTAGCGCCCGGCGCTGCGATCGTAGGGCGACGTCACGGGAGGCGCGCCAGGGGGGGCGCCGTCAGGACCGTCCCGGGGTAATACCAGGCCAGGATCTCGGCATGCGTGAAGCCCATGTCGGCCATGGCCTTCGCGCCCCACTGGGACATCCCGATGCCATGACCCCAGCCCCGACCGACGAAGTGCCAGCGGCCGTCCGCCTGACGCTCCACGTTCCAGTAGGCACTCCGGAGACCGAGCGAGGACCGCAGGCGCTCGGCCGGGACCACCTGTGTCGCCGGCCCCGCCTCGAGGCGCACGCGCCGGGCACGCCCGGTCTCGGTGCGCTCGACGGGTTCGATGCCCGTGATCTCGACGGATCCGGACCCGGGCCACTGGCGACCGAGCTGGCGGTTCACCTGAGCCGCCTCGAGCGTGAGTTCCCACGCATAGTGAGGGCTCTGCTGGTCGAAATCCGGGACGGGCTGGAGATAAGGCACGTCGCGCCCCCAGGCGGCCCGACACGACTCGGTGAAGCCGCCGGACGAGTCGCAGTACACGGCGTCGATGGGGCGATCGCGCCAGGTGAGCATGCGTCCACGGGTCTCGTCGACGGCCCGGTTCGTCGAGGGTCTCTCGAGCGCGACCCCTCCGTAGACCTGGCTGGCGACCGTCGCCTTGAGGTCGTAGCCCAGACTCGCGAACTGGCCCAGATGGGCCAGGGCATAGGTCCGGGCCGCAACGGCCTGGGCCTTCAGGGCCTCGAGGGGCCAGCTGGGGATGGACTCGGCTGGCACCACCCCGTACAGGTAGGCCTCGAGATCGACCACGTTCACGCCGACGACGCTCGATTCGGCCTGCCGCACCTCGACCTGGCCCCGGTAGGGTCGACCGTTGATCGACAATGTGGCCTCGGGCAACGGCACGCAGCGGACGACGGGCGGCAAGGACATCGTGGCAGAGCCCGAGGCGTCGAGGCAGAGGGCCCCGGTCTCGACGCGGAAGGCGACGGCCGGACCGGCAGAAACCGTGGCCAGAGTCGTCCCGTCCGGATGCAGGACCGCCCAGTCCCGGGAGCTCGCCACTCCGAGACGTGGCGCCCCCTCGACGACCCCGATCCGCAGCTCCCGGGGGACCGGCGCGACCTGGGCGCCCGCCGGCATCCTCCCGTCAACGACGATCAGGGCGGCAGCCAGGTGGACGAACCACCTCGCCACGCGTCGGGAGTCAGGGCCAAGTCGTCTCACCACCGGATGGAAACCCCTCGCGGACCCAGGCCGCCACGGCCTGCCACGTTCGCGGATCATGCCATGCACCGGCATGATTGGCACGTGCGATGCGCACGCATCGCGTCCCGGGATGCTGCTGCTGGTCGGGCGCCCAGCGCCGGACGCTCTCGAGATCCCGGGCACCGTGGATGGCCAGCGTGGGTCCGGACGGTTCCCAGCGATCGCCCCAGGCCGCGAGCACCGACTCCAGACCGGCGAACGGTCGCCCCTCGCGGACCCGGTGAGGGGACAGCTCCCGCCACAGCTCGTCGCGCGGACCCTCGAAGGTGGGCACGGCAGGGGCAGAGACGGTGACGCAGGGGCCTTGCCCCGTTCGCAGGGCGAGCCTCCCCCCGAGGCTGAAGCCGACAACCAGACGGCGCTCGGCCCCTCGCAGCCAGCCTTGCGCGTCGTCCAGGGCCCGCTCCACGGTCTCGAGCTCCAGACGGCCAGGATGGCGGCCGTGGCCGGGCAGATCTCGGGCGCGCGCCGCGAAGCCCAGCCCCGCCAGCGTCACGAGGGCACCCAGCGTCTCGCGGACCGCCTGACCGTACCCGTGCCAGACCCAGGCCCGGCCCACCGGATCTTCAGGAACGACATCCACGACCTCGCCCGCGCCGTCCTCGCGGAGCTCGAAGTGGCCGCGCACGGGCTCAGACCTCGCCACAGACCCGCTCGATCGCCCGTTCGAGGCCCTGGAAAAGCCGTTCGAGCTGCGGCGGAGTCACCGCGTAAGGGGGCATCACCACGAGGGTGTTCCCGATGGGGCGCACCAGGACCCCGTGGTCGCGGGCCGCCTGGCAGACCCGGATCCCGACCTTTTCTTCCCACCGGTAGGGTTCGCCGCCAGGCCGCACCAGGTCGAGGGCCGCGATCGCCCCGAGTTGCCGCGTCGCTCCCACGTGCGGGCTCCGGGCTGCGTGCACCAGCGCGACCTCGAGCCCGGCGGCCAGGTCCGCGATCCGGGCCAGGGTGTCTTCCTCGCGGAAGAGGTCGAGACTCGCGATGGCGGCGGCACACGCGAGCGGGTTGCCCGTGTAGCTGTGGCCGTGAAAGAACGTTCGCAGGCGGGCGTATTCGCCCAGAAAGCCCGCGTAGACCCGCTCGGTGGCCAGCGTCGCGGCCAGGGGCAACGTCCCCCCCGTGAGGCCCTTCGCGACGGCCATCAGGTCGGGAGAGACGCCCTCGTGCTCGCAGGCGAACATGCGTCCGGTCCTCCCGAAGCCCGTGGCCACCTCATCGACCACGAGCAGGACGTCGTACCGGTCACAGAGCTCCCGCACCCGCCGCAGGTGCCCCGGAGGCAGGAGCCGCATGCCGCTCGCTCCCTGGATCAGGGGTTCGGTGACGAAGGCCGCGAGTTCGGGGCCATGCTCGGCGAAGCAGCGCTCGAGTTCCGCCTCCCAGCCTTCGCCATCCGGGAACGGGACCCGCACGACCTCGAAGAGCATCGGTGCGTAGACGCCGTGGAACATCGAGATCCCCCCGACGCTGACGGCCCCCAGCGTATCTCCGTGATACGCCCCCTCGAGGGCCGCGAATTTGCGACGCTCGGGCTTCCCGACCTGATGCCAGTGCTGGTACGCCATCTTGAGGGCGGCTTCGACGGCCGTGCTGCCGTTGTCGGAATAGAACACCCGCGTGAGGCCCGGGGGGGCGATCGCCACGAGGCGCTCGGCGAGCTCGACCGACGGGACGTTCCCGAGCCCGAGCATCGTGCTGTGGTCGAGACGGCCCAGCTGCTCGCGGAGAGCGGCCATCAGACGCGGATGCCGGTGACCGTGGAGGTTGACCCAGAGGCTGCTGTTGGCGTCCAGATAAACGCGCCCGAGCGTGTCGACGAGTTCAGCCCCCGTTGCATGCTCGACGAGGATCTGGTCCTCGCGCACGAAGTCGGCCATCTGGGTGAACGGATGCCACAGGAGGCGCTTGTCGGCCTCCTCGAGGCGTCGTGCCCTCCGTTCGCGCTCGCCGGGAGCCACTCGCGAGACGAGCACCTGGAGCGCGGGCTCGAGCGCATCCCGGCACGTCGACACCAGCGCCGCAGGCGAGCGGTCATGCACCGGCGGCACCGTGCCCAGGTGCAGGGCCCCCGTCAGCCGAGCGATCCATGCCGCGTTCTCGGCCAGCGCAGGTCGGTCGGCCTCGCCGAGCGGATCGCTCAGCACGAACCCGAGACATGAAAGACCGGCGTCCTGGACGGCCCGGATCGTCAGGGCGGCGTGGTTGATGCCCCCGAGGCCGGCTCGCCCGACGACGAGCACGGAAGCCCCCAGGCGGGCGGCCGCATCCAGGATGGTGTGGTGGTCGTCGAGCGGCACCAGAGCGCCGCCTGCCCCTTCCAGAAGCAAGATCTGGACGTCCCGCGACAGCGTGTCGGCCGCGGCATGGATGGCCTGCCAGTCAAGCACATGGCCCTCGTGACTCGCCGCGACTGCCGGGGCGGCCGGCAGGCCGTAGCGGACGGGACAGACGCGATCGAGCAGGACATCCGGTTCCGGGTAGACGAGCCCGGCGAGCCACGAGGCATCTTCCGGGACGAGCCACCCGTCCCGGACCTCGCAGCCCGTCTCGACCGGTTTCATGACCCCCACGGCCAGTCCGCGCTCCTGCAATAGGCGAGCCAGGGCCCCCGTCACGACGGTCTTGCCCACCCCCGTGTCCGTGCCGACCACGAAGCATCTGAAGGCCTTCATGTCGCGTCAAGCTCCTTTCCTGAGCAGGGGACCTCGGGATCGGGGTCACGCCACCACGGCCCCGTCCGTGCCAGTTCCTGCCGGAAGGCGGTGACGACCCGCTCCAGATCTCGTTCCTCGTGATCGGACCGCACCGTCAGGCGCAACCGGGAGCGCCCGGGAGGCACCGTGGGGGGGCGGATGGCCTGCACGAGCACCCCGGAATCCCGCAGGCGAGCAGCCAGATCCAGGGCCCGATCGGCCGGCCCGACCGGGACGGGGACGATGGGGGTCTCCCCCGGTGGAACCGGGATCCCGAGGTCGGCCAGGGCCGTCCGCAAGAAGACCGCACGGGCCTGCACGCGCGCGACCAGCCCGGGATCATCGCCCAGGACGGCGAGTGCCTCGCGGGCCGCGGCGAGCACGGCCGGCGGCAAGGCCGTGCTGAAGATGAAAGGCCTTGCCCGGTTGACCAGGACCTCGCGGACCCAGGCCGGGGCGGCCACGAAGGCTCCGTACCCCCCGAGGGCCTTGCCGAGCGTGCCGACCTGGATCAACCGATCCAGGTCTCCGGCGGTGAGCCCGTGATGCTCGACGGACCCTCGCCCGGTCGGCCCGATGACCCCGGTCGCGTGCGCCTCGTCGAGCACGACCATCGCCTCGTGGCGCGCGGCGAGGTCGAGCAGGGCCGGGAGGTCAGCGAGGTCCCCGTCCATCGAGAACACCCCGTCGACGACGATCCAGCGAAAGCCCTCACACGGAGCGGCCAGCAGGCGATCCATCGCCCCGAGATCGCCATGCCGGACATGGCGGACGTGAGCCCCCGTGGCGCGGACCCCGTCGATGAGGCTGGCATGGTTGAGGCGGTCCCCCACGATGACGTCCCCGCGACGCACGAGGGCCCCGAGCACCCCGAGGTTGGCCAGGTAGCCCGAACCGAACAGGGTCACGGCCTCGCAACGTTTGAAGGTGGCCAGGTCTCGCTCGAGTGCCTCGTGCAGCGAAAGGTTGCCGGCGAGCAGACGGGATCCCGTACTGGAGGCGCCCACCTCGCGGACGGCCCGGGCCGCCGCCTCGAGGACGCGGGGATGGCGGGAAAGGCCCAGGTAGTCGTTGCCGTTCAAGACGACCAGCTCCCGCCCGTCGAGCCGGACGAGCGGGCCTGGCGCCTCGAGGGCGTCAGGAAGCTTGCGGAGAAGGGATCGGCGGGACAGGTCCTCGAGCTCCTCGAGGAACGAGCCGACCACGGCTGGACGTCGGGACACGGACGACCTCGATCCGGTAGGGGCCGGTGCGTTATCATGGGTATCTTGCCAGGCCTCGCCCCCGCTGTCGAAGGAGACTCTCATGGGCACCACGCCGGAAACCACCCCGACGACCCGTCATGACTGGACCGTCGACGAGGCGCTCGCGCTCATGGAACTCCCGCTTCCCGACCTCGTGTTCCGGGCAGCGAGCGTCCACCGGCAGCACCACGACCCGCTGCGCGTCCAGAAGGCGACGCTCCTGAGCATCAAGACCGGGGGCTGTCCCGAGAACTGTTCCTACTGTCCGCAAAGCGCCCACTTCAAGACCGGCGTCGACCGCGTCGCCCTGATGCCGGTCGAGACGGTCCTGGATGCCGCTCGCGAGGCGCAGGCCGATGGAGCGACCCGCTTCTGCATGGGGGCTGCGTGGCGCGAGGTGCGCGAGGGCGCCGACTTCGACCGGGTGGTCGACATGGTCCGGGGTGTGACGGACCTGGGCATGGAGGCCTGCGTGACGCTCGGGATGATCAAGCCCGAGCAGGCCCGGCGCCTCAAGGAGGCTGGACTCGTCTCGTACAACCACAACCTCGACACCAGCGAGGGGCACTATGCCGAGATCATCACGACGCGGACGTACCAGGACCGCCTGCGGACGCTCGAGGCCGTCCAGGACGCCGGCATCTCGGTGTGCTCGGGCGGTATCCTCGGCATGGGCGAGCGCTGGCGCGACCGCGCCGAGATGCTCGTGACGCTGGCCAACCTCCGGCCCCATCCGGGCTCCGTTCCCCTCAACGTGCTCGTCCCCGTCGAGGGCACGCCGCTGGCCGATGCCACCCCTCTCGACCCCTTCGAGCTGATCCGGGCGATCGCCACCGCCCGTATCCTGATGCCGCTCTCCCGGGTCCGCCTCTCGGCAGGCCGCCTGCAGCTGTCGCGCGAGGCCCAGGCTCTGGCCTTCCTCGCCGGAGCCAATTCCATCTTCGCCGGTGACCGTCTGCTCACGACACCCAACCCCGAGGTGGACGAGGACGGTCGCCTCCTGCGCGACCTCGGCATGCAGGCCGAGACCTGCGAAGAGACGGCCCGGGAAGCGTGCCTGCGGCACGAGACGCCGGTCACGGCCGGCGCCTGACCCGTGGGAACCTCGGCTCGTCGTGGACCTCGCGGGCTTGCAGGGATGACGCGGCCCCTGCTCCGGTCCCTGACCGTCTGCCTCGTCGCCACGGGCTGCCCCGTGACGTCCGGGCAGCCCGTGGACGAGCCCGAACCGATGGCGACGCCGGCCCCCATGACCCCCTCGTCGGCTCCGGCGGGAAGTCCGCTCCAGCCGGCCGGCACGTCGAGCGGACCGGCCCTGCCCCTGGCCCTCGAAGCCCTGGCCGACGGCACGGCCTGGCTCCTCGCGGCTCCGGAAGCGACGGACGACCCGCTCCCTGTACTCGTCCGGATCGATCGGCAGGGGACGGAACTCGACCGGTTGCCACTCGCCGGAGACGTCCGTGGCCTGGTGAAGGGCCCCGATAACACGTGCTGGCTCGTGGGACACGCACCCGACACCCTGTGGCGGGTTCCCGTGACGGGCCCCCTGGCCTCCGCGTCGACGCCCCTCGCACTCTCGGAAGCCCCTCGTAGCCTGGCCTGGGCCGGCAACCGGCGGCTCTGGTGGTCCGAGGCCTCCGCCTCGCGGGTGGTCGGATGGCACCCCGAGGCCACCCCGTCGGTCGTGACCTGGAGCGTCCCGGAAGGAGTCGAGCCCTTCCTCGCCACCGGGACGGATTCAGTCTGGGTGGTCTCACGCGGTTCGCGCTCCACATGGAGACTGGACGCAGCGGCAGGCACGCTACTCGCGACCCTCACGCTCGAGGCCCCGGCGGCCGGGCCCCTGGCCGTCGACGTGAACGGCTTCGCCTGGGTCGCGATCGAGGCCAGGGACGGAGGCACCAGTCTACAGAAGCTCGAGGCGTCCCGTCCGATCCGGACGGTGACCCCCGCCAGGAGTCCCCTCAACGCGGTCGAGGCCGATGCCCTGGGCTATGTCTGGATGCTGTCACGCGAGTCGTCGACGCTGATGCGCCTCGTCCCCGGCACGGGCGAGCAACGGATCTTCTGGGATGGATCGATGGTCCGTCCGGTGGCCATGGGCACGAGCGAAACGGGCGAGACCTGGGTGGCCTCGCCCGGGGGGATCACGCGGTTCGTCGTCGGGCCCTGAGCGTCAGGGCCGCCCGACGAGCTTGATGCGTCCGGTCTGAGGAAACAGGACCTGGGTGTTCTCGATGAGCCGGATCAGGGCATCGCGCTGGAGCATCTCGGTCTGGACGCGGCGCAGACCGGGCAACATCGAGAAGCCGGAGCCGCCGTCGGCCATGTAGTCGTTGACCGCGACCTTGTAGGTCCGCTTCATGTCCAGGGGCTTGCCCCCGATGAGGATGTTCGAGGCCTTCTTCCGCGCCGGATCCCAGACATAGGACGCATTCGACACGGCATGCCGGCGGGTATCGGCAGACCGGCGCGTGGCCTCCATCAGCTCTACCACTGTGCGCGCAGGTGCCTCGACGATCGCGATGCGGTTATCGAAGGGCAGGGCATAGTAAACGTCCTCGACCTTCACGGGCCCGGACAGCAGATAGTTACGAGGCGTGCCGCTGCTGCTCATCCCGAAATCGACAGCGGCATCGAGCGATCGGGCGCCGGCGAGCGTGGCATCCGCGATCAGGTTGTTGAGCGAGGACTCCAGGTCGTCCTTGCCGTAGCGACGGAAGTCGGCCTGGGCTTGCCCGAGGTAGCGATCCAGCACCTTGGCCATCTGAGACCGGTACGGCATGATGACCGATTCGACGGATGGATCCCGCTCGACCGAGGCATCGAGGGGGATCAGGTTGTTGTTGGCCTGAACGACGGAGCCGTCCTTGACGACGAGGTCGAGCTTGCCGAGGTACCCGCCACCGTACCCGTCCGCGACGATGGTGGTCGTGTGGTTGCCGGACCGCACGACGATCGGACGCTCCACGAGAGCATGGACGTGTCCGCTCAGGATGACGTCGATGCCGGGCACCTTCTCGGCCAGACGCTCATCCGAGAGATGGTTGGGGTTGGGCTCGTCGTCGTCGGACCACGGCGGCACGATCCCGATGTGGGACATGCAGACGATCACGTCCGCTTCTTTCGAGAGCTTCTCGACGGCGGCGCGGGCTGCCTTGATGGGGTCATAGTAGCTGGCGGTCTGAAAATTGGGTGCCGTCACGAGACCCGAGACCTCGGTGAGCAGGGCAAACAGCCCCACGCGCAGCTTGCCTGCCCGCAGGACGGCGTAGCGCTGCCCCATGTCGGGCGAGAAGGTCACGTTGGTGGTGATGACCGGACCGCGGTAGTTCCCGATGACCTTGCGAAGGGCCGGGACGCCCCGGTCGAACTCGTGGTTCCCGATCGTGACGGCGTCGTAGCCGGCCCGGTCGAGCGCATGGGTTTCGACCTCACCCCCGAAGAAATTGTAGTAAGGCGATCCCTGGAGGTAATCCCCGGAATCGAGCAGCAACGTTGCAGGGTTCTGGGCCCGGATGCGACGCGTCATGGCCGCGATGCGAGCGAAGCCTCCCTTGCCGGCGTAGGTGCGATGGTAAAAACCGGCCGGAAAGGGATCGACCCGGGAGTGGATGTCCGAGGTGTAGAGCAGGGTGAGGGGGACGGCCCCGTGACCGGCCACCTCTGGATCGACGGGCATCGTGGGCTGCTGGCCCAGTGAGGGCGCTCCCGGGGAGGTAGGGATGGCCTTCCCTTCCTGGTGGGCGTGCAGTACGCCGTCGGAATCGGCACCGGTTCGAGCGAACGGGTTGCCACAGGCCGAGAGAGAGAGGCACGTGCCCAGGAGCAGGGAAAGCGAAGCCAGGAAGCGCCGGTGGTCGAGAATGGGGGGCATGCTGGCCTCGCTTTGGCAGGGGTGGGGCAAGCGCTTTTAACGCTTTCTGAATATCTAGATGACTTTCAGAAAATCTTGCTAGCCCGTTACCCCGTGTTCGAGAACCCCGAGCCCCGGGATCTCGATGGAAACCCGCTGTCCGGGCTCCAGGCGACGCGTGTGCCCCGGGGTCCCCAGGAAGATGCAGTCCCCCGAATCGAGCGTCATGTGCCGGCTCGCGTGGACAAGCACCTGGATGGGGTCGAAGACCATGTCGGACAGGTCCCCCTCCTGGACGATCTCGTCATCGATGCGCGTGACGATACGCGAGGCCCGCCAGTCGAACTCGGTGTCCACCCAGGGCCCCAGAGGCGCGAAGGTGTCGCTCCCCTTGGCGCGCCACCACTGCAGGTCTCCTTGCTGCCACGCACGGGCACTGACGTCGTTCCCGATGGTGAAGCCGAGGACGTGGCGCATGGCATTTTCGGGAGTGAGGTTCTGACAGCGCTTGCGGATGACCATGACGAGTTCCCCCTCGGCATGGACGTCCGCCTCAGGGTCCGGAATCCGGACGTCACCACCCGGTGCGAGCAGCGATCCGGGGGCCTTGAGAAAGAGCTCAGGTTGCGAGGGTTCGGACCGTCCCTGCAGGTGTGACCGGAAATTGAGGCCCACCCCGAGCATCAACTTCGGCTCGGCAGGAGCGAAGAGCTTGGCCCCTTCGAGAGGAACCTTCATCGAAGTGTCACGCCAGGCACCGAAGACGGTGCCGGACTGGAGGACGATCTGATCCTCCTCGATCCGGCCCCACGAGGGAATCCCCGAAAAATCGAACTGAACGTAGCGGCTCAAGCCATGGCCTCCTCGGCAAGAACGGCGCGGGTGCGGTTTCCCTGTTCGTCCCAGGTAGCCGCCAGCACCTCCGGATCGTGATAGAACGTCAGCCACCAACCCCGCGAGCGCGCCTCGCCGAGCCAGTGCTGCTTGGCTGCGATGGACTCCATCGGATGGTCGTCGTAGGCCATCACCCAGAGCGGATTGAGGTGGGCCCGCGTCGGGAGGAGATCACCCATATGAAGGGCCGCCTCCCCGCCCGATTCGAGCAACACGGCCTGGTGTCCGCGGGTATGCCCCCCCGTGGGGATCAGCCGGACGCCGGGGACAATGGACGTCTCACCGTCGACGACCTCCACGAGGCCATCCCGGATGATCGGATCCCAGTTGTCGGCCCAGTAAGCGTGAGCGGAGCGCGTGGTGGGCGCGAGTGCCTCGTCCCACTCGGCGCGTTGCATGACGTGGCGCGCGCGCGGGAAGGTCGGCTGCAAGATGCCACCGGCATCCCGGTAGCTGGTTCCGGCCGCATGATCGTGATGCAAGTGGGTGTAGACCACGACATCGATGTCATCCGGCTTCAGACCGGCCAGGGCGAGGCTCTCGAGCAAGCACGGGGGTTGGACGAGGCGGAAGATCCCGATCTGCTTGGGGGTCAGGCGCGTCCCGTAGCCGACGTCGACCAGGACACGCGCCTCGGGTGTCTCGACGAGCAGGCAGTTCAGGGCAAGTGGAATGGTGTTCTCGTCGTCGACGGGATAGCGCATCTGCCACAACGTCTTGGGGACGACGCCAAACATGGCGCCTCCGTCGAGTTTGAAACGACCGTCGCTCAACCAGCGGACGCGAAAATCACCGAGCTTCAACGCGGACCCTCCAGGCCCCCATGGTGAAGATCGCCCGAGCAATTGTCAAAGTGGGCAACGAGGCCCGCGCACGCGGCGCTTCCGGGCCACCGGTATCACATCAGCCCTTGTTAAAGGCACGTTCACGTGACAGGAAGAAGTCGACGCCCACCGCGGCCAGGCCTGCGCCCAGCGCGATGCCACCCGCCACGGCAGCCCCGACGCCGGTGGGTGCCAGCATCACAGCCACCACACCCGCCGTACCGGAAATTCCGGACAGGACGGCCTTGGTCGTCGCCAGATTCTTTTCAGTCGACGTGGCCTTCGGGTTTCTGACCGTCCGCACGGCATCGTACCCATCGAGGAAGGCGACACCGGCGCCAAGAAACGGTGCTGCGCGCCCGAGTAGCTTGCCTGCCGGACTCGAGACGACTCGCTGGACCATCTGGCCCACACCCGAGTTCGGCACGGTGCGAACCAGTTTCCCCACCTGCTCGAACAGCCGTCCGCCGATCGTGAGTGCCCCACCGACGTCCGCGGCACGATCGGCAGCAGCCAGGGCGCGCCCGAGCACCGGAAGCTGGCCCAGTTCATCCACATTGGTTGCGATGCGGATACCCTGCCGGGCCCCGTCTCCCGCCAGAACTCCATCCAGGACCTTCTTGGGAGTCGACTGGGTCAGGTCGGGCAGATCGCCTTCCGGGGTGGGCCGAGGCGGCGTGAAGGGGGGAGGCCCACCTGCCGGCGACACACCTCGTTCAACGGCGGCCCGGTCGCGCGACTGGCGGGCCCGTACGGCGTCGACGAGCCTGCGCTGCTGATCCGCGATCGTCTCGGGCCGCGCCGCCACGAGGGCCGTGTCCGTACCTGCACGTCTTGCAGGGGGGGCTTCGCGGGCGGGTTCGTCCGCCTCACGCGGGGTCCTGGATGGGGCCGGAGGTGCGGAGGTGGGAGCGGACACGGAGGTCTTCGGGTTGTCCTGGATCTTGCTCATGGCCTGAAACCCATCTCGTGATCGCCGGAGACATCTGAGCCATATATGCCCGTCCGGGAACCCCCATCGGGGCGCCATGACGCATCTTTGGGAAACTTTTAATCGGGACGAAAAAAAGACCCCCCCGTTGAGGGCAGGAACGTGGCGGGTACAAGGAAACTGCAAGGCTGGATCGGAGGTCGGGAACGTGATGCACGTTCGTAAGTGGGGGTTGGCCATCGCGATGTGGCTGGGCACGCAGGCCACTGGCCTCGCGGCGCCGGTGCAGGTCGTCGTGGACCCCCGGGTGGAACTCGCCAGCCTCATGGCCGCGCTGACGACCTGGGGGCGCCAGAGCGCGCCCACTCCGCCGAGTGCCTATGCGTCCGAGACCTTCACCCGCTTCGTCCCCGATGCCCAGCATCCCTCGATCGTCCAGTTGCAGGAATGGCTCGCGTCTCGCAAGCTCTCGCTCGAACTCTGGACGGAGGTGGCCCTGCATCTCACTCCCACGGGGGGCATCGCCCTGGATGACGATCTGGCCTGGAGGGCACGAGCGGGTGAAGCCCCGATCCAGCAGGCCCTGGAGGCGATGTCGAGTTTCGCGGCGGACACCCGGGCCATGGAATGGTTCGAGAGCCGGAAACCTACCTTCGCGAGTCTGGACGATCGCGTGATGCGGGTCCTCGAGACCTCGGGACTCGCCCCGCGAATCGAACGTTACACGGGCGCCGTGCCGGCCTACCACGAGATCGTGCTCGCCCCCCTGATGCCGAAGGAGAGCGCCCAGTCCGTGCTGCTCTCGACGGCGACGGCCAGCGGTCCCCGGGTCGTCGTCCGGGCTCTGAGCGTGGCCCGCGATCGCGGCCCCGAGTTCTTCGAGGGGAGCCCCGGCTTCCTCCGCCAGGTGTCGCGGGGCTGGTTGCGCGGTCTGGTCGCGAACAGCTTGGCCGTGCACGAAGAGAACCTGAACCTGAGTCAGGGCCTGCTGGCCCCCATCCGGGAGGACATGACGGCGCGAGGCCTGTCGCGGTGGACGGACGTCGTCGTCGAGCATCTCGCCCGGGCGATCGACACCCGGCTGCTGCAGGAGTCAGGTGATGCCAGGGCCTCGGTGCAGGCCTTGCGTGCCCAGGAGCGCACCGGGTTCGCTTACATCCGCGAATGCTTCGACCTGATGGCTGACTACGAGGGCAACCGGAGCACATATCCCGATCTGGCGAGTTTCCTGCCCGTCATGGTCGACAAGTTCGGTGTCATGCAGGACACGGGTGTCGACCAGGAAGTGGCCAAGCGAATCGCTTTCTTCCAGGGCCCGATGGACCGCGCCCGTGAACCACGCTTCGTGGCCCGCTGGACGATCGTGGAACCCGAGATGCAAGATCCAACCCTCCAGCGCAAGGTCCACCAGGAGATCGTGACCCTGCAAGGGGCTCTCAAGCAGCGGACCGGGACGGAGGTCCCGATCGTGGGGCCGACGGCAGCGGCAGCTCTGGACCCGCGGGAAACGGCGTTCTTCGTCGTGGGAACCCCCTGGTCGAACGCCTACATGCAGGCCCTGATGCGCCACCTCCCCGTGAAGGTCTCGAAGGGCAACATCCAGGTCAGCGGCAAGCAGTTCATCGGAGAAGGCCTGCGCTTCGCAGCCTCGTTCTCCAACCCCTACAACCCCAGCTTACCCATGACCCTGGTGACGGCTTCCGAGGACTCCGGGATTCCGGGGCTGATCGATCTGAGCACCGGGGCAAACGACTTCATCGTGCTCAGGGGGGGCACGACGGTCTCCCAGGGCGACTTCCAGTACGACGAGCGCAACCGCTGGACGCTCCGTTAAAGAAGCCTTACCGAATTTTATTAAACTACTTTTAATTTCGTCTTTAACCGACTATGATTTCCCTGTGCCCGGGTGTTGTGGGATCGTCCGGGCCACTAGCAAGGGAGCATCCATTGAGTCGGTCACGCACGCGCTTCACGCTCGCGAGTGGCATCATGGCCCTCACGATGGCCGGTTGCGGCATGATGCCGGTCAACCTGACGAACCGGACGAGTTCCGGTGTCGAGGCACGCCAGGTCGAGACGCCATCCTGGGTCCAGGACGCGATTTTCTACCAGATCTTCCCCGAGCGCTTCGCCAACGGGAATCCGCGCAACGATCCGAAGGATGTCCGCCCCTGGGGTTCGAAGCCCGAGTACTTCAACTTCATGGGAGGGGATCTCGAGGGCGTTCTCGCACGCCTCGGTTACCTCAGGTCGCTCGGAGTCAACGCGATCTACCTCAACCCCATCTTCACCTCGAGTTCGAACCACAAGTACAACACCTCGAACTACTTCGAGGTAGATCCCCATTTCGGCGGTGACGCGGTCTTCGACCGACTCCTGAAGACGGCCCACGCGATGGGCATGAAGGTCGTGCTGGACGGCGTGTTCAACCACACGAGCGACGAGCACCCGTTCTTCCAGGACTGCATCAAGAAGGGGCCCGCCTCCCCGTACTGGAACTGGTACACGATCTACAGCTACCCGGTCGTCACCTCGCCACGTCCGAACTACAACAGCTGGTGGGGCTTCGGCACCCTGCCCCAGTGGCGTGCTGCTGCGGATCGACGGGTCCAGGACTACATCTTCTCGATCGAGGAATACTGGCTCAAGAAGGGGATCGATGGCTGGCGCCTGGACGTCCCCAACGAGATCGACAACGACGACTTCTGGCGCGAGTTCCGGGTCCGGGCACGCAAGATCAATCCGCAGGCCTACATCGTGGGTGAGATCTGGGAGGACGCGTCCCGCTGGCTGAAGGGCGACCAGTTCGACTCCGTCATGAACTACGAGCTGCGCACCTCGGTGTGCAACTTCCTGGGCAACCAGCAGTGGAACGTCGACCAGTTCGACTGGGCCCTCGCGGGACTCCGGAACAAGTATGACGTCCGGATCACGAACGCGATGTTCAACATCCTGAGCTCGCATGACGTGCCCCGGTTCCGCTCGGTGGCCGGTGGCGATCGCCGCAAGACCTTGCTGGCCCACACGTTCCAGATGACGTATCCGGGCGCTCCCGTGATCTATTACGGGGACGAGATCGGCATGGAAGGGGAAAAAGACCCCGACAACCGTCGGTGCTTCCCGGAAGACTCCCGAGACGGCGACGGCGAGATGCTGGCCCACACGAAGCAACTGGTCGCCCTCCGTCGGGCGCATCCCGCGCTCCGCGGCGGCAGCTTCGTCAGCACCCAGCGCCACAACGACATGAACTGCTATGCCTACCAGCGGGTACTCGGCAACGACCGCGTGACGGTCGTGCTGAACAACGCGGAGGCGGTTCGCAACTGGAATCCGTCGGTGGGTTCCGGCGTGCCGGACGGCACCAACCTCGTCGATGGTCTGTCGGGCAAGCGGTTCACCGTCAAGGATGGGCGTGTCCAGGTGCATCTGGCTCCGAAGCAGGGACTCGTGCTCGTCGACGCGAGCAGCGCCACCCGTCGCTGACCCTCGGCCTTCTCATCCGGAAGCCCTCGCCAGCTGGCGAGGGCTTCCATTTTTCGCGGCCTTCAGCAATCGGCAGGCCTTTCGGCGGCCTCCCGGTCAACGGGTTGAGAGAGCTCGCGGGCCAGATCCTCGGGGAGCTGGGCGTGGCGAGGCACCGGCGTGAGCCACTCCGCCCCCACGGCGTCGGGTCGCTCGATCACCGTCTCCTCGCCGGCATGAATCCCCGTGCCTTCGACTTCCTGGGTCAGACGGTGCACGTCGAAGGGGGGGAGTTTCCCGGATCGCGAACGTTCGATGGCCATGGCCGGCACCTCCCTGGACGGATGAGACACCGGCTCACGTTGCCTCAGGATCCGGCCGGGAGCAAGGCCTGCCGGGCCCTGAGACGACGGGCCTCGAGGGTGCTCTCCATCTCGGCAGCGGACCGGGTGTTCAGGACCTCCGGGGCCGACAGGCCAGCCTTTCGGGCCATGTCGATCCCGAAGCGCGTATCGTCCAGGCCGGGAATGGAATGGGCGTCGGGATTGATGGCGATCGCCAGGCCCCGGGCCCGGGCCGCCGGCACGTCACGCCAGTCGAGGTCCAGCCGGTGGGGATTGGCATTGAGCTCGATCGCCACCCCGTTCGCAGCCGCGGCCTCGAGCACGGGCTCGAGATCGAAGGCGTAGGGCTCCCGGGCGAGCAGCAGGCGACCGGTCAGGTGTCCGAGCATCGTGACGCACGGATGAGACGCGGCCCGGACGAGCCGGGCGGTCATCGCCTCCCGGTCGAGTCCCGCCCGCTGGTGGATGCTCGCGACCACGAAATCGAACCCGAGCAGCGTCTCGTCGTCGTAATCGAGCGATCCGTCCGGCAAGATGTCGGCCTCGATGCCGTGAAAGAGGCGGATCTCGGGCAGCAGGCGCTGCACGCGGGCGATCTCGGCCCTCTGGAGGGCCAGACGGTCCCGGTCCAGTCCCCGGGCATACGAGGCCGCCTCCGAATGGTCGGAAATCCCGAGATAGGACCAGCCGCGCGCCAGGGCGGCCCGGGCCATCGCCTCGACGGAGGCCGAGCCGTCCGAATCGGTCGTGTGGACATGGAAGACACCGGCGAGATCCTCCGGCGTCACCAGATCAGGCAAGCGCCCCTCCCGGGCCCGGGCGACGATCGCTCCGTCCTCCCGCAGTTCCGGCGGCACGACCGCGAGGCCGAGCGCCGCGAAGACCTCGGCCTCCGTGGCGAACGGGGGCGCGGCTTCGCCCCGGAATCGTCGCCCCACGGGATGGTCCGGCGGGACGGAGGCCTCCAGAGCTTCCAGGAAGGCCGGACTGCCGGTCTCGGTCAGCTGCGTCCAGCCGGCATCCGCGGCGGTCGCCGCCACGAGACGGACGGGAAAGACCCCCTCGAAACGCCCCGTGAGGACGGGGTCCCCGGAGTCGCCACTTTCCCAGGCGTCATTCCGCCTCAGGGCCTCTGCGAGGGCCTCTGCGGCCAAGCCCACGACGATGCATTCCACGCGCTCGACGACCTCGAGACGACGGGCGAAAGGCCCCGCGGGCAAGACGGCCACCACCCCGGGAACCTCGCTCAACCACTGCTGCAAGCGCTCGGCCGGGGGACGCAGGTCGCCCGCCAGCAGCAGGCCCCGATGGCGCTTGTGAAAGGCGATCGCCGCCAGGATCTTGTCCTGGGTCTTCGGTCCGAAGCCTTCCAGCGTGACCAGCCGGTTTTCGAGGCAGGCATACTCGAGCTCGCCCAGGGACTGGATACCCAGCCCCTCGTGGATGGCGCGAACCTTGCGGGGACCGAGTCCCGGCAGGTCGAGCAGTTCGAGCAGTCCGCCGGGGGTGCGCGCCAGCAGGTCCCGATGCAGGGTGCAGTCCCCCGAGGCGACCAGCTCCGCGAGGACCTCGGCGATCGCCGGACCGATGCCCTTGACGTCCCGCAGCGTACCCGCCGCCAGGCGCTCGGCGACGGGCTCTTCGAGCCCCTTGACCTGGCGGGCAGCCCCGGAGAAGGCGCGGACCCGGAAGGCATTCTCCCCGTGCAACTCCAGCAGCATGGCCAGCTCGTCGAGCCTCGAAGCCAGCGCACGGTTGTCGAGAGCCATTCGGAGTACCTCCTCGAAATACGGTCGTCTCCCGGGTATCATCCGGCACGGAAGCGGGTACGGGCAAGGTATCCGCTTCCGAAGTCGCCCGAGGTGCCCGATGTCTGC
>Ga0208788_1000321_pt1 | contig 24309 bp, 16 predicted proteins | sample Wag4_2014_7_11_3_FD_187363 | JGI IMG/M metagenome (GOLD analysis project Ga0208788, IMG submission 187363) | Fresh water mixed with fracking chemicals microbial communities from Ohio, USA - Utica-2 Time Series FC 2014_7_11 (SPAdes) (version 2) ...
AGGCCAAGGAACAGATCGGCCCCAACAACGCGGATGCGGAGTTGGAGAAGCTGCGCGCCGAGATGGGTGACAAGCAGCCTTGACAGGCTCAGGCGGCCGACTTGGCGCAGGCGGCGATGATCTCGATGGCGCGGTCCACTTCTGCTGCAGTCACATTCAGTGGCATGCGGAAACGGATCGAGCGTTCACCCGACGGTAGCGCCAAGAAGCCGCGCTGCAGCATGGCATCCAACCACTGCCCGCGCGTGGCCGTGTCGGGCAAGGTGTAAGCCGCGAGAGAACCGACTCCACGCACATTGCTGATCGCCGAGCAAGTGCGCGCAATCCCGCGCAATCCCGCGACAAAACGCGCGCCATTGGCCAGCACGCTATCGGCGAGCTTGTCTTCCACAATGATCTCGATGATGCGCTGCGAGCGCACCATGTCGGTCAAGCTGCCGCCCCACGTCGAGTTGATGCGCGACGGCAGGTGGAAGACGTTGTCAGCCACATCATCGACGCGCGTGTTGGCATACAGGCCGCAGATCTGGGTCTTCTTGCCGAAGGCAACCACATCCGGCTTGACGCCGTGGTGTTGCCACATCCAAGGCTTGCCCGAACCGAAGAAGCCCGTCTGCACTTCGTCGAACACCAGCAGCGCTTCGTTTTCGTCGGCGTACTGGCGCAACTTGGCGAGGAATTGCGGGCGGAAGTGGTTGTCGCCACCTTCACCCTGCATGGGCTCCACGATGATGCAGGCCACCTTGCCCTTGAACTGGGCAAAGCCCTGCTCGATGTCGGCACAGGCTTTGCGCTCTTCGGCCTCGATGTCGTTGATGATCTTGCCGTCGAGATCGAACACGATCCCGGGGTTGTGCACGCGCGGCCAGCAGAACTTCGGGAACAGCGCGATCTTCTTGGGATCGGTGTTCGTCATCGACATCGTGTAGCCGGAACGCCCGTGGAAGGCCTGCTTGAAGTGCATGGCCACGAGGCTGGCACCGTCATCCTTCACCGCAGCGCCCAACTTGCGCGCCTTCCAATCGAAGGCCACCTTGATCGCGTTCTCGACCGCCAGCGCGCCGCCCGTGATCCAGAAGTGGTACGGGTAGCCCTCCGGCGTCACATGCGTGGCGAAGGTCTGCACGAACTCCGCCATCGCACTGGTGTACAGATCGCTATTGCTGGGGTTGTTCAGCGCAGCCTGCAGCAGCTTCTTGCGGAAGCCCTCGTCGCGCATCTTGGGGTGGTCATAGCCCACCGGCCAGCTGGCGAAGCAGGTGAAGAAGTCGAGGTACTCGCGCCCATCGCGGGCATCGACCAACCACGAGCCATGCGAACGGTCCAGGTCGAGGACGAAGTCGAACCCATCGGCCAGTTGGTGGCGGGACAGGGTCTCGTGGACAAGTTGCGGGGCGATCATGGCGGACCTCAGTTCGGGGAACGGGTGGTCTAGGAGGCTGGTATCGGCCTCTCGCAGGCCTTGGCCCAAGCCGTTCCAGACGAAGATTGTGCCGCCCCGCGGCGGCTGGGGGAACCCCGCGCTGGCCCTTATCTGGCAGGGATTTAGAAATGCCGTGCAAGTCGCAGGATAGGCCCGACTGCAGGTTGCTCCAGCAGCTGGCTGCGCGGGCTGATATTGACAAGCACGCGGCCGTAGTGAGGCCCATCGCGCGGCGGAATGAGGACTGCGCCGTCTTCCAGAGCCGTCCGCAGCATGCCCTGCACGGGGTTCGCAAGGTGGTCGCCAACCCCAGATGCCGCCAGCGAAGCAGTCGCCAAAGCAAAGGGACGCTGCCGGTCTGGATGCTGCTCAAAGGCCTGCAGCACCGCTTGGCTGAAGGCCCCATACACCTCGTCGTCGATGAGGGCGCAGGCGGGTTGGCCGGCACGCCAGCCGCAAGCGCCCGACGGAAGGTCGTAGACCGCGTGCACCATGGCTTGCGCTTGAGCGACAAGGTCGGTGCCGGCGCGCACCCGCAGGATGGCTGCCGTGCCGTAGTGCCATGCATCCGCAGGCGCCAGCCGGGGCTCCAAGCCATGCAAGATGTTCAGCACGCCGACTGGCAAAGCTGCGGCGAAAGCCCATAACGCATCGCCCAGCGCCGGCAGGCGCGGATCCGTGAGCAACACCACAGTCTGACCGCACGACAAAGCCTGCAGCAGGGCGCGCACATAGCCCGCGAGATCTGCGCTCCACGGCGGCGCCAGCACCTGCAGCGGCGCTTGCGCCGGCAGTGCTTCGTCAAAACGGCTGGACAACTGCACCAGCAACAGCTCGCGTGCCGCGTGCCAATGGGCGGCGCGCACGCTGGCCGCCACGCCTGAGAGTGCCTCCAGATGCGCCGCCGTCGCGGACTCCAGCTCCACGGCTTGCACGGCCTTCGTCAAGTATACTTGACGGTCATTCGCACCTGCCATCGACCACCCCCGGGCCGCATGGTTCGCCGCTGCCATGGCTTGCGCCAGGTCCGACTCCCCTGCGCGCGGCCAGCGGCCGACAAAGCGCCCACCCACCGGCGTGGCGGTGTCAAAGGTGGACCCGAGCGCAGAGGCACAGCGTTGCCCTGCAATCCAATGGCGAGCACGCGGGTCCATGCGGGAGATCCTACCGCAGCAGCCGGCATGCTAGGCTGCACAGCCATGCCCGTCCCGCCCCAACTGCGCTACACCCGCGCCATGCGCATGGTGTCGAAGTACGACTTCGAGCGCGCCTTCAAGACGGGCGGACGAGCGCGCGGGCGCAGCGTGTCGTTGATTGCCGCGCCGAATGGTTTGGAAGGCACGCGCCTCGGCTTGTCGGTAGGCAAGGCATGTTGGAAAGGTGCTGTCGAGCGTAACCGTGTCCGGCGCGTGTTCCGTGAGGCCTTTCGCCTGTCCTACGCGGCCTTGCCCAAAGGCTGCGACCTGATCCTCATGCCAGCGACCCCCAAGCTCAAGCCCGATCTGGCGCTGGTGCGCGCCGAACTGGAGGAGTTGGCGGCCAAGGCTTGGTCCAAGCGTCGCACGCCGCGTCCGACCGATGCAGCACGTCCGACCGATGCACCTCGTCCTGCCCAGGAGACACCGTGAGTGCGGCCGGCCGCATCCTGAGCTTGCCGATCCGCGCGTACCGGCGCTGGCTGTCACCATGGAAGCCGCCGATGTGCCGCTTCGCCCCCACCTGCAGCCAATACGCGATCGAAGCACTGCACATCCATGGACCGATCAAAGGCAGCGCCCTTGCCATCTGGCGCGTCTGTCGTTGTCATCCCTTCTCCGAGCCCGGGCCCGACCCTGTGCCGCCGCGCACGCATCCCAACTCCCCCCCATGAAGACTCTCGCACACCTCACGCTGCTCTCTCTCCCCTTGGTTGGTTGCGCCAGTACGCCGCGCGCGCACTTGGTCGAGCCACGCGTCGTGGATCCCACGCGCGGTCTCGAGCGCGTCGACAACCTGATCTTGCCGGGCGAAACACACTTTGCCGGCTTGTGGAAGGTGACCAGCGGCATCGAGAACGCCGCCGAAGGCTACTGGAGCTTTGATGGCTCGCGCTTGGTGATGCAGGTCACCGGCCAAGCAGGACAATGCGATCGCATCTGGACCACGGATGGTCGCGGCGGCTTGACGCCGGTGTCCAACGGCCGCGGTGTCACCACCTGCGCGTACTTCTTGCCGGGAGATACGAGCGTGGTCTACGCCTCCACGCATGCGTGGCACCGCGACTGCCCGCCGCCGCCCGATAAGAGCCAAGGCTATGTGTGGGCGCTCTATCCTGAGTACGACATCTACGCTCATGACCTGAAGACAGGGCGTGAAGTCAATTTGACAACGCAATGGGGCTATGACGCGGAAGCCACCGTGTCACCGCTCGGCGATCGCATGGTGTACACCAGCACTCGCAGCGGCGATTTGGAGTTGTGGACCTGCAACTTGGACGGCAGCAACGCGGAGCAGGTGACCGATGAAATCGGTTACGACGGTGGCGCGTTCTTCAGCCACGATGGCCAGAAGCTCGTCTTCCGCTCGACCAGCTTCACGCCCGAAAAGCGCGAGCAGGAGATTGCCGACTACAAGCGCTTGCTCGGTCAATGGCTCGTGCGGCCGTCGCGCATGGAGATCATGGTCTGCGATGTCGATGGTGCGAACCGCCGCCAAGTCACCAACTTGGGCCGCGCGAACTTTGCGCCCTACTTCTTCCCGAATGACCAGCGCATTGTGTTTTCTACCAACCACGCAGACCCTGATCGGCGCGGACGCAACTTCGACCTGTACGCGATCGATGTCGATGGCCAGAACCTCGAGCGCATCACGCAGCACGAGGAATTCGACGGCTTCCCGATGTTCTCGCCCGACGGCAAGTACTTTGTGTTCGCCTCCAACCGCGGCGCGACGCGCCCCGGCGAAACGAACCTCTACATCGCGCAGTGGAAGTGAGCTCAGCGCGCTCCGCGTGAGGAGAGCGTGACGAGCACTGACTCGAGCACGTCATCGCGGCGATAGCGGACCTTGACGATGTCGCCCGGCTTCTTGGTCTGCAGGACCCACATGAAGTCGTAGATGTCCTTGAGGTCTAGGTCGTCCATGCCGACCAGCACATCGCCCTTCAACAGTCCGGCCTTCTCGGCAGGACTGCCGGCGGAGGTGCCGTCGATGAGCACGCCTTCGCGATCCCACGCGTAGTTCGGCACCGAGCCGAACCAAGTCGAGAAGCCGCTGCGCACCTCGCGCCGGCCCTTGTCGTCGAGCTTCGGCGCGACGAAGGCAAGGCGGGCTCCGCTAGCCAGAGAGCGCACGGTAGCCTCGGCCAAAGCGACCACTTTGGCGCAGCCCTCGGCCTCGAAGCGTTCGGTGTCGTCCGAAGGCTTGTGGTAGTCCTCGTGCAGCCCGGTGAAGAAGTGCAACGACGGGATCTCGCGCTTCAAGAAGGTCGCGTGATCGCTGGAGCCGCCGAACGATGAGCCCGAAGCGTTCACGGCGAGATCCAAGTTCGCCTGCTGCGCGGCAGCGGCCAGCACAGCCGGGAACTCTGCGGCGCTGCCGGCAGCGAGCACCTGCAACGGAGTCCCCTGCTTGGCGCGACCGACCATGTCAAAATTCAAGTACGCCACCACGGACTTGAGGTCGATGGTAGGCGCTTGCGCGAAGTGCTCGCTGCCCAGCAACCCCATCTCTTCCGCAGTCCACCACGCGTAGACGATGTCGCAAGGTGCTGGCTCCAACGCGCAACCAAAGCTACGCGCCAGCTCCAAGATCGCGGCACTACCGGAGGCATTGTCGTCCGCTCCGTTGTGAACGGCGCGCACTCCGCCCGAGAGCGAGCCCGAACCGCCCCAGCCCAAGTGATCGTAATGCGCCCCCACCACGATGGTCTTCGTGCGATCACGGCCAGGTTGACGCGCGAGCACATTGCGTGCAGGTCCCTTGCCGGCTTGGATGTCACACTGCAGTGTGATCTTCGTTGCGAGATCGAGCTTCACTTGCGGCGCAGGTGTGCGCAGAGCGCCCTCGACATCACCGCCCATGAGTTGCGCGCCTACGGCATGAGCCAGAGCGAGAGCAGGGACGCGCGCGCGGCCTCCACCTGCACCAGCTTCGAAAGCGAACGGGGCTTCTCGAGGTAAACGTGACATGACCAGCACGCCCGCAGCACCGCGCCGACGCGCAGTGACCACCTTGTGGAAGATCGTGCCGCCACCGAGCCAACGGCTGGCGTTGCTGGCTACGGCGGCTTCGTTGACCTTGCCACCCGGGGCGTTACCGGCTGGATTGGAGACCGTGGGCTCCGGCGGTGTGCCGCGCACAACGAGCGCGATCTTGCCCGTCAAGTCGCGGCCGGCGTAGTCATCCCATCCTTGGTCGGGATCCTCGATGCCGTAGCCCAACCACACGAGCTCCCCCGTGACGCTGCCGGCCTCACCACAAAAGAGCGGCTGGAGGGTCTTGGCGCCAGCGAGTTCGGAGACCTTGTCGCCAGCCGAGATGATCAAGCGCGAGCCACCACCATCCTTGGCCTCCAAGTCGACGGTGAAGTCTTGGAACCAACCGTTCGCACCTGCCGGCTCCAAGCCGATCTCGGCGCATTGGCGAGCGAGCCAATCGGCGGCTTCCATGGCACCCGGTTCACCGGCGCGCCGACCCGCACGAGCATCGTCGGCCAACCACGCGACGTCGGCTTGCAACCGGGCGCTGCGGGCTTGCAAGGGGCCGGCTTCGGCATCGGTAGCTTGCGGAGTGCCTTGGCAGGCGAGACACAGGAGCGCGAGGAGTGAGAAGCGCAGCGTTGCGGCGTTGAGCATGCTGCGAATGATAGCGCAGCCCGTAGACTGGATCCGCTCGTGTCTGCCCCCGCTCTAGCCCTTGGTCCGAACTCGACCATCTCGCGGCCGCTCCTGTGGCTGGTGGTGTTGCCCTTGCTGCTCCTCGGATGGCACTTGGTCACGGGCGCGGCCTTTGTCGCGGGTGCTCCGGCTGCGTTCGAGCCATGGAAGCTCGAAGAGCCTGCGCGCGCAAAGCACGCCGAGCTCCAGCTCGATACGCACGCTTTGGACGGCTTGGTGCCGGTGTGGAGTGATCGGCGCGCCGCACGCGAAGCGCTGCTGCAAGGTGAGTTTCCCAGCTGGGATCACCGCGCGGGCTTAGGAGCTCCACTCGCTGGCCAAAGCGTGGCCGGCATGCTGTACCCGCCTAACCTCGCGACTCTGTGGCTGCCACCGGAGCGCGTGCTGGGCTGGCTTGCGTTGCTGTCGTTGTGGCTCGCCGGCGTCGCACTGTACGCTTGGTTGCGTGCCCATGGGCTCGGTCAGCCGGCAGCTCTGTTGGCTGCCATTGCGTGGCAGGGTGGAAGCTGGGTACTGACGCACGCGCACCTGTCATGCAAACTTGACAGTGTGTCGTGGATGTTGCTGGCCTCAGCTGCCCTGCAAGCCCATCTCGCGGGCCGAGAGCGCTGGCTGCCTGCCGTGGCTGCGTGCGTGGGCTTGTCGTTTCTGGCGGGCTTTCCGCAGCTGGCGGTGTTGGGACTCGGTGCCCTTGCGTTGCAACTCGCCTGTGCGCGCTGCCTCCAGCCTGTACCGTGGCAACGGATCTTACTTGCCTTGCCCTTCTTGCTGATTGGCATCGCGCTAGCAGCGGTGTGGCTGCTGCCGTTGATCGAAGCCAGTGCGCAGTCGTTGCGACAGGCCCAATCCGCAGCGCAGCTCGACGCAGGTCGCCTGCCGTTGGGTGCCCTCGCCAGCGTGCTCATTCCGGATCTCTACGGAGCTCCACAAGACGGCATCTTCGCACCCGCCAATGCTGTGGCATGGATGACTACGCGCGATGCGAGCTTGGCGGCTGTGGCTAACGGCTTGGAGTGGAATCTCTATGTCGGTGCGTTGATTGTGGCTGCTGCGCTCAGTGCATTTGCTCGTCCTACGCGACACTTGATCTTGCCGTCGGTACTTGTGGTGGTGTCGTTGGGGTGCGCGCTGCGCGTGCCACCGTTGGGTTGGTTGGCAGAGCTGCCGGGCTTGTCCAGCGGAGCGCCCTCACGCAGCGCTGTAGGACTGGTGCTCGGACTGCTTTGGCTCGCGGCACATGGAATGGAGCGTTGGCTCGAACGCGATGCGCGTGCCCTCTGGCTGGGCTTGTGCGTGCTTGCCATCAGCACCTGCGGTGCACTGTGGGTGGCTCTAGGTACCAATCCGACGCAAGATGCCACGCACTGGATCGAACACTGGAGTCAGTTGCATGGCGTGCCCCGCGCCACCGTAGAAGGCACTTTGCCGCTAGACGAACTCGTGCGTCAAATGCACTTGCTACAGGTGCATGCTTGGTGGGCAGTGCTTGCAGGCATCACGGGCTTGGTGGTCTTGAGTGCGCTGCTCTCGCAACGAGTGCATCGGCATGGAGGGCGCAGCTGGGGACTGCTTGTGCTGGCTGCACTGGTGCTGACTCCGTACCTTGGTGCACGCCGCACAAGCGCCCAAACCATCGCGGCGGGCACCGCACACGAGAGCTTCGTGCCACGCTCGAGTGCGCTTGAGGCCACACAGGCCGCCACGGGCACAGGCCGACTGATCCGCTACGACCGCAGCTTCGAAGGCACAGCGGATGTCGAGCGTTTGCTGCGCCCCGGCCTCGCCCAAGCCTGCGGCCTCGCCGATGCCACACCTTGGATCGTGTTCCAGCCGCGCACGTTGGTGGAGTTGTGGAGCGCGGCGGACCGTGCGAGCTTGTGGCGTAGCGGCATTGCCCGCGCCACGAGTGTAGAAGCCCTCGAAGGTCGCATCGCTGATGAGCTGCGCATCACCTGCGTGTTGGCGCGTACTCCGCTCACCAGTCCACGGTTGCAAGTCGTGCACACTCTGGATGGCTATGTCGTGCACTCGCGCAGCGGCTCGAAGCCCCTCGCAAGCTGGGTTAGCAGCTTGAGCGTGTGTGAGGACGATGCCGCGGTGCTACGCAACTTGCGCACGGATGCACCTGGTGTGCAGGTCACACGCGCGGAACTGGTACGACAGGGACTCGGCACCGAAATGCCCTCCACTCTTGAGCCGTCGACCGAAACGGCACTAACCACAGCTCGGCCAGCGCCGTCACGCTTGGAAATGCAGCTGGTCAACCAAGCAGCCGGCTGGGTGATCGTGCGTGAACAATGGGCTCCCGATTGGTCGGCACTGGTCGATGGTCAACCGGCACCAGTGGTGCGCGTCAATCACGCATTGCGTGCGATTCCCGTGCCCGAGGGAGCACGCAGCGTCACGCTGCGCTACGAAGCTCGACAGTTGCGCTTGGGTGCTGTCGTTTCGCTGCTCGCAGCACTTGTGCTGTACCTCGTCTGGAAGCGTGGCGCCCAGCAAACAGAACACAGCGCCGCATGAAGCTCCAAGTCTTGTCGAGTGGGAGTGAAGGCAACAGTTCTCTCGTGCGCGCGGGTGAAATCGTGGCGCTGTGCGACGCCGGCTTGACGCGCACAGGAATGGATGAGCGTCTTGCAACCACGGGGCTCGCCAGTGGCGCGATTGAACATGTGCTGGTCACACATGGTCACCTCGATCACGCGCGCTCGGCGGGCTTGCTGGCGCGCAGGGAACGCGCGACCCTGCACTGCGCCTTGAACATGATGACGCACGCCTCTGTCAAGCGGGCTAGACGCTTCTCCACCATCTCACCTGGTGCGGAGATGGTCCTGACCAGCGAGCGCGGCGGTGTAGACGAGCTACGCGTCAAACCCGTGCTGTTACCGCATGATTGCGACCCCACGGTGGCCTTTCGCTTCGAACACCAAGGACGCGTCGCGGTCGTGCTGACCGACATGGGCAAACCAGACGAGACTGTGGCGCGCGAACTCCAAGGTGCGCATGTCCTGATGCTGGAGTTCAACTGGGATCCACAGTTGATGGACCAAAGCCCCTATCCCGCCTCCTTGCGACGTCGCATCGCTGGTGACCGTGGGCATCTCTCGAACGAACAAGCTGCCGCAATGCTCGAGCGCCTTGCCTCGGACTCGCTGCATACTTTGGTGCTGGCGCACTTATCCAAGAAGACCAATCGCCCCGAGATCGCACTCGAGACAGCGCAGCGCACTCTCGACCGCTTGGGCTTGACACGCCAAGTGCGCGTACTTGTCGCTTCACAAGACCAAGTGGGCGACAGCCTCGAGGTCTAGTTGTATCTTCGGGGAATGCAGCTGCTTCCCCTCGCGCTGGTAGCCATCAGCCAGCAAGACCTGACACTCCCCGGTGGTGTGGAACGCGCGCCGCGCGACCTTACGGCGCAGTTTGATGTAGCGCCCAATGTCAAGGTGCAAGAGTTCGCGCTCACGCCGCTCTTCTACAACCCCGCGGCGATCGATGTCGACGAGAAGAGCCGCGTGTGGGTGGCGGAAGCCGTGAACTATCGCCAATGGAACGGGCGCAACCCCGGCAAGCACTTTGACGCAGGCGATCGCGTGGTCATCGTCTCGGATGAAGACGGCGATGGCATCGCAGAGACCAGCAAGGTCTTTGTCCAAGATCCCGATCTCATCGCGCCGCTGGGCATCGCTGTCATCGGCAACAAGGTCTATGTCAGTTGCTCACCGCATCTCTTGGTGTACACCGACAAGGACGGCGATGATCGACCTGACAGCAAAGAAGTACTCTACACTGGCTTTGGTGGTCGTGATCACGATCACGGTCTGCACAGTGTGGTGGCAGGCCCTGATGGTGGTCTGTGGTTCGCAGTAGGCAACGCAGGTCCGCATGTAGTCACGGCGAAGGATGGGTGGACGCTGCGTTCCGGTTCGCTCTACCGCGATGGCGGGCCGAAAGCGGCCGACAATCAGCCCGGACTGCGCTCCTCTGATGGTCAGGTGTGGACAGGCGGTCTCGTCCTGCGCGGCGATGCACAAGGGCGTTCTTTGCGCGTCATGGCGCACAACTTCCGCAACAACTATGAGGTTGCGCTCGATAGTTGGGGCGACTTCTACCAAAGCGACAATGACGATGATGGCAACCAAGGCTGCAGAACCTTGTGGTGTATGCCCGGTGGCAATCACGGCTACTTCTCTGCTGATGGTGCACGCTATTGGAATGCTGACAAGCGTCCTGGACAGAGCACAGCGCGTGCTCACTGGCATCAAGATGATCCAGGTGTCGCACCGGCAGGCACCATTACCGGAGCAGGTGGTCCTACTGGCGTGTGCGTGTATGAAAGCCGCTTCCTCTCACCCGACTTGTTTGGAGCGGTCTTGTGCGCGGATGCTGGTCGCAATCGTGTCTGGGCACAAAAGCCCCGCGTGGACAAGAGCCGGATCGAGCTCGACACAGGCATCTTGATCGCAGCCAAAGGGGACGACCAGGCGGCTCGTTGGTTCCGTCCCAGCGATGTCTGCACAGGTCCCGACGGCAGCGTGTATGTCGCGGACTGGTGGGATCCTGGTGTCGGTGGACATGCTGCCGGTGATCGCGAAGCCTACGGCCGCATCTTGCGCTTGGTGCCCAAGAATGACTGGGCGTATCGCGCATCCTTCGATTGGTCGCAGGCCGAGGAACGCTTGAAAGGCCTGCTATCGCCGTGCGTGTCGGTGCGCGCCAAAGCACAGGAGCTCATGCTGCAGAACCTGGAAGGTTCGGCCAGTGTGCTGGTACAGGCCTTTGAGCATGGCGAAACATGGCAGCAAGCGCGTGCTGTGTGGCTGCTGGCGCGCAGCAAGGTGCATGGCGAGGCCACGCTGCGCAAAGCCCTAACCGCCTCCGATGCACGCTTACGCATCGTAGCGGCGCGTGCGCTGGCTGCGCGCGATGGCAGCATTGCAGCCATCGCGGCGAGCCTTGCGAAGGACGAGTCCCCGCTAGTGCGTCGCGAATGCGCGACGCTGTTGCGCGAAGTACCGTTCGCAAGCAAGCAAGAGGCTTTGACTGAACTGGCCAAACGCTTGGATCCCACGGATCGCACCATGGTCGAGGCCTTTGGCTTGGCTTGCGCCGGAGATGAAGCCGCGGCCTTTGCACTGTGCAAGCGCGTCTATGCACCACCTTCGCCGCGCGAATGGCCTGCAGCGTACGCAGCCATTGCCTGGCGGCTCCATCCCGAAGCGCTCGTGCCGGACTTCATGGCCCGGGCCATGGATGAAACGCTCACGCTAGAGCTACGGCTACAAGCGGTAGATGCGTTGGCTTTCATGTCCACACGGGCGGCAGCCGAAGCAATGGCCACACTGGCTTTGGCTTTGCCAAGTGAGTTGGGGGTACGAGCTCGTTGGTGGAGTGATCATCGGGCCACGAATGACTGGGCCGCGTTTGGTCCGTTGTTGGAAACATCCCCTGCTGGATTGGATGGCACCACGACACTGTGGCGTAGTGAGCGCCTCACACGCGGCAGCGTCAGTGTGGATGTGGACATCGAGCACATGCAAACGCTGTGGCTGTTGGTCGATACAGCTGGAAGCGATGCATGCGATTGGGCCGACTGGCTAGAACCACGCGTGACCACGCGCTCTGGGGCGGTCGTGGATCTCAGTCAAGCCAACCTACTTGTGTCTCAAACTGGCTGGGGCAGCGTTGGGCGCAATGCCAACGCGAATGGTGGTCCCCTAGTCGTGGCCGGTACCAGCTATGCCCATGGCTTCGGTGTGCACGCTGCCGCGCGCTTGGCCTTCGCATTGCCTGCCGACGCGCTGCGTTTCACCGCGCGCGCCGCTGCGGATGATGGCGGCACCAAGCAAGGGTGTGGCGATGGCATGGTGTTCGAGGTGCGTGCCCTGCCGGCCAAACAAGACGATGCGCTGCGAGCGGAACTCGCGATCCTGTCTGAGCCCACGGCCACACCGGCCCAAGTGGATCTTGCGATCGCGCGCCTGTGTGCCGACTCACGCGGTGCTTCGCTCGTGCTTGCTGCAGCTCAAGCAGAGCGCTTGACGCCTACAGCTCTGCGAGCGGCCGCTCCACGCTTGACCACGCATCCCGATCTGGGATTGCGTGCATTGGCCGCGGCCACCTTCCCCTCAGAGACCAGCACCAACAAACGCGATGCGGAGGCGATCGCACGCCTCCAAGGCCAAGCTCACAAAGGCGAAGAGGTCTACTTCTCGCAACAAGCGGGTTGTTCTTCATGCCATGTGTTCCATGGCCGCGGTGGTGAGATCGGACCTGACTTGAGTGCGGTGCGCAGCAAGTACGGCACTCCGGAGTTGCTGCGCTCCATCTTGGAGCCCAGCGCAGCGATTGCCTTCGGTTACGACTCGTGGTTGCTCGAAACCACGGAAGAAGAGGTGTACAGCGGCTTCATCTTGTCCGACGGCGACACGGTGGTCGTCAAGGACACACAAGGGCGGCGCCATGCGATCCCGCGCGCCGACATTGCCGCGCGCAAGAAGCAAACCGTGTCTGTCATGCCAGACGGAGTCGCGTTGGGCTTGTCCGATCAGCAAGTAGCCGATCTCGTGGCGTTCTTGCGCGAGGACCCCAAGGCATCTGGCAAACCGACCACCACACAAGCGTTGTTCAACGGTCGGAACTTGGATGGATGGGTGCCGTGGCTCTCTGATTCCAGCGTCGATCCCGCACAAGTGTGGAGCGTGCAGGATGGCGTGTTGCGTTGCGTAGGTACACCCGCTGGCTACATCCGTACCGAGGCGGAGTATGAAAACTTCGTACTTGAGCTGGATTGGCGCTTTGATCCCGCACGCACAGGCAACAGCGGAGTGCTGATGCGCATGACCGGGCCTGATCGCATCTGGCCGCGCAGCATCGAAGCCCAGCTGATGCACCGCAACGCAGGCGACATCTGGAACATCGGCGAGGTGCCCATGCAAACGGATGCAGCGCGTCAAGAAGGCCAACGCACGCGCAAGGCACTACCATGCAATGAAGTCGAACCTGGCGGATGGAATCGCTACCGCATCACCTTGGATGGCGGTGAGCTAACCCTCGAGGTGAACGGCGAAGTGCAGAACCGCGCTTCTTGGTGCGAACGCCGTGCAGGCGCCATCTGCTTACAGTCGGAAGGCGCCCAGATCGAGTTCCGCAACATCCGCATCACACCTCTCATGCGCTAGTCGCGCATCAACGCGGCGCAGGCAGATTGTCCGCAGGGAAGAGCTGGTCGAGTCCTTGGAAGGAGGTCATCCCCTTCTGCAACTCCATGTACCCGCGCTCGCCTTCGATGCACCAATGCGGCTTCTGGAAGAGCGCGAAGATCTCTGCATCGGGACGTCGGCGCAAAGCCTGTACCCCGGCACGTCGCTGCATCCAGTGATCCCAGTTGCCGAGGAGATCATTGATCGCCACGAGATCCGCCGCAGCGATGCGCTTCACTTCGATGGTGTCATCAAAACGAGCTTGCGCCTTCTCGACCATGCGACGGAACATCGAGCTGGCCGGGTTGGTCGCTTGCTCGATGCGGAACTCCGCATCTTTCTCATGCAAGCCGCTGCCCATCCACATGCGCCGCACGAAGAGCCCCATGATCGCAGGCAACACAGCGCGCAGGTTGGAATCGTCGTAGTTCTTGAAGCACGCCAACACAGGGTTGCGCACTTGAATCAAACGCACGGTCTCGATCGGCAAGCGTCGTGAGGTACTGGAGTGATGGTGCCAACACTCACTCGTGGGCACATAGTGCACTTCGTAACCTGCCAACCATGTCCGCCAGCCTAGGTCGACGTCTTCGTAATACGCGAAGAACTCGCCGTCAAAACCACCGATGCGGCGGAACACCTCGGCATCCATCGCCATAGCACCACCGCAAGCGAACAGCGTCTTGATAGGCACATCAAACGCAGGCTGGGGCGGTTCGTTGTAGCCGCGCTGGATGCCGAGACCGTGGAAGTTCATCCCGCCGCCTGCGGAGTTCAGCACCTTGCCATCCCACGACCACATCTTGGCTGTCGTCGCGATGCACTCTTTGCGCACAAGCGGTGCGACGAGTTCGCTCAGCCAAGTCTTCGCCACGCGCATGTCATTGTTGAGGAAGACCAGCACTTCGGCCTTCGGCGACAACTCGGCGCCTTGATTGCAGCCTACGCTGAAGCCCAAGTTGCGCTCATTGACATGCAACTTGACCCACGCGTGCTTGGCACGCATCTCTTCCACACTGCCATCGTCGGAGCCGTTGTCCACCAGCACGACCTCCAAGCGATCCTTGGGATAGTCGAGTTGCTGCAGGCTCTCAAAGCAGGGTTGCAAATGATGCCGGCCATTCAGGTTTAGGATCACAATCGAGACGCGCGGCAGCTGTGCAACCGGAATGGGGCCGCCGGGGCGCACAATCAGATGCTGCGGAGGCTGAAAGCTCAGTGCATTCTGAGCTGCGGCGGCAACCGTGGGCTTCGCGCCTGAACCTACGAGCTTCTTGAAGAAGTCCTTCATCCGCTGTCCTTATCCCTCTTGCTCCGCAAGGCGCAGCACCTGCACACGCGCAATGCGCGCATGCAAATCACCTGGAGTGCCCAGTTCCACGCGCTGTACGGTGGCGGGCAGATCCAGTTCCAAACGCGTGCTATCGAGTCGGTCGACTCCAGCACCGCGCACAGCCACGAGGCTGCCGACACGTACTCCGTCCACCAAGACCTCCGCACCCAACAGCAACTGCGGTTCACCACCGAGTACGAACTGCTCGATCAGCAACGCGCGCCGACCACCACCGGTGCCTGCAATCGACCAAGCAGCCTGCGCCTGCGGCCGCATCAGCAAGTAGCTCGCGCCTTGCTGCTCGCAACCACCGACGCGTGCGCAAGTATCGATGCCCTGCGCGTCGAACAACGGTCTGGCTAGACGAGCGGACTTGCGCGCCTTGGCGGCACACACCAAGCCGCGATAGCGGAACTCAGTGGTCGCAGCATCATCCTCAATGGTCTTGGGCTCAGGTGCCGCTTCGGAAAGACGCGGCCCCAGATCGGGCTCATCCACAAAACGCACCAACGCTGCGGCCAACGAACGCGCATCGCCCACATGGAAGAGCAAGCCATCGATCTCATGGCGCACATACTCCGCCATGCCGCCGATGTCACTTGCCACCACAGGAGTCTTGGTCAACCACGCTTCATGGATGGTGACCGGTGAGTTCTCGAACCACACCGAGGGCACGACCAACACATCCAGTTCCGCATGCACCTCGGACAACTTGCTGTTGTCGAAGCGACCATGGAAGACCACATTCGAGCCTGCGAGCTGAGCCAGACGAGCATGGTGCTCATCCTTCTTGGGGTCGAAGCTGCCCCACACATGCAGCTCGCACGGACGTCCCTCGAGTAACTTCATCGCCTCGATGAGAGTCTCGCCACCCTTGTACCAGACGAGCGTACCGACGAAACCGAAGCGCACCTTGCCTTGTGGATGCGGGCGCTTGGTGAGAGCACGCACATGATCGGTGCGCATGCCATTGTCGCTGTAGAGCAAGCTGTGCGCTTCAAAGTCGGCCGTGTCGACCATCTTCTTGCGCAAGAATCGACTGGGGCTCGCTCGCAAGTCCGCGGCCTTGTAGGCCCGCAGCACGGCAGCATGGCGCTCCATCAGGTCCGCGTATTCATCGCGCCCGGTCGCTTGTGCAACAAGCTCCGCGATAGGGCCAAGCAGCTCGCCAGCTTTCTTGGCAGCGGGAATCGCCTCCAAACGGCGCTCCTTGATGCACAAGAAACAACCTGCGCCCATGCTCTCTTCACAGCGTTCGCCATCCGGTCGAATCAACTGCACACGCGGACAGAGCGCCCAGTAATCGTGCATCGTCAAGAAGGTGGCGCAGCCCTCTTCCTTCGCGAGTTCGACAAAGTTGGTGGAGAGGTGGATGAGGTGCTGGAAGTGCACCACATCGGGACGTTCCTTCGCCAGCACACGCAAGAAGGCGGCGTCTGCCCGCTCATCGACGAAGGTGTCGGCGAGGCGGCGGTAGTGCAAGCGATTGATCAAGCGCAGCACACGCAACTCGCTACCCGAGTCTGTCAAGCGTTCTTCACAGACTGTGAAGTCAGGCACCTGTTCCTCGCCCGCGCGCCCGGGTGAGCGCGCGAGGATCACCACCTCATGCCCACGCGCTTGCATGGCCTTGGCCAGATTGAGCGTGTAGACCTCCGTGCCGGCCCAAGTGTCCGGCGGGAAGCCGTGCAACACATACAGGATCTTGAGCTTCGTGGCACGCAGCACTTGCGTGGCACCGCGACGCGCGTCCACACGACCGCCTTCCCACAAACCCTCAAACGCAGCAGCGCGCAGTTCAGCGGCCAGCTGCAACTGACGACCATACTCCGCATCGGAAAGTTGCAACAAGCGCAGAGCTGCGCGATCAGACTCCAACAAGCGTGCGGTCAAGACGGTGGCATCATGCTTGGAAGCCACACACACGCGATCCAGCCACTCCGCGTTGAAACGCCCGTCAATGCGCGCCCGCGCGCGCGTCTCCTCAACACCGTAGTCGTGGCTGTGCTCAACGCAGGCTTGATCGTCATAGACAACGGTGTGACCCGCTTCCAGCAACGCACGCGCCAGCAAGATGTCCTCGCCAAACCAAGTGCGCGGAAAGGGATGCAACTCCCACACTTCGCGTCGCACAGCACTGGCGACATCATTGAAGTTGTACAGCACGCGCTTGGTATGAGCATCCATACGCGCGTACTCCTCAGGCGCAGGCAAGTGCGTCTCGCGCCGACCTGCGGTGTAGCCGGGGTCGCCCGCCGAGAAGATCTTCGTTAGCGGCCACGCATCCGGTCGCGGGACATTACGGCAATACGCAGCCGCTACCCCGGGCGCGTCAAAGTTAGCGACCAACTTCGCTAACCAGCGCTCGTCCGAGGGAATCGCATCCTGTGTCAAGTACACCAGCAGGTCACCCTGCGAGCGCGCAGCCAAAAGGTTGCGCGTGTCACCATGATCGAACTCACTCTTGTCGATGCTCTGCACTCGCAACGGCACCGGAAAGCGTGGTGCCCAAGCAGCGAACAACTCCAGAGTCCCGTCCGTAGAACCGGAATCGATGGCCAAGAAGTCCCACGACACTTCGCAGCGCTGGGCCGCGAGCGCCGTCAACACTCGGTCAAGAAACTCGATGCCCTGCCAGGTGGGCATCAGCACAGAGACGCTTCGGATCGGCCGCATGGGGAGGGTCGTTTCTATCGGCTATTGTGCGCCTGTGCCCACACTCGACGCCATGCTCGAGGGGCCGATTCGCCCACGACTTCCGGCCCAAGCGCCGCCAACTTGGGCCCCGCGCAGGATCATGGCCTGCGGCAGGTAGCGCCACAGCCCTGTACCCTGCAAGTAGGCCCAGTCCCGGCGCAGTTCATAGCCGTAGCCCTTCAAGGCGCTCCACAGAGTGGGCCGTACGCGCCGGCCGAGGTGGGTCCGCTGAAAGGCGGCGTCTGTGCGCCAGCGCGCCCAGGCGGCCTTTGGACTGTACTGATGGGCGTGCAGCACCACCGCCTCAGGCTCGAAGCCCAACTCATGTCCGGCCCGCAAGGCTAGCTCAGCCCAAGCCGCATCTTCGCCAAAGGCCACATCCGGGAAAGGCAGACTGCGCAGCACCGCGCCCTTGTACGCAGCGGCGACATTGTCGAACCCCACGCGTGCCGCGCGCTCACCGGGATCCAAGTGCGCAACACTTTCGCAAGAGCCGCTCCCCTGCCATGCATACCGCCGTGGTAGCGCTCCTGCTTGCGGGGCATCCAACACCGTACGGCGTGTCAAAGGGTCCAAGTGTTCAGGCGGCACAATGCGGGCAGTCACTGCGGCGACGCGCGCGTCCGACAGACTGCGCACTAGCTTCGCGACAAAGTCATCACCTTGTGGCAGTGCATCTTGTGACAAGTACACCAGCACCTCGCCACACGCCATGTGCGCCAAGGCGTTCCGCGTGCGGCCATGCCCGAAGTCGCGTTGCGCAATGCGCTCGACGCGCACACCATGGGCCAGCAACAACTCGCGCGTGCCATCAGTGGAATCAGAGTCGATGGCCACCAGCTCAACGCCGCCATCCACGCGCTGACTCCGCAATACAGGCAGCAGACGCTGCAGGTCAGCGGCACCTTGCCATGTAGGCAAGCAGATCGACACGCGCACGGACTCCATGGCCTTTACGAAAGCCTACGGATCGACAGCGCAGTGTCGAGGGTCTCCCGTCCGTCTCCATTCCAGTCCTTCGCTACTCGTCTGCACGCGCTCTGACCTTCGTGCAGCCTCTCCAGTCTCTCTCTCAGGCTCTCGCTTAGCTTCCATCTCGGGCCGGGAGACCCGTTCGACATGGGCGCTTCCGACAGAGCACTCGCCAACGGGGCAAGATTCCGCCAGAAACCATGTGAAGTCTTCATGAAGCGGCTCGTAAGGCCTCGGGAGCGGCGCTGTGACGCAGCGGGGTGCCCTTGAGCTCGGTGTCCAAGTGCACTCCCCGCCCCCACACCGAGGCCAAACCGGCCAGCGTGCGTTGAGCTGCCGCGCTGTCGAGATCACGCCCGTCATGGTGATGACGGAGGAGCAGCTCGCCCCGCTGCAGATGGTTGTCCTCTACGAGTTCGATGCGCGGCAGACCGCCGTTGGACAACTCGCGCAACAATAGCTCCTTGGTCTCACGCCAACTGATGAGCTTGCCGTCCGGCCCCTTGCGTGGCGCGAAGAGCTCCACACTGTGTGCGAACTCCTCATCGACGAGCTCATCCAGCAAGGTCACATCGTGATGCGCACGCCGCAGGCGGAAGATGTCCAATCCTCTGCGCTCGGCATGACGATAGAGCTCGATGCCCAACTTGTACGGGTTCAAGCGGCCAGCAGGAGCAGCTGTGGCACCGGAGTGACAATCCGCGAAGTCGATGATCTCGCTCGCATTCAAGATGCCACCGGTCAAGAGCTTGGAATGCCAATAACTGGCCCAGCCCTCGTTCATGATCTTGGTCAAGCGTTGCGGCATGAAGTAGTGCGCTTCCGCACGCACCATGCGCAACAGTTCTCGTTGCCACGCCAGCAAGGGCGCACGATCGACCAAGTAGCCCAACACATCGAAGGTGGGCAGGTGCTCCTCCACCACCATCGAACGCCGCCGCACCGTTTCCAAGTCCAATGCGGGCGCACCAGCACGCACCGCAGAATGTTGCGGGGTGCGCAGACGCTCGCGCATCGGCAGCCATGGATCAACCAAGTTGTCTAGCGAGAGCGCCACATCCATGAAGTTCTCGATGGCGTCATGACCATGTTCGTCGACAAGCGCACGCACGAGCGCGCCATGACTCGCCATGGTGTCCACCATCGAACGGTCCGTAGGCTGGAACCAGATGTTGTGCTTGAAGAAGTCCACATGGCCATAGACATGCGCCATGACCAACTTCTGCTCCATTTCGCTGTTGCCGCGTACGAGATAAGCCCATGCGGGATCGTTGTTGACGACGAGTTCGTAGATCTTGGAAAGGCCCCACTCGCGGCCTTTCTCGAGGCGCTCCCACTCCATACCAAAGCGCCACGAAGGATGCCGCACAGGGAAACCACCATAGGCGGCGACAGCATTCACATCCGTCGCGTCCAGCATGACGAAGCGCGTCTCGAAGAAGTCGAGCCCGCGTGCACGCGCCAACTGTTCGATGCGCTTGCGCTGCCCTTCCAAGCGTTGCGGCAGTGCTTCCGGTTCTTGCCAGTGCGACATGTCAGCGTCCTCGCCCCAAGAAGGCGCGCATCGCGTCGGGCACACCTTCGCGGTCATCTACGCTGGCCGTGACAAGGCGATCATCGGAACCCAAGGCAAGGTCCAAGTCCTTCTTGAACTGACCGGAGCCGTAAGCGCTCTTGACTTGGCCGTAGCCAAACTGATTCACGCGCGGAAGAAGCTCGTCTTGCAGCAACGCGATGCAGCGATCCGTATCACGCGCGGACCAGTTGTCGCCATCCGAGTAGTGAAACGGGTAGATGTTCCAATCCTCGGGGCGATAGCGAGCCTGAATCTGCTCCAACAGCAGCTCATAGGCCGAGCTGATCTTGGTGCCGCCGGATTCACGCAGATGAAAGAAACTGTGCTGGTCGACAACCTTGGCAACGGCGTCATGCACGATGTACACGACTTCGAGATTCGCGTATTGGCTGCGCAACCATGTATCAATCCAGAAGGCCTTGATGCGCACGATCTCCTTTTGCTCACGGCCCATGGATCCGGACACATCCATCACATGGAACACGACGGCGGAGGCCTCGGGCTCTTCAACGGGACGTTTGAGACGAAAGCGTTCGTCACGCGGCAGCGGAACCACGCGCGGATCCAACGGGTCCCACGCGCCAGAGGCAATGGTGCGTTGCAGAGCATTGCGGTAGGTGCGCTTGAAGTGACGCAAGGAGCGTGGTCCATGCTCCGAGACACCGCTCCAACGACCACCAGCGACCTTGAGTGCCCGATCACCGCGCGGCTCGATGCGTGGCAGCTGCAACTCGCGACCGAGCATCTCGGCCAATTCCTCTAGCTCGACATCCACTTCTACGATGTGCGTGCCAGGCTCCGCTCCCGCCTCCCCTGCGGCATCTTGGCTACGTTCACTCGCCGATCCTTGTTCGTCGCCTTCGCCACTGCCATCACCTTCACCTCCACCTCCACCTCCGTTGTCACCGAAGCGCAGCCGCGGTAGTTCGATTTGAGGCACAGGGATGGATACCGCATGCTCCCCACGGCGGCCGAGCAGCTCGGTACTCGTAAGGTAGCGACGCAAGTCCTTTCGCAACCGTCCACGAACAATGTCGCGGAAGCGCGCGCGGTCTTGCTCGATGCGGTGCATACCCATGGGTTGTCAGGCCGCCTGTTGCGTTGGTTTGCTTTCACCACGCGCAAAGAGGCCAGCTACATGCTGCAGCACTCGTTCAGCACTCGCGCTGTCATACCCAAAGTCACGCACCAATCGTTCGCGGATGACTGCGATCTTGGCTAATGCATCGGGATCCACGACCGTAGACACCAAGCTAGTCAACTGGATGCAGTCACGGCGGTCCTCAAAGACCTTGGTTTCGAGGGCACGCACAAGGCGAGCATTCTCGCGATAATCAAAGGTACGACCATCCGCCTGCACAGCCGCGATGTAGTTCAGCAATTCATGCCGGAAGTCAGCCTTGCGCGCTTCGGGGATGTCGATCTTCTCCTCGATGGCACGCATCAATCGCTCGTCGGGTTCAGACTCGCGGCCTCGACCATCAACAACTTTCTCGCGCGTTACCCAGGCTTTGACGTTGTCGATGTACTTGCCGCACAGCACTTCAATCGCTTCGGGATCTGCGGTGACGGCTGCCTGTACCTCGCGTTTGATGATCTCTTCGTGTACTTCACGCACCACAGCCACGAGTTGCATGCAACGCTTGCGCACATCCTCGTTGGAGATCAACGAGTGATGACGAAGGCCGCGCTCGATTTCATCCAGCACATCGTCTGCGCACACCACTGGAGCATCCCCAGCCAGCACGGCAGCGATGCGGTCCTGCACATAGCGTGGACTGATACCCGACAAGCCCTCGCGCGGATGGGCTTCTTGCAATTCATGTACGGCTTCACGAGTCCAACCTTGCAGCTCGCGCCCGTCGTAGAGCTTGGCTTTCTGTACGAGAGTGAGTGACGGGTGCGTGGGATCCTCAAGACGCGTCAGAACGGCCCACAGCGCAGCCATCTCAACCGCATGAGGCGCGATCACACGACCGGGGACGCCTCGCTCGACGAACCGACGGCGATGAATGGCGATCTCATCACGCCATGCGAGGTTGTACGGTACATCGATCTTGATGGTGCGGTCACGGAAAGCCTCCATCAGATCGTTTGAGACCAGCTTCTTGTACTCAGGCTCGTTCGTATGCCCGAGGATTACCTCATCGATGGACACTTGGGCGAATTTGCGTGGCTTAATGACATGCTCCTGCGTTGCACCCAGCAAGTCATAGAGGAAGGCGACATCGAGCTTGAGCACTTCCACGAACTCAACTAGGCCACGATTGGCCACGTTGAACTCCCCATCAAAGTTGAACGCGCGCGGATCCGAGTCCGAGCCATACTCAGCGATCCGGCGATAATTGAGATCACCGGTCAACTCGGTCGAATCTTGGTTCTTCTCATCCTTGGGCTGAAAGGTCCCGATCCCCACGCGGTCCTTCTCTGACAAAACCAGTCGACGCACGCGTACATGCTCAAGCACCTTGTGCCAATCGCCATCGTAGCGCTGGGCTAGCTCGTTCGCCCACCAACGCGAGACAGGATCCAGTTCGCCATCGACGCGCAAGCGATACTCGTTGTGCAGTGTGCGCGTCAGTCGCTCCTCTGCTGCTCGACGAGCTTCGTGAGGCAGCAACACCAGTGGCTCTTGGTTCATCGCAGACGGAATGACCTGTCCATCGACTAACCAATCAAAGGTGTACAACGCTCCAGCATCACTGCGCGAGTAGTGCTCTAGACCGCGCTTCAACAAGCGCGCGATCGTGCTCTTCGCACTGCCCACGGGGCCATGGAGCAAAAGCACGCGGCGCTCTGGCCCAAGCCCTCGAGCTCCAGCTCGAATGGTCTTGACCAAGTCACACAACGGCTCCTCAAGGCCCAAGACTGCGTCTTCGCCGTTGTGAAACGGGTCATCGAACAACTTCCAACGCAGGCGCCCCGAAGAGAGACGAGTGGAACCATGACTCTCGATCATGTCCGCCAGTCGCTGCCACGCATTGCGCACCGGCCGCGGATCACGATCCACCAGTTGCAGGTACTCGCGAAAGGAACCTGTCCAAAGTACTGGACAGGTCGCCTCACGGAGACGCGTCTCAACCAGGTCGTGCAGAGACGGACGTGCGTCGGTCATGGGTACAGCTCGTGATCAGGGCACGCGGGGCGCGTGCGGGTCAGGCGGAAACGGGGCCACTCGTGTAGGTACATCGACCGATTTCGCCGTGGGCGTAATGGGCCCAGGCGCGTCTGCCTGCCTGTGGGACGCTGGGCGCAGGTCTGGGAGAGCAGCGAGAGAGCGCGTAATCCATTACTGCAAAGCCACTTAAGGCCGCGAGCCCACTCCACCAAGCAACCCAACGCACGCCACCTTACCCTGTGCCCCATGGACCGCTGCCTCCTGCCGTTCCTGTGCGCCCTAGCTCTAGCTTCCTGCCGCGAGCAAGGCCTTTCCGACCCCACACCCGCTGGCACCCAAGTGACCTTCGACCAGAGTCGTGCTTGGAAGTTGCTGCTCGAGCAAGTCGACATCGGCCCGCGCCCCGCAGGCTCGGAAGGTGCCGAAGCCAACCGACGCCTGATCGAGCGCGAACTGCAAGCCGTAGGACTCAAGCCCCTGCGCGAGTCTTTCGAGGACCTCACTCCCGCCGGCAAGATCCAGTTCGTCAATGTCTACGCCGATCTTCCTGGCAGCGGCACAGACATGGTGATCATGGGCTCGCACTACGACACCAAGCGCCTCCCCTTCCGCTTCGTCGGTGCCAACGACGCCGCTTCGAACACCGCCGTGCTCTTGGAAGTGGCCCGCACATTAGCCACCGGCAAACAACGCGGCCCCACCTACCGATTCCTTTTCATCGACGGTGAGGAAGCCGTACGCGAACAGTGGATCGATCCGGACAACACTTACGGCTCCCGGTTCCACGCCCGCAAACTGCGTGATTCCGGCCAAGCCGAACGCGTACGTGCTTTCGTACTCCTCGACATGGTCGGCGATGCCGACCTGCGGCTGACACGCGATGTCTACTCAGATAAACGCCTGCTCGAGATCTTCCACGGCACAGCGCGCAAGAACGGCCTCGGCAAGTATGTGGACGGCCCGTCCATGGATGTGCGCGACGACCACATCTCGTTCATGCAGGTGGGGATCCCCGCCGTGGACCTGATTGACTTCAGCTACGGGCCGGGGAATTCGTATTGGCATACGGAGCTTGATACGCCGGAGAGGTGTTCGGAGGAGAGTCTGGGGG